>Ga0222689_1000303_pt1 | contig 16298 bp, 10 predicted proteins | sample AntAcemetage1231_FD_179838 | JGI IMG/M metagenome (GOLD analysis project Ga0222689, IMG submission 179838) | Saline water microbial communities from Ace Lake, Antarctica - #1231 | ecosystem: Environmental > Aquatic > Non-marine Saline and Alkaline > Saline | place: Antarctica: Ace Lake...
TAACCAAGTATTTGTAAGAGCACGAGGAAGACAGATGGCGTTTAAGATTGCATCTGAAGACGTAGGAGTGCAATGGCAACTCGGTGTCACTCGCGTAGACTTTAAACCTAATGGCAGGAGAGGCTAATATGAAAAAGAAAATTAAAAAATTTGTAGAAGGTGGAGGGGCATTAAATTTAAGTGACGAAGTTCGTGGTAATTTAAACCTTAATACTGGTACACGGATGTCAGCTGCCAATCAAAAGTTTTTTAAAGACAGTCCTAGACTATATGATTTAGCTTCAAAAGCTTCACAGATAAAAGCAACTCCTGGTGATCCAGGTTCTTATCTAGCTAAATTATTTGGTTATGGAATAATGAAAAATCCGGGTTCATTTAGAGGTACTCTTACAGATAATGCTACTGGAAAAGTTATACGCAAATATAAAAAAGGCGGTAAGGTTAAAGCTAAAAGAAAACCCATAGATGGTATAGCTAAAAGCGGTAAAACCAGAGCAAAGCATAGGAAAGATAAATAATGTCACACATACCTTCAACTAAAGCTCCTAACTTAGCGCCACCTCAGAGTGAGTATAATAGGGATCAGGCACTGCAGTTTGCTAATCAATTACGACTTTATTTTAATCAACTAGATACTAATAACAACGCTGTTAAGTCTAGCATTGATGGGCTTATCACTTTACAATGGTTAGGAGATAACTAATGGCTTTTCAATCAGTTACACCTATAAGATTAGCTCAGGCCGTTATTACTGAAAGTTACCTTGCTATATACACATGCCCTACAAACGCAAGGACCTACGTAAAAGATATGCTAGTGTGTAATACACAGCCGGGGGCGGTTACTGTGTTTATTAATATAGTGCCAGACCAAGCCGTAGTAGGAGAAGCTAATTCTATATATAATAGTTATGCAATAGCGGCGAACACAACTTTTCATTGGAAAGGGACACAAGTACTAAGCCAGGGGGATACAATACAAGTTAAAGGTACAGCACCAACAGCAACTTTTGTTTCCACGGCAACTGACAATTGCTTTACTACTAATACTACCGGTGGCACTGAAAGTAATGTTCTAGTAACTATTGCAAACCACAATGCATCGGATGGTGATTCGGTCACCTTTAGTGGAGCTGTTGCCGTAGGGGGTATTACTGCTCCACAGCTTAATACAACATTGACTGTCACTAGTGCAACTACTAACACTTTTATTGTCGTAACAGCGGGCACAGCATCGTCTGCCACCACAGGTGGGGGCACAGGAATTACAGCAGTTTTTGATTATGGAGAAGGGCCAACCATCACAATATCTGGTGGAGAAGCCACATAAAACGGTTTATACGTAGCACATTACGTGGTATTATACAAATTATATAAATAGGAATTTTTATTATGTCTTTAGGAAATGTATTAGGCTCGATAGCCCCAATAGCCGCGGGATATTTCACAGGCGGAGCAGCGGGCGGAGCAGGATTATGGTCTAGTTTAGGCTCTACAGGAAGTGCTATGCTAGGTGGCGCTTTAGCTGGTGGAGGTATTGCTGCATTATCCGGTGGAGACATTTTAGGTGGGGCTGCTATGGGTGGTCTTAGTGGTATGGGTGGAGGTGCAATGCAAAGCGCTTTTAATCCAGCAAACGCAGTTGCTATTCCTGGGGCAACCACTCCAGTAATGAATTCTAATCTGTTAAGTCCTTATACTAATATGGCTCCTGGCGCTATGGGTGGAAATGTTGGTATGATGTCTAATCCAGCTGCGTTATCAGGTACTGCGGGTGCTGGAGGAATTGCTGGAATAAATCCTGGGGTTACAGGTGCTTTGTCTCCTGTACCAAGAGGCGGTGCTATATCAGGGATAGGAAATGTGGCTAAGCCCACTACAGGCTTTGCAAGTAAAACACCCGGTGTTATTGATCCATTAAAACCAGGGTTATCAGGGGGGTATGCAGGTAACCCACCTCCTCTAGACACTAGTTTTATGGGTAGTATGGAAAGATTAGGTAATGGTAGCAAAGCAATGGGTATGGGTAAATTAGGATTGACTGCCGCAGGCCCTCTAACTGAAGCATTTGCACCAGAACCTTTAAGCTACGACGATTATAATAAAGATGAAAAATACGACCCTTATAGAACCCTTAATCTTAATATGGACACAGGGATTAACGAAGCATTACAAAAAGATTCTGGTCTAAGACTATACGCTGATGGCGGCCCCGTAAGTACTGGTGCAGATAGTTCAAGATTACCCATTGGAACAACTTATAAAAACATGGTAGCTTCTGGGGTTGATCCTTTAAACGCAGCGACTCAACTTAAATTACCTAATGTGCCGGGCGGAAACTACCCAGACTATGTGAACCCTCTTGCTACACCCTATGAACAGACAGGAATAGCTTCACTATCGGGTTCAACTGACGAAGAAAGACTTGCATCACTTAGGTCTCCTACCCCCGTTTATGGTGGAGGGTATGATGCCTCAGAGTTTATTAGAAGTGCAGGTGAAAATTCAGGTGTGTACGCAACTCCATCAGGCGGCGGAACTACGAGGCGTATATACGAGAAAATGCGAAATGAAGGATACGCTCAAGGTGGTTACTTAGATGGTGGTATGCTACCCGGTGATGGTATGAGTGACGATGTACCTGCGAACATAGATGGTGAGCAAGAAGCAGCTTTATCACAAGGTGAATTTGTTGTGCCAGCGGACGTAGTTAGTCATTTAGGTAATGGCTCTTCCGACGCAGGATCAAGAAGATTATATGCTATGATGGATAAAGTAAGACAAGCGAGAACAGGAAACAAACAACAAGGGAAACAAATTAATCCCGAAAGGTATATGCCTGCTTAATGAAGACATCACTTGTTCCTAGAGAACATATTTCTGTAGTTTGGGATAGTATTAAAGGGTTTGCAGAACGGTGTGCCAAGTATACTTTTGGTAGATTTACTGCGGAAGATATGTTAGAAGGTCTACTTACTAAAGACCAACAACTGTGGATTGCTTTTGATGACGAAGGTATTCATGCTTTTTGGGTTACTGAAGTAATAACGTACCCTCAAATAAAAACATTAGTAATGCATTTTGTAGGTGGTCGAGATATTGAAGAGTGGCAAACAGTTGGGTTATCTCAGCTGCAGAAATTTGCAAGAGATACAGGATGCAGTAAAATAGAATCCTACGGTAGACCCGGTTGGGAAAAAATATGGAAGGAACAGGGGTATGAAAAAAGACTCGTGTTTTACGAATTACCAGTGGAGTAATATAAATGTTGTTAAAACTAATACCAAATAAAATTAAAGTATGGCTAATCAAACACCTGTATGCAGACATTGCAGCTATGGGTGATGGTGGTGACACTACATTAGCTCACGTCAACTCTATGGAAGTAGCTCTCTTAAAAGCTCACGGCGGTGCAGGCACTATTAATCCTCGCACAGGTCTTGTAGAGTTTAAAGGCAAAGGTGGTGGTGGTGGTAGCAGTGCTCCTCAAGAAAACACTACGTATACCTCTGACCTTCCTGAATATGCTAAGCCTTTCTATGAAGAACTATTAAAACAATCAGGTAAGCAAACATATACTACCGATGCTTCAGGTAACGTTACTGGAGTTAAAACTGACACTCCCTATGCTGGAGATAGAGTAGCTGGATTTACTGACTTACAAGAGCGTGTTCAAACTGATGTAGCAGGTATGAGCCCAAGAGGTGAGTTTGATTTAGCACAAACAAATATAGCTGATGCCATTGGCACTAGTAGAACAGCTGCAGGGGGTATTGGTTCGGCATTAGGATACACTCCAGGAACAGTAGAATCGTTAGGTATGACTACACCGGGCACGTTTGATGCAACAGCTGCCGCTACATACATGAGTCCTTATCAAACTAATGTTACTGATGCAGCTATTAGAGAAGCTAAAAAACAAGCAGATATACAAAAAAATGCTAACGCAATGAGCTCTATAGGTCGAGGTACATTTGGGAGTGGGCGTGAGGCTTTAATGACAGGTGAGGCAGATGCTCAGACTAGGGCATTGATAGCAGATTTAAGGGCACAAGGACAAGAAAAATCTTTCCTCAATGCGCAGTCACAGTTTGAAAGAGATAGAGCTGCGGGCATGACAGCCGAAGAAAGAACTCTTCAAGCAGAAATGGACCGAAGAAAACTACAGCAACAAGGCGATCAGTATGGTGCGGGTTTACAAAAAGATATTGGTCTTGCTGGGTTACAAGCTCAGATGGCAGGAGCTGGGCAACAAGCTACAATTGGAGCAGCAGATCAAGCGACTGAGTTAGAAAGACTTCAAGCTCAAGCTGCAACAGGCGCTGAGCAACAAGCTATGTCGCAAGAAGAATTAAATATTGCTTATCAACAGTTTATGGAAAATCAAGATGCTGAAAGACGGGCTCTTGAGTTCCAGTCAAACATCCTACGTGGTACAGCGGGTGCATTAGGTTCAACACAGACACAGTATGCGCCAGCTCCAAGCATGGCTTCTCAAATTGGTGGTTTAGGGCTAGCAGGTCTAGGCTTATATAATGTATTAGGTGGGTAACATATGAATATTATTCAGGTACAAGACAGATTAAAAGGTGTAGATGATCAATCGTTAGTGGGATATGTAGAACGACCTACCCCTGACGTCCCTACATATTTAGCACTTGGTGAACTTCAACGTAGAGAACAGATGCGAGCAAAGTATCAAGCGCAAGCTACCCCTACTGAAACCGTATCAGAAGAAATTGTAGCCAAAGCTACTCCACAAATGGGTATTGGTGCTTTAACTAATAGTATGTCAGCTCCACAAATGCCACAACCAGAAGTCATGTCAGAGTCTGAAACTATCACGGAAACCGGCATAGCTAACTTACCTGCACCTAATGTAGGTAACTACGCAGAGGGTGGTATTGTAGGTGAAGAGCGAGACATGTTTGATATAGTTGTTGATGACTACGTCAGTCCTGGATTAGATGCAGCTGGGTTATTTATGGGTAAATTTGCTGGCCCTATTGTAGGTGGTATGTGGCCAGGAGAAGTACAAGCAGCTGAAAGATATAGTCCTGAAGAAATGGCAGGCATAATGGGATACGCTCCCGGCGGTCTTGTTGACAACTTACGTGGAAGAAACCCTAATCTTAGCGGAGTCACACGGCCAACAGAAATAGCAGAAGCCGGACAGTTTTTCTTTGAAGATTTACCCGGTGGAAACGAAGCATTTGAGTCTTTTACAGAAGCACAAAAAAGAGCAGCTCCTCCACTATTTGCTGCAGATCAACGACAACAAACAGAACAGTTAAAGAAACAGTTTAAATCCCCTTACGCGATAGAGTTAGAAAAATTAGACCAAAAACCATACAGCGAATATACGCAACAAGACATAGCAAACAAAAGGTATCTTAAAGAACAAGAGGATAAGTATTGGGAAGGAAGTTCTGATGTTCAAGAAAAAGCTAAAAAATCAGCCCTAGAAGCAGAAGTGCAAAAGAACTTAGCTAATCAACAACCTCCAGCTGCTCCAGCTAAAGAAGTTACTATGGCAGACAGGATAGCAGAGTTTAAATCCCTCATGGGCGATGATACATATAATGATATGTTAGCTGAGAAAAGGAAAAAAATGGATGCGTCAGCTGATAGACAAGCAGAGATAGCTCCGTGGATGGCATTAACAGAAGCAGGACTGGCAATAGCTGCAGGTCAAGATCAAAACGCTTTAACTAATATTGCATCAGGAGCAACTAGAGGTATTGAATCCTATGCTGCATCTGAAAAAGAACGAAGAGCGTTAGAAGAACAACAATTTGATACCGCTATACAACTACGTCAAGCTGAAAGAGCTGAGCAATTAGCTGCGGTACAATACGGTATGGACAGTAAACAATTTGAAGATACTCGAGCTATGAAACTTCAATTAGCTCAACAAGATATGCAGCTAAAAGTAGCATTAAAACAGATGGCTGATCCAGGAGATAGATTAGATGCAACTGAAAATGAACAAGTTCTATTAGAAGTAGCTAATTGGGAAAAAGGTATGATAGAATCAAAAGGTAAAGATGTAGTAAATCAACCTAACTATGCAGCGGCTAAACAACAAGTATTAGATAATGCTGCAGCAAAAGCACTATCAGCTGGCACACAACGTGGTGGTCTTACATATGTAGGTTCAAGATAATAGGAGCTCTTAATGGCTATATATGATGTAGCGAGCCCTGATGGTAAAATCCATAGCTTTGAAGGACCTGATGGCCTCTCCCAAGATGAAGTGATAAGAACTGCGACGGAGCAACTATATACTCCTGAGCTAGAAAGAGATTACTCACTAGGCGAAATCGTTAGCAAAGGTTTTGGTCGTGGTGCGAAACGTATTGGCTCTACTATTGGTGACGTGTTACCCGCAATGGGTGCAAGTGCATTAGGTTTTGATGAGTATGCTGAAAGGCAAATGCAAGAAGCTCAAGCTAGTGAAGCTACAATTGCTAAAACTATGGCACCTCAATACCCTTCCTATAAAGACGTTAAAGGTGTAGGAGATGCTGGAAAGTTTGTATTAGAAACAGCCTTTGAACAAATCCCTAATCTATTTGGTATCATAGGTACCGGCGGTGTTGGTGGTGTTGCTGGAGGTATAGCAGCGAAAACTGCAGCGAAGAAAGCAACCGAAGCATTAACTAAAAAAGAATTTAAAAAACAAATATCAGAACAAGCCTCAGCTAGAGCCGCAAAAAAGATTCTATCAGACATCAATAAAAGTAAGGCAAAGGGGCAAGCCGCCGGTGTATTTTTAGGTTCTTATGCTCTCAATGCTCCCGAAGTATTCCAAAATATCTACGAGCAGACAGGGGACTTTGAACCTCTAGCAGCCTCTCTTGCAGGGATTGTTAATGCTTCTCTTGATAGCATCCTACCTACTAGTATTATGAAAAGCTTTAGTAAGCCCGGCAGAGCATCAGTTGTTACTGAGATACTACAGAAGTCAGGTATGCAACCCGGACTTGCTCGACGTGCTACATCTAATATATTAGGTGGACTTGGTACCGAAGGATTGACTGAGGCTACACAAGAGGCCGTTAGTATTGCAGCGGAGAAGTTTGTGCAAGGGCATTCAGCTATCTTTGATTCTGATGACTTTGATCGTATGTTAGAAGCTGGTATAAAAGGTGCCGTTGCTGGTGGTGCATTCAAGGGTGTAGCTTCTATACCAGAACATCTTAGAGAAAAAGCATTAACTAAAAAAGCATCTCCAGAAAAACAAGAAGAGATTATAGAAGAAACTAAGCTAGTAGACACTACAGTAACAACTCCTGTGGCTACTACACAGACAGCGACTACGACAACAGAAGCAGTAATAGAACCACAGCCCTCAACAGAAGCTAGAGATCAAGAAGCAGCTAACGTATTAGCTCAGCAAGCAAAAGTTGAACAACTTCAGAAAGATTTAGACACCCAGCTACTCGACGAAAAAAGTATTACTCAAGTTATGGAGAAAGATTTAGATACATACTTTGGCGGGTATAATGAAAATGAAAGAAAACAAATAAGAAATAATTTAAAAAAATTACGTAGTGAAATTACTAAAGCTAAAGCATTAGGAAGAACTGCAGAAACTGATGCGAAATTAGCCAATAGTAAACAAAACATAGCTAATAAAGTAAACCCTGATGAAGTAGTCATTACTCCTGCTATGTTAGAAAGTGCAGGTATTACGGCCGACACAGTAGACCAAGGATTAGTTAACTATTTTACTGAAAGACCTTTTTCTTCAAAAGAATTAGCAGACTTTGGTAAACAAGCACAAGCTATGCTTACTAAAGCAAAAACGGATAATAATGTAGAAGCAATTACAAAGTTTGGAAACCTTAAAAAAGCTCTACCTAAGTTAAGGAAGGAGATAGAAAATGCTAGAAACAGAACTGCAGAATATACCGCTGGAACAGCTGGAGTTAGCAATGATAGCATTGGAGTACCCGACAGCATCCCTACCGAGAGCGCTATCCCAACTGACGGATCTCCAGTGGTGGTCGATCCAAATGTTGCTGGAACAGTTGAAAGTGGAACAAGCGGAGAGCCTCGTTCACTAACACAAAGAATAAATGCACTTAAAGCACGTATTAAAATAGATGATCCTCAGTCAGATATTATTACCGAGCTAGATAACATTGTTGACGAAGATCCTGCAATGGCTTTAAATTATGTAGAACAGTTAGAAGTTGAATTTGGTATAACTCCTCCACCTCAAGAAACACAAGAGTCACGAACTGATACACAATTGGCGGACATAGAGTCACGATTAGCGCAAGCAGAATTTGAAGTGCAGAGTTACCTAAACCAAGAACCCAACCGTAAGATTCCTTCTTATATAGCCAACCGAGTTAGAGCTTTACGAAAAGAAAAAGCTGACTACCTAGCTACTCAAGAATCACGAGTTGAAACAGAAGGCACCGGACAAACTACAGAAACCGTAACCGCAGAGTTGGTCCAAGAGTTTGGACCTGGCGTGAACAGAATGATAGAGAGCGGCAAGTTAGTCATCGTGAATAGCGTAGATCAATTGCCTGCCAATATTAAAATGTCTTCTACAGCTAATGGTGCTTACGCCCCTAAAACACAAACCTCTTATATAGTAGCTAACCGTATACAGAAAGGCCAGGCGCGTCGTATCTTACTGCACGAAATAGGTGAGCATTACGGGCTAGAACGTATGGTAGGTAAAGACTACATCCCACTACTCAACCGCCTTAAAACATTAAGAAAACAAAACGCTGAGGTGCAGGCAATCTTTGATGAAGTGCAACGCCTCTATCCAGAACTTACGGTAGACAGTACTCCCTTCTTACAAGAGGTCATGGCTAAGCTAGGTGAACGTGCCCCTAACAACTCGTTGTTTAGACGCATAGTAGGCGCAGTGAAAAACTTCTTACGCAGGCTTGGCTTGTACGACGTTAACAAGTTTAGCGATGCAGACATCCAAGACATGATCTTGAACTCTCTGAGAGTTTCCTTAGCAGAGGCTACTAGTACTAGAGGACAGACATCAAGTACAGCGGCTGTACAGATGTCTAAGAAAGAAATAAAAACTATTGCAGGATGGCTACCTGAAAGAATAACTAAACTAATAGAAGAATTAAACAATAACAATACGGCATCAAATTACGCTAAGCAGGGAACCTATTACGTAGCTACAATGTCGCCTCAACAATTTTTAGATTTAGCCTCACAAAAACTTATAGGGACAGAGGCGGAATCAATTAAATCTTTAGATGCACAAATTGCTGAATATTTTGAAGGTAATTCTGAAGCCGTTGTAAAATGGGTTAATCAATTCGATAAAGATGGCGCTTATATGGGCAACCCATACGATGTGCCCAATCTAACATTTGAGTCACCTGAGAGAGGATGGGCAAAAATTACAGGCCATGAAGGCAGGCATAGAGCAAGGGCTCTACAACGACTGGGCGTCACACAAATGCCGGTGCTTATGATAGGTCCTCGAAGAGAAATAGCCCCAGACAACACCGACACAAGATTTCCAAAAAGAGTAGCTGTCCCTAATATAGCTGGCAAAAAATTTGTAAAACAAGAAGCCAGATTTGAATTTGAAGAAAATACTGTTATAGATAATATAATTTCTATAGAGCCTGAAAATGAAGCTGCTATTAGAGAAATGATAGATTTTAATGTTAACCCTGAAGTGTCACAAGACATTCAGTTCTCAAAAGAAGAAGTAACCGACACTATCATGGAGCTTAAAAGTAAGATACAGCCCGCCAAGCCTAGAGAAGCGGCGGCGAAGGTACAGGGAGAAGCCCTTAACATAAGATTACCTAAAAATACTAACCCTATTAAAGATGAAAACAAAAAAGGTGTATTAGAAAAAGATGAAGAAATACCAGAGGTAGTACCTGCAAAAGAATTAACAGCTGAAGAAAAAGCAGCATCAGACATTAACATAGTCGATCTTGGTGGCGTACCATCCAAAAGCTTTGCAATGAAACAGTTTGACAAACTAGGCAACTCTATTCTGAATATGCCTGTAGTACAGTCGGGTACTGGTAGAGAACTGGTATCATTTTTATCTACATTAAAAGATAAAGCTGCGCGGATATACATGGGGTTTTTATCTATTCCTAATAAGATTGAGTTGTTTGGCGACCAAATATCTGGCCTACGAGAACTTCAATCTTTTCTTGAACTCAAAGCAAACATAATTAAACAAGGTAGAGAACAAGTATCTGTTGTGTTGCGGTATGCAGAAGACCTTATAAGTAAAAAGTATGCTCAAACCCCAAGAGGTAAACAGCTTGTTAAAGAATGGAACCGTGTATTACTTGAACTATCTAGAGCAAATATAGACCCCGAAGCTATTATTAAAGACGAAGTAGCTAGACAACAGCTATTGCAAGAAAATCCTAAAGCAGCTGAGTTTGTAGAGCGGTACGAACGGCTACCACAAGACCTAAAAGATTTAGGTAATCAGATTGTTAACGACCTAAGAAATAAATACAAAGCACTTTTAGATACAATGATTGAGGCTTATCCGGAAGCTGAAGCAAATTTACGCGAAGAGTTTGTACCACTTAACTATTATTTACCTATGGTACGTAAAGGTGATTATTGGTTTAAGTATGTAACTAAAGATGGGGAAGAAGGTAAAGCTTCTGCAGAATCACCATTCTTAAGGAAAAAGAAAAAAGAACAATTACGTCAAGAAGGCGCCACAAACTTTGAAGATTTTGCACAATCACAAAGAGCTGAAATACGTGGGGCCCCACCAGCAGCATTTGTTCAACGGCTAAAAGCAAAGATTAATAATGACCCTAAATTAAGTGATGAGGCAAAAAAACTAACAATTGAAAATATTGAAGAACAGTATCTATCTTTATTTCCTGAACAGTCACTAAGAAACCAAGAAGCACATCGTAAAGGTATACCGGGTTATGAAGAGGATATTTTATTTGCTTATGCAAGTACAGCACCTAAGATAGTAAGCTCTATAGCGAATGCAAAGTATAATAATAAAATAGTTAACACATCAGATATAATTAGTAAGGAAGCTTCTAACTCTGACAGTGCTTTAATACGAGCAATAGGTGCCGATACTATTAAAAGCTTACCTTTTTATCTTAACCCAGTAGCAAAAGGGTGGGCGGCTATGCCAGCATATTTAAGTTATGTATGGTACATTGGTGGTAATATATCTTCAGCTATTGTTAACTTAACGCAAATCCCCCTTATTGTATTACCTTTTTTACAGGGTGAGTATGGGTTTGATTCTTCACAAAAAGCTTTATTTGATGCAATGAAACTATATGGAGCTGGCGGGTTTGAGCAGAATAGAGGGTTCCTTCCTGATAGAACATCTGCTCCTTTTACCATTAATGAAAAAACAGGTGAGAAAACCTACACCGGAAAAAATGCTAAGTTATTCAAAGAAGGGGGTAAGTACCACAATTTATTTACAAGGGCAGAAGAAACGGCCGCGTTACGTCGGGGTATAGGGTACGAAATAACCGAACTACAAAAAAACTTAGGTCAGGAAGTGGGTAGTGGATTAAAAATTAAATCAAAAGTTGAGGCAGGAATAGGGTATGTGTTTCAAAACTCTGAACGAATTAACCGTGAGATTACTTTAATTGCTGCATTTAATTTAGCAAGATCGAAAGGAGCTTCGGAAACAGACGCTATACAAAAAGCTATTGAGCTTACCAGTAAAGTCCATTCTCACGCGTTACCTGAAGTAGGTCCTAGCATGTTCCAAGACGGTATTGGTAAAGTAGCTTTCGTCTTTAAACGATTTGCTCAGGCACAGATCTATTTAGTAAGTAAATTATTTAATGATGTGTTTAATGCAAAACCTAAAACAGAGGCAGATAAAGAAACTCGTGCCATTGCAGCAAAACAATTGATAGGTGTCTATGGGTATTCTTTCTTAATGGCAGGAATTCAAGGTATGCCATTGTATGGAGGAGCCACCGTATTAGCTTCATTGTTATTAGATGATGACGATGAGCCATTTGAACCACATACATATGTTAATGCAGCAGTGGGAGACTTAGCCTTTCGAGGTCCTTTAAGTGCACTACTTGGTATAGACATATCTCAACGAACAGGTTTTAGAGACTTAGCATTTAGAGAAGACCCAGCTAGATTAGAAAAAATAGGTGCGTCGGCTTATATGATGGAAGTATTAGGTGGTCCTGGATATGGAATACTTCGTAGATTTACGGAAGGCGTTGGTATGATTGCAGATGGCGACGTAGGTCGAGGAGCTGAAAGAGTGTTACCTACTTTCCTAGGAAATGCCCTTAAGACTGTTAGATATAATACTGACGGCATGACTAACAAATATGGTGTGCCTATTATAGAAGGTGATCCAAGTGTATACGAGTCCTTCATGCAAATAGTAGGGTTTAGTAACATTGAGTTAGCAGAAGCTTATACTAAAGCTAATGCATTAAAAGGCCCAGAAAGAAAACTGTTAGCTCGGAAGTCTAAACTATTATTAAAATATTACCTAGCCAGACAAGCAGGAGATGAGGATGGTGTAGAAGATATTCAACGAGATATTGATAGGTTTAATAGCAAAGCTCCAAAAGGTTTTCAGCTATCAAGAAAGACTATACAAAGGTCTATGAAAGCAAGGGACGCTAGATTAAAAGATTCTGTAAATGGTGTATTCATTGGTAAAAAATACGACGAATCATTAAATGATATTTATGGAATACCTGATTAGCCTATACGCCACGTACGTACACCCATCAAGTCATCCTCTACTACCGCATACGTTTTAACTTTTACCTTAGCACGTTTCGCTGCGGTTTCAATTGAATAGATTAGTGGTGCACTCTTAAGTGTCGGAATAAAAAAACTATCCCCTACTTGCATCATCTCATAGGGGAAGAGCCACTCCGGATCATTGTGTAGCTGCAAGCTTTTCTACCTCATATGTCTTACCAATGGTACTTAGCTTAAACCTATACACCGCCGTAGCAGATTTTTGTACATCTACCCACCCGGCATTCATACGTTGTTTAATTTTAGCACCTACATCTACCCCTACCCCCATCTGTTTCATCTGGTATACAAACTCTTTTGTACTGATAGGTAGCTCTGCAAGGTATGCGTCGAACTCTTTCTTCGAAATCCACATATAATCTTTAGCGTGTTCTATACGAATAGCTAATTGGTTTCTAGGTTCACTAATCATGTTACCTTCCTCAGAGAACGCGAGGACCTTGTCTATATTAGAATCAAGATAGTTTGCTAGAACAGACTCATAATCTACATCATTAATCTTAACTGTTTCATCTTTAATACTAATCATTTCACCTACAATAAACTTATAGATTCTTTCAATGTCTATCACCAAAATACCTGCATCAACAACTATTTCTGCGGCTGTCATAGTAACGGCCACTAAGTTCTCGTAGAACCGGTAGGCAGTATCATTACCAAAATCTGCTACAAATCGGTTTTCCCACTTACCTAGATTAGCTTTGATAGCTGCTTCATCACCATACTTGTACAGTGCCCTAATAAAGTCAGGACCTGCCCATCCGTAATGTACATTAAACTCATCAAAGATTTCTTTACCTAGTCGTGCGTTATCAATGAATGATTTAGGCTTTCTCATAGAGAACTCAATCAACCTAGCCGCCTCACCATTAGGGTTAGACCTAATCTGTTTTAGTTTATCAATCAACGAATGGTTAGAGGTCATGATAGCAATCAAAGATGAAGGTGCTTCATAATCACGTTCAGAATTAGTTGATGCTTGCATCTTAACTTTTGCCTTACCTTGTGAAACTCCTAATATAAAATCAGAAATAAGGTATGGATTTTTATTACCTACTTCATCAAATCCCATAGGTAAGTTGTGAAGTGTTAAGAACCTTCCTTGTAAAGCGTTAGCAGTAATGTTTTGCACATATAGGTTTTCTGGTTCACCCCATATACTAATCGCTGCTTTTAATGCGCCAGTCTTAGCCGCACCGGATTCTCCTGTTAATGATATAGCAACCCCATTAGTAGATGAAAAAGTCATAAGCACAGAACCAAATCCACATAGCATAGTAAACATATGCATCTCCATACCGTTCTGGTTGAGCTTTTGCGCGGCTATTTTCCATCCTTCATAGGTTCCACTCTTAGTTACAAAGGGTGCTACTGGCCTAGCAAGAGGAGATATAGGTGTAATCTTTTCTGTCCCATCCCTAGACATTTCTATGTTACCTGCCACAAAGGAACTATGATCTTCGTTCCATCCCATCTGATCATACATAACATCATACTTATTCTTTCTTTGCATATCCTTTGCCCAATCAATAAAATAACGCATAATTAATTCCTCCTGTTGTCTTGAATCATAATAAATACCTTGGCTCGTTAATGTCTTTCTTAATTCTGTAGGGTCATATACCGACTTCATAGGCAGTAAAAACTCGAGTGTACCGTCATGAGGATGCATTACATTAATAACTAGACAGTTACCATCCGCATTACTTTTAAGGTGTCGGATAGCAAACATATCATACTCATATACTAGTAAGTCTTCTTTAAGGGTAGCACCTTTTTTATCTACGGTAGTAATGCTTTTAAATATACCGCCCTGTTTAGCTCCTAGCCAGTAACCTTTATCATCTAAAGTTTGAGGTAACCCGTTCTTCTTCTTGTGTATTACAGGTAATACCTCTCCTTCTATAGCTATCAGTTCCACTGATTCTTCTACCGGCTCCGCCTTAGCGGTTACCTTATGTAACTGAATAGGTGTTGATATAGTCTGCCAGTGTGGGCACGATGTACAGATACCTGGGCTAACATTATTAAAGTCTTTACATGTGTGTGGCTTTCCATCAGTTGAAGTTGCTTTCTCTTCTGTCTCATCATAGGAATATCCTACATGGTCCTTAGATATAACATGGATAACATCGTCTCTATCCACACAGTTTTGTGCAAGAGATAACACGCGCCACCATAAAGGTTCGTCAGCAGTTTTAGCATTATCTATATAGTGTTTAATCTGAGCACACCCATCTTCGTTTTCTTGCATACTATCAATAAGTAGAGGCTTGAAGTGGTTCTCGTAGTTGCCATACTTCACTCGTTTTTCTTCGTCGGTAAAGTTAGACTTTTTAACTAACTCTTCTAAAGGTATTTCTACATTGTCTAGTATCGTTTTTATTACTTTTAAGTCATATTCTTCTGCATCTTTTACTACGAGTGTTGGACTAGGTGGAGTTTTTTTATAGTTAACTGTATTAGGACACCTAAGCAATCGAGCACAGTCTGCAGTGATAGCTAAGTCTATCTTTAATCCTTCAGCTACACATAGATTTTTAAGCTGAGTTGCTAAAGGTTTCCATTCTTCAACAGTAATTTGTTCTTTTAAGAACCAGTAAGCATGTATCCCGTTACCACTATTAACAATAGCAGGCATAGGTAGCTTAGAAGTTTCAAGAAAGTTACTAAGATCAATTAAGGCCTCTTTCTGTGTCTGGTAATCTTTGCTCTCACCAACATCAAGGTCAAGATAAAAGGACTTAACAAATATAGATTTAGAAGCCTTCCGGTCCTGTTCGTTGAATGTACTCATCGCTACAAAAACATTACGCTCTTCTTTTACGTGTGTCTGAATTAACTCAACAACTTCGTCTATAGATGATGCATAGTCATGTACATAGGCTTTACTATTAGGAATGTTATAAGCTACACAGTAGTAGCCCTCATTAGGCAGTGCCTTTTCATAGAATTGTTTTAACATTTTCTCTCTATCTTTTAAGGTTAAAAATGCCCCGGGATTTAAGCGGAGCATTTTCTAGTATACCTTATATGGATTTATCTTCAACGATTTTAGGAATAATATTCGTTTCTAAAAACGTCCTAGCCTTTTTCATCTCTGAAATAGGTAAATCTTGAGTATGGTTTTCTAATTGAGCTTTCCATGCGCCATCAAGAGCTACTAAAAATCTCTTAATCTTAGACTCATTTTTATCTCGAATAGGGGAACCCCGGAACCAACTGTGTACAGTCATCCGGGATACCTCAAAGACTTTTGCTATTTCGGTGATAGGAAGTTCTGCATTAACACAGGCCTTCGCTAACTGCACACCGAGTCTTGTCTCATCAAGAGTATTCAACTCAACCAAAAACTCTTGGCTATATTTTTTAGGCATAATTAAGCCTTAGCCCATTGGTTAATGATGTCTGATAAATCATCCGCCGGTTTAACAGGAGGAGATGTCTCAGCACGTACTGTTGGTTCTGCAACTGCCGGAGCTTGTGTCGGAGCCGCAACTTCTTCAAAAGTCT
>Ga0222689_1000304_pt1 | contig 16242 bp, 12 predicted proteins | sample AntAcemetage1231_FD_179838 | JGI IMG/M metagenome (GOLD analysis project Ga0222689, IMG submission 179838) | Saline water microbial communities from Ace Lake, Antarctica - #1231 | ecosystem: Environmental > Aquatic > Non-marine Saline and Alkaline > Saline | place: Antarctica: Ace Lake...
CATCCAATTGCGACCCATGATCGCATTATTAACTTTCACACACCGGCCACTAATTTGAACACGTTTGCCTTGATATTTTGTTGGATTATCGACCAATTCGGCAATAGTAATCGAACCTTCCTTCCTCACTATTGACTGTTGCTCAGAAGCTGGATCAGTCTTTTTATTTTGGATTTCGATAGCTTCGGATTGAGTATTGTGATCAATCGGTACAATCTGAGCTACCAAATAAAGCCGATCAAACACTCTATTGTACTCCTTACTTTCGAAGTTTGTTTTTAATAGGCCGTCCTTGTAAAAGTATCTCCCGCCAACAACGACCTCCTGCCTTAGAGTTGCAATCCAAAATTCCTCCCCCTCTTCCTCTACATATAAATAGATGTACTTATCTGTTGGGAGAGCTTCTAGAACCTTAACCCGATGAAGACCAGCTTCCTTTAACTCAGCTTCTGGCTTGGATTCTAAGCCTTGGTCATTGAAAATGCCCGTTCCTCCACTTGTTTGTTCTGCTTCTTCATTGGCAGAAATTACTTTCGGCCCATTATCACAAGCAATTGCGAACATCGTTGTCACAACAATCACAAAACCAATATTTTTCATGTTATTTTCTTTTCGAATCAAATCGCTTAATAATTCTCGCATTCACTCTATAATTCTTTTCCGTTCCCATATCAGCCATTTCACCTAGCAAAGAGAATGTTAAACTTTGCATAATGCGATAGCTGAGACCTGCACCATAATAGTTCTGTGCTACTTTAGTCGAAAACAATCCCGTAGACTCCCTGTTCAAATAATTGTACTCCACGGCACGGAAATAGAAATCAACATCCAACTTCTTTCTTACTAAGGTTCTAGAATGCCTAAACGACCAGATTGTACTCTGCAAATAATTCGAGGTATTCGAATTGAAGTTCACAGAAAGTCTTCCACCGACTTTAGGAAGTCTAGAATGGCTAATTGAACCGTTAATATTATCAGAAGCATTTTGATTGCTGCTTTGGAACCTTTTACTGTAGCTCAGCGCAACATTGGTGTACTTCACTGGTTTGAAATTCACTCTGAACCTCAGGCCTTGGCGACTCTCATCATCATCCAACATCCTCATGATGTCTGTTTGAAAAGTCTCATAAAAAATGATTGATTTTCTTGAGTCAAAGGAGCTGAAAACACTAATTTTTGGATTAATCCTATACCTCAATGAAGTGTAAAAATTCGTTAGTCTAGGGTCACTTACAGCAGACCCGTTTATTTGATTGAACAAGTCGAGTTCCATAGAACTGAACAGGGAAAGGTCTTTATAAATTGTGCTTGAATGTTGCATGTAGAGATACTCTCGATCTGTCCTCCCTTGATTGGTTTGCTGCATAAATCCAATCGTTGATTTTGAATAGAACTTCTCATGATTTGTGACATATCCCGCATAAGCACCATATTGCAGTAAATCAGTATTCAAGGTGAAATCTATTTGATCGGGACGAAAACCAACAAGTGCTGCTGCATAAAAGCGACCAAAATATTTTTCAAACTGTACACCATCCATAGCACCCAATGAAGATGCGTTAGAATTAATTTTACGACCTACAGTCAGACACATTGTTGAATCAATATCATAGCGCACGGCTAAACTATAGACGTTAAAGAATTCAGTCTTTGGAAGTGAACCTTCAGCAGGTAAAAATATCTTTCTGTAATTGAGGTAGGTCTCCAAACTAAACTTCGAATCGTTGATTCTGTCAGCATTCAAAGAAAGCCTATACATCATTCTATGCCTGTCCTCGCGGGCAGATGACATGGTGCTGTAGCTAGCTCCAGATAAGCGTCCCCTGATGCGCTGCTTCTTAAATCGTTGCTCTGTATCCAAAGTGTCCTCATCCAAGAAAAGTTGATTAGCATCTTCATTTCGGATTTTAAATACGGGAAAGTGAGTAATGAGATCATTCTTTTTGACATCACAATCATTTAATCTCGAGCAAACACATGAAGAAGAAGACTTATTCTCAACGACCAAACAAGGCGTAGAAATTCCATCTTTAACTAGTCTTAGCGTATCTCCTAATGCGATAGACTCAGTAGAACTGAAGTTGACATATACATTCACTGATGAAATAAAACTCACTTTACCTTCTAATACTGCCGAGTTTTGCCCATTGGCAATACCAATGACGCACATTACACTAAAGAATACGACGACTATTTGCTTCATAAGCTCTTAATCAGACCCGTCTGGATGACATTCAAAACAGGCATTGCTCTCGTAGACGTAATTATTTACTTCATCATGATCATTATTCGTTGAATTTTGACTGTGACAAACAGTACAGCTGAAAACTGAATAATCATTGGGGTTTATATGACAATCGACACATGCATCCCACTCACCTTCATGTTTTCCGGAGTAGATAGGGAAGTGTTGACTGTCATGATCAAAGGTGGATGGATCCCAAGCATTTTGAGTGTGACATTGGGTGCAGTCCAATGGGAAATTCGCAGCGCTATGGTTAGGGCTATTTACGGAATTGTAATCGTCCATATGACAGGCATCACAATTGGTTGGTGTTCCAACATAACCATCAGCATGACATTGCACACAATCTACGCCAACGTGCCCACCCATAATTGGGAACTGAGTTGTGTTGTGATCAAAACTAGAAGGTTCCCAGCCCGTATCCGTGTGGCAGAGCGCGCAATCCGTTGGAAATCCAGCTAGAACATGATTTGGATTGGTTGTTCCATTGTAATCTGGCATATGACAGGCATCGCAATTGGTTGGTGTTCCAGCATATCCATCTGAATGGCATTGAATACAGTCCACCGCATTATGGCCACCATGCAAAGGAAAATCCGTTGTATTGTGATCGAATCCTTCAGTGGCCAGCCCGTTTGGATGACAAGCCAAACAAGCTACACTTTCATAGATATAACCTGAAATACCATTGTGGTCACTGTCTGTTTCTGGGTTCATGTGGCACGAAACACAAGTGAATTCAGCGTAGTTATTCGGGTTGGTATGACAATCCATACATTCACTCCATTCACCGTTGTGCGTTCCGCTGTAAATAGGGAAAAACTGTCCATCGTGCTCAAAGGTTGCAGGTGTCCATCCAGCAATTGTATGGCATTGCTCACAATCTTGCGGAAATTGTGCCGCTTGATGATTTGGGTCTGAAGTAATAGTATAATCTGCTAAATGGCAGGAAACACATTCTGGAGAAGCGCTACTAAATGTATTATCTGTATGACATTGAGCGCAATCGGCAATATCGTGGCCTTGCTCAAGAGGAAAGAAATCGTGATTCGATAAGGTAGCTCCCCAGCCAAATCCCAAAGGATCATGGCATTCAATACAGTCCGTTGAAAATCCTGAAGCCATATGATTAGGATTTTGAGCGCTGTTATAATCTAATTGATGACAGCTTATGCAGTCATTTCCCAATCTATCAAACTTCAAATTAGTCTCACTCACATGGCATTCAACGCAACTCAAAGAATTATGTGCTCCAATAAGAGGGAAGCCATTTTCTTCATGAATTTCTGGAATATTGTTAACTAACCATGTTTCAAATCCATGACAACGAGCACAGTCATTCCCTACGGTCATGCTATGAACATCAGTGTGGCAATCGATACAATTAGAATTAACACTTGAAAAAATCAGCGACATATGACAAGACTTACAATCTATATCCTCATGTCTGCCCTCCAACTCGAATGAAGTTGAAGCATGATCAAAAATTAAGGTGTCGCGCACGCTAGCCCAACCGCTCGGGTCATGACAACTGGCGCAATTTATCTTCAAGCTCTCCCCATGGGGAGATTGCGAAAACAGTGATACGCTGAGCAATACCAATGTTACTATTGATGACAGTCTATACATTCGAATTTCTCTATTTTGTATTGTAGTCGAGTCTTTCCATTGCCTTCTAATGGAGTATGACATTCTTTGCATTCAACATCGGCATGCCCTCCTTCTAGCGGAAATGATGTCACACTATGATCGAATCCGCTCGGGAACCAAGATGTGGATTCGTGACACCGAGTGCAGTTAGTTACTCCATCAACAGCGAACTGATCATCATGAATGTTCTCATGGCACTCAATACAAGTTAAGCCTATTTCTCTAAATTTCCAGTGATCATCTTCTTCATCAATGTGACAAGCGAAACAAGGAGTTGCTATGTGAGCACCCTCTAAAGGGAATTTAGATTCGGCATGCATTTCAATCGTAAATAAACTGTAATCAAATCCCTGATCTACAGAATGGCAATCAACGCAATCAGCACTTTGGTTTTCGTTTACAAATTCTCCGTTGTGGTAATCGTCATGGCAATTCTTGCAGTTGCTGAAATCGATTGGATCTGAATAACTTGCTTCATGGCATTTTTTGCAATCGACTTCTATATGCTTTCCTATCAATGCAAAATCAGTCACATTATGATCAAAGGAATCCATTGATTTTAAATCCATAAAACCTGATTCTTTATGACACTTATTGCAGTCTAATCCAAACCGACCTTCGTGTTGATCTTCGTGACATTTGACACAATTGTTTTCCGCGATTCCCAAGTTATCTTGAAAAACACGCAGCGGATCGCTAGTTTGCGTATGACAAGTAAAGCAGGCTGTGGATTTATGTTTTCCTTTCAAGCTAAACTTTGTTCTTTCATGATTGAATCGTTTCTCCCCAATAAATTGATTAAAGGATTTATCGCTGTGGCAATCATCGCACTTATTGCTAAAATGACCTTCATGAGAATCATCATGACAGTCGACGCAGCCGTTGTGAGCTACATTAGCAAATAATTGCATTTCTCTTCCGTTACTAAGCTCCTTTTTATGACAACTAATACACTCAACATCAGCATGTTTATTCCTGAGTTTGAAATCGGCATCATCATGATTGAATTTCGAAGCAGGGGTAAAAGCATCCATAGTGTGGCAACTGATACAATCGCTTGACAGGGTCTTTTGATGGTAATCATCGTGGCAAGAAAGGCACGCATCATCTAATCCTAAAAAGGTGTTGTCAAGCTTTCGAATCTTAGCATCTGCAATGTTTTCAGGTACGTGGCAATCTCTGCAATCTATCACCTTATGCTGACCTTCAAGCTTGTAGCCTGTTAGGTTGTGATCAAACGATTTTTCATCAAATCGTACCATATCGAATTTTCTTCCATGGTGTTCACTATGACAAGCAAAACAATCTTTTGCTTTAACTTCTTTACTAGAGTGGTAGCCCTTTTTCTGATCAATTAATGATTGAATCTCTTTGTGACAATCCAAGCATTTTGCGTTTGATACCTTTTCACCCAATTCATGACATTGGGTGCAGTTGCTCATGCCTTCAAGTTGCTGGTGAGCTGCAGATAAATCACCGGGTGAAATTTGACCGTACGAGGTTGTGGCACAGAGTGCCGAGAACAAGATTAGATATTTGAGAAGAATTTTCATATCATCTCATTTATGCTTCTTTACAATGTGGCCGAATCGTTTTGTAATCTCAATTCCTGCCTTTTGTAAAAAGCTGGTTGGTAGCTCTCCCCCTGCAAATATGTATACGAGATCATTTGCTATTTGGTTGCTACTTTCGCCTGCTTTTATCACTAAAGAGTCATCAGCTATTGAAACGAGATCAGAATTAAACCTAACATCGATAGATTTTAATTCAATTGCCCTGTCTATAGCTTCTTTATTCTTTGGTTTAATACGAGCAAATTTATCTTTACGATACGACAAGATTACTTCATTCTTATCCATCAAGAGCATGGCCGATTCAACGGCAGAATCACCTCCGCCAACGACTACAATTTTTTTAGATTCAATTCGCTCTGGTTCAAGCAACCGATAGGCCACTTTTTGCAATTCTTCTCCAGGAATGCCTAACTTTCTCGGAGTTCCTCTTCTCCCGATTGCAAGCAAAACATTATTGCAGATAAAAACCTCTCCGTTGTTTGTTTCTACCTTAAACGTTTTATCACTCAAGGGAAGTATGCTTTCAACTTTCGTGTTTTCCTTAATCTCGAGGTTTTGCTCTGAAATCACCTTCTTCCACAAATCCAAGAGCTCGTCTTTAGAAGTATCAAATAATTTCACTTTTCCATAAAGCGGCAAGTCCATAGGTGAAGTCATTACCACTTTCGATCGGGGAAAAGTAAAAACAGTGCCTCCCAATGAATCTTGTTCAAGTGTTATACTCTTCAAACCTCGATTCTTTGCTTCAAGAGTTGCTGAAATACCAGCTGGCCCCGCTCCAATAATTACAACATCTAGAATTCCTTCTTTTCCAGATTTCCTTTTAGACATATTCTCAATCGCCTGTTGCCCTTGCTCAACACTATTCTTTATCAACCCCATCCCACCTAATTCACCCGCGATGTATATGCCTTGAATATTGGTTTCGAAACTTTGATTAACATGTGGTAAGTCTACACCTCTGGTTTCTGTTCCTATTCTCAATGAAATCGCCTCGACTGGACAAGCGTGAAAACAAGCACCATGGCCTACGCAATTGGAAGCATTGATGACTGTAGCTTTCCCATCTACGATACCTAAGATGTCTTTTTCAGGACAGTCAGCGACACAGGCAGCGCTGCCGATGCAGGTGTTAAGATCAATATAGGGATGAAGCGAAACTGGCTCAAACAAACCTTCTTCCTTAGCCTTTTCGACCTTCAGCTGCGTTTTTTGGGACTGCGATTTATTCTTTTTTAGATAGAAGAAAACAATTACAGCGCAAAGCACAAAAACTCCACCATAAACGAGAATCTGTTCAAGCAGTACCTCCATCAGAATATCCATTTATAACCAAAAGCCAAGGTCACTGCAACATGGACGATCAGAACGATTAACATAATTAAAGCGAATGGTAAATGAGCAACATGCCAATATTTGAACAACTTTTGCATGAGTTGAAGTCTGCCAATTTTATGAGACAAAGCAATTTCATCCTTAACCATCTTTAATACAGATTTTCGCTCCTCTTTATCAATTTGCTTCTTGAGCATTGATGATTTAATGTGATTTAATGTGTTTCGTTCTTCCTTTCTTCTCGAGATCCAAGAAACTTTCTCAGTGCTTGCTTCATGTTTTCCGCTTAATCCAACAAGCAACGGAATTACAGATTCGTCCAGCCCTGCGCTTTTCTTTAGCGTGTCCAGCAATTCAGACCTCATCCCCTTAACCTCATTCAAACTGAGCTCTCGACCTTCAATCGATCTTGGAATTTGAATATAAATGAACCTGCCAATTACCCCGCTGGCAACAACAGCAACCATACTCCAAAACGCTACAGAGACAACTCCTCCAAATTTAAATGCTGTATGGAACAGAATCAATATAGGCCCAAGGGTGCATAAGAATATATGAAACTCTAAGAGGTACTTCAGCCTGAGTTGTTTAGACATGAAATTATAGCGTTTTCTGGCGATGTAAATGCTCACTCCAAACAAAATCATCAGGGTACCCAATATGCCAAGGCCGTGCCCGAATGCACCACTTGGCTTAAACCAAGAATGACGTGGATGATAAAACCGCTCTTCTAAAGGTAAATTATAGTAATCATAACCCGTATAGATTAGATAAGCCGTTACAACTATCACAACCAATGCCATAGAAGCAACATATAAGAAATGCACAGTTTTGTTCATCGGCTTTGTATTATCAAGGAAATTAAAATTAATAAACTAGAACTTCAGCACATTCATCTTAAAGTTTCCTTAAAATTTCAAACCTGCCTATTAGGAATTCCATAATTGCAGAGATTCATTGATAATTCTCATATTTCATCCATTAAGTGATTATCTTAGTCACTGTTAAATTCATAAGTTTGATTCCCTTTTTAACCTATAACCAAATCATGCAGGAAAATATCGTTCGTACCTCAATTCTAATGTGCTGTATTACAATTCTGAGTTTAAGTAGTGCCGCACAATGCGATAATCCGCCAGTACTTGTGGCGTCCGATGACTTCACCCACCATTGTGTTGGCGAAACATTGGAATGTATCGTAGCCAACGCACCAGTTGCTTCCTGTTCCGAAGATGCTGGAGAATATACTTACTGCCCTGGCAATAACGAAGACATTATTTTCAATTATTGCACAGATGACGCCGCTCCAGGCACTTCAATCACTATCAATTTCACTGCTGGAACAATCGAAGAAGGCTTTGATCATATTCTGGTTTACGATGGACCAAATGCCACTGGAACATTATTGGTTGATTTTCAAGGTGACATTGCAGGAATGAGTTTTGCTTCTACGAATGCCTCCGGTTGTCTGTCTTTTCAATTTACCTCAGATGCATCGATTAGCTGTGCAACAGGAGAAGAAGTCGAAATAGCCTACGAAGTTTCCTGTGCCGTAACACCAAACTTCTATACCGTTGAGTGGGCCCCAGCGCTTAATGTCGCTGACCCTTCTGCGCTAAACACTGAAATTGTTGGACTAACTCAAGATCAAGAATTTGTTGTAACAGTTTTTGAAACTGCTAATCCAGATTGTAGCACTAGCGAAAGTGTCTTTGTGACTTTCGAAAGCAACTATCATTTTGGTGAAAATTCTGAAGGTGCTCTTTGCTCTTCTCAGGGGATGGTAAATCTTACCGATCAACTTGATGGAAATCCAGACGATGTTGGCACTTGGACAAATCCCAATGGGAACCAGGTTGCAAGTGATGTAAATGCCAATACGCTTATTCCTGGGCTCTACACCTACTCCTATGCCTTTTGTGAAGAGAACAGTGCCGACTTAAACTTAATCATTGCTCAAGCTCCTGAACTCGAAATGATAGATGATTTCGGAGTGTCATGCAGCGGAGAATCTCTTGGCGTTACAATTTACGGCGAGGGATCGGACGCATCTTGTTCAATCAATGCTGGTGACTACGACTATTGTTACGGCAATGACCAAGACCTATTTTTCCTTTACTGCCCTGATGAACCTGGAAATGGTAATCCAATGAGAATCGATTTTACCGGTGGCTTCTTAGAGGTTAATTTCGATAGAATTACTGTTTTTGATGGGAACGATATTAATGACCCAGTACTTGATGTTTTTGATGGCCTTCCAGCTGGAAGAACTTATGTAGCTACCAATCCTGATGGATGTATTTCATTCCGATTGGAATCTGATTATTCCATCAATTGCCAAGAAGGGAGTTTCTCTCAAGGTCCAATCACTTGGACAGTTTACTGCGCTGATGAATTGTTTACCTATGACGTTTCTTGGTCTCCATCTAATTATTTAGATAACCCTTCAAGCGCAACTCCTGAAATTCACGGTCTGGATGCCGACACAGAATTCACAGTTACTGTCAGCTCGGCAATTGCTCCAGCATGTGTTGCGCAAGGCTCTGTATTTGTGACATTCTTAGATAGTATTAATTTAGGATTTGACACCACTCTTGACCTCTGTGCAGATGCTGACCCGGTTAATCTCTTTGACTTAATGGCAGGAAATCCTATAGATACAGGAATCTGGACAGATGCAGAAGGAAATCCAGTCTCGATCGAATTCGACCCTCAAATTGATGTTGATGCGCAGTACTTTTATTCTCATCCAGACTGCCAAAACTCTACATTGGTTGATGTCACTGTGCGACCTTTACCAAATGTGAATGCAGGAAATAATGTTGGACTTTGCCCTGGAACCTCTACTACACTTCAAGCTTCAGGAGCTAATAGTTACAGTTGGGCTGGATTAGGCTCTGGCAATACAGTGACCGTGTCACCAGCACAAACAACTACTTACACCGTTACAGGATTCTCCATTTACGGATGCTCAGCTGATGATAGCGTAGTCGTTTCTGTTTTAACTTCAGACCAAGTCGAAATTGTTGAGGAAGACGGAATTTTGAGTGTTGACCAAGGAAGCCAGTTTCAATGGTACCTGAATGGCTTGCCAATTCTTGGTGCTACCCAACAATCTTTTGATTACCAGTATTCAGGAACATACACTGTATTGATCAACGCAAGTTCAGACTGTTCTGTAACTACCGAGCCATACGAGATAATTGTAGGTGTGTATGAATTTGCACAAGGAAGCGTAAACATCTACCCGCAACCAGCACAATCATGGATACAAATTGATTCTGAAAAAGCTGTGCTGAACTTATCGCTGTACTCTACTGATGGTAGATTGGTTTTAAATCAATCACCGAATCTCGGCAATTTCAAGCTTGACCTATCAACCTTAGAAACTGGAATTTACATTTTGAAACTCGAATTGAGAGGTGGACACTTGATGAGCAAATCTATTGTGATTCAATAGTCACTCGCTTTAGAAAATATAAAAAAGGCTGCCCAAACTTTTTGGACAGCCTTTTCTTTTCCCTATAAAAATTAACTACTTGATATCATCCCCACTGGCATAAAATGCCTCCCATTAATGCGAGTGTAACTATCCAATAACCTCCATTCAAGGCTACATATTTGAAACCCTTTCTTTCGAACATAGCTTGAATGGCAAGGATTGGAGTAACAAACAATAAACCAGTAAAAAACCCGTGGAACGCTCCGTGTTTAAATGTTCGGAAGCTACCTTTGAACTGCTCCATAAGAACAGTAAACTGGTCAAATGCATCTCCACTGCCAGTCACAAAACCTTCTTCTCCCATAAACAAAGAAGGCAGAGAAGCCTGATGAACCACCATTGCAAAAAGTAAGAAGGAAGCTAAAAAAGACATGAGATAGCTTAACCCGAAAATCAAAGGCATATTTCCGCTTTTAATTTTCTCTTCAGTCATGCCTGCAACTTGCATCCAAGACTTTCCAAAAAGTAAACTGTACCACAAAAAACCAACTAGCATTGGAACTATAGCAGCAATAAGAAGTGTGACTATATTTGGCATCATAACAATGTGATTTAAGTTACTTAAATGTAAGCAAGCTTGTTTTCGAGAAACCCGAAAATCACATTGAATAAGAACATCCGAATGTTAATTAGTCTGAATACGAGACTATTACAAGATGCTAAGAAACATCAATCAAGTTTTAGCCTCAAATCTTTCTTAGAATTGTTATCGAAGATCTTTAGGTAAGACTTTCCCTCTCCATCTGTTTTCAATAAATTGCCTTGCAAGAATAAACTGTTCCCATCTAAGAATATTTGATCTTTAGCCAAGAGCTTTATTCGACCTTGACCTTGGGAAATTTGAGTTCCACCCTTCAACTCATGAAGTGCAATGCCAACACCATGGGAATAGATATTGTTGTGTTGTTCAACAATCACTTGCTCAGGCATAATCCCATCTACCCAACGCTCAACCTCGAAAAATTCTGAATACGTATTCCAAGGATCAATAAATTTCCAGCGTGAACTGCCCATAGATTTTAGTCCAGTTCCTATACTCAATGGTAAATAAGCGGGACGTTCTACTACAACTTGAAGTGCCTTCGCCTCTATCTGAGGGCAGTTTCCAAACTGAGAATACATCCCTTCAATATGAACGATTACGCTTGCCGTGGCGTGTATCAAGGCTTCAGTTTTCTTGTCTGGGAGTTGTACAAACTCAAGGTGGGGTCTTTTCACATAAAAACTTGGAACCGTTGAAGAGTTTCTATGGTCTGCATAGATGGCATACACTGGATTGAATCCTTCAAAAATGCAATTCTCAACGCAAACGCCGTCTGAAGCATCAACTCTCAATAGTGTATGCGAGTTCATCTTGGAGTAAAATCGACAATCTCTGACCTGAGTACGATTTGAGCAGGAGTTGAATACTGAGGCATTTTCAAACCACTTTGGGTGGAGTTGGTTTTTCTCCGGAAGGCTCATTCCAGATCGGATGACTAAACCGTATTCTGCTTCTTTAAATTCGCAGTGCTCAATCAACATCTGCATGCAAAAAACAATATCGACCGAGCTGCTAAAATCTTCAAAAGTACATCTTGACAATTCACTTTGATATGTTCCGACCAAACGCAATGCCAGTTCAGAACCCTTTGATTTGAAGTGAATATCTGAAATTCTATAGGTGTCAAAATTAGACATGATGTCGTGAGCCCCTCTACCATTGCTGATGATCATGCCCTTGGTGTCACCGCTTTCAATCCATCCTCCCTCACATTTTATCAATGCATTGTTACCCAGAATTCTGACAGTTCGATCATGAATCTTAGCGATTCTAACAACTTTATCAAGCACCATTACCTTCCCACTTAAATCAAAAGTCGGATAATGATCTTTGTTTCCTTGATCAAAAAATGCTTGCAGCTCTTTTGACTTTACTTCTTCATGATTGGTGAAACAGCTCAGCACATAAACTTCAGCGAACGATTGAAAGGAAGAGAAAAAGGAAAGGAAGATTAATCCGGAAAAATATTTAAACATGATCCTTGAGTTTCTGGGTTTTCCGAAAAGTACTCAAGAATTGTGCTAAACTTCTGCAAATGGCAGAATTTAGTGGATTTCCCTATGCATCCACAACTTCTACACCCTTCCAAAATGCAATTCTACCTTTAATTCCCTTTGCTAATAAGGATACTTCAGGATAGTACCAAGCGGCATCTCGGTTGGACTTGCCATCTACTTCTAACGAATAGTATGAAGCCGTTCCCTTCCAAGGACAAACCGAATGTGTTTCTGAATTAATAAAGAATTCTTGACGAATACTGTCTGCTGGAAAATAATGATTCCCTTCAATAACGACTGTATCGTTTGATTCGGCGATGACTGTACCATTCCAAATTGCTTTCATAGCAATAAAGTTACAAAACGTTTGGAAAGTGGAAGCACAAACTTAGCTTACTTGTGAAGGCTCAGCATAGGTATTTTAGAATGCATAGCTACCCTACTGGTGTTACTTCGTTTGAAAAGGCGTTCGAAGAAAGAGTGATTTCCGGGAAACATGACGAGCATATCAATTTGATTGGATTTTGCGAAATCAATAATTCCATCTACAGGATCTTCTGCTTGCACTTGCGTGAAATTCTCATTGATGGCTACAAAGTCAGGTCGTAGAAAATCTTCGGCCAATGCTTCCGGTACAGCTTCATCTACATTCACCTTCAAAAATGTTAAGCGAGAATTAAATTGGGTGGCCAAGGATCTAACCTTATTGACCAAGGCAGCATCAGTGCTGTCATCAATGGCAACTAAAATGTTGCCTGGCTTTGCCCAATCTCCTTCAGGAACCATAATTACTGGCAACAATGCATGCTTCATGGTGTCAGCGGCAACACTTCCAATCAAGACTTCTTTCAATCCTGAGGCTCCTTTAGATCCCATCACTACTAAATCATGGTGGTATCGCTTGGCTAGAACTGTAATCTGCTTTCCGCCTTCTCCATATTCACTCAAATAATTTATAAGAAGTGAGTCTCCATACTTCGACTTGAAGTGCTCCACTTCTTCTAAGAGGGAGTTTCTTGAGTCTTGCATAGCCAAATCCACCAACGATATCATCGATGTAGCGGCAGCGTGAGGCTCATGGTAAAGATTCAGTAAAGTATACTCTACTCCATCTGTTCCAAAGAGTGAAATTGCATAATCAACAGCTTTTTGGGCAAAAGTTGAAAAATCGGTTGGGAGGAGTATCTTTTTAATGATCATATGGAGAATTATTAATGGCCTGCGACATTTTTATCATCCTTATTAAGCAAAACAAGTATGACAAAGAAAGCGGCAAGGGTTATCAAAAAACCAAGAAGTGAAACAAAGTGACTAACGTCAGATATGTAAGCCCACCTGAATGGAAAGGCAAATACCAGGGCTATTATTACAAAAGAGATCAGTTTATTTGACATAGCTGTAATTTTACCTGCAATTTCAAATAATCTCAACTACGAGCTAATGACTGACCTCATTGTCGTCGATGACATTTGTCAGTTTTATTTCAGACTCGAAATGAGACAGAAACTTCAGAGATGTTCTGCGTTAAACACTATTCAGGGAAGATTACTCCTTCAGGAGTTTTATCTTTAGAAATCTTCATACTGAGCACTGGTAGCTGAGTATGATTCACGACACCTTCTGCCACTGATCCTGCTAAGAAATGAGCAATTCCAGTTCGTCCATGAGTTTCCATAGCGATTAAATCAGCTCCCATCTTATCGCAATAGTAATGAATCCCACTTTCTACACTTTCCTCATTGCAGATGTTGGCACTGTAGTTTGTTATCCCAGTTTTCTCTACAAAGTCAGCCATTAATTTCTCACTGAATTTTGTAGTTTCAAATTGATTGGGAGTATTCACTTTCAACAAGTGAATTTTGGAATTGAACATCTTTGCGAAGGATTTGATTGAATCAAAATTTCTTGTTGACTCCCCATAAAAATTACTGGCAAAAACGATGTTTTTCGGAGCAAAATTCATATGACGATTCTTCACGGTCAACACGGGCACAGTAGATGTCCGAATGATTCGTTCAGCATTTGATCCTACTATTATTTCTTGTGCTCCTGTCGCCCCATGCGAACCCATCACAATCAAATCGATATCTTGCTCTTTGGCCTGTTTAGAAACAGATTCGTACACAGAATCAAATTGAATTACCTCAATCACATTTACATCTTTCAGATATGGTTTTGCAAGTAAATCTTTGAATTTTTGCTTTACTAATTTCATCAGGAACAAGCCCTCTGCCACATCTTGATAAGTCTCAATGGAAGTGTTCGATTCGTAAGAAGGAATCTGAATGATGTGCATTAAAAACAATCGCGCATCATTTTTACGTGCTATTGATGCCGCCAATTCGGTGGCCATCCCAGCACATTCAGAAAAATCAGTTGGAACAAGAATTCTTTTCATAGTAATTCAAATTGTGGTTCATGCTAAAAGTACCTTAAAGCACAGGTATCTTCAATGAGATTGTCAAGCTCAATACATGATATTAATCATGCATTAGCTACTTACAAGCTAGCTTTTTTAGAGCGAGCTCATTTAAAATTTTAATCTTTCTTCCTTCAATTTCAATAATACCATCACCTTTGAACTCAGACAAAGTTCTAATCAGCGATTCTGTTGCCGTGCCGACTATTGAGGCCAAATCTTCTCTGCTTATTTTGATATCATCACTGTCCGGTTCAGAGTGGTTGAGCTTCAAATCAAGCAGCACCTCTGCCGTTCGTTCACGCACCGTCCCGTACGCTAATCGCAGAAGGCGTTCCTCCTTCTCTGAAATATTATTCGAAAGTAGTTTAATGAACTTATTCGCTACATCACGATTTTTTGTGATCAACTCCGTAAAATCTTCTTTCGGAATCATACTCAGTTCTGTATCATCAATAGCAAGTGCAGTGTCATGATAGACTCCCTCTTCTAACAATGGAATATACCCCAAGAATTCACCAGCCTCGTGCAAGTCGGTGACCAATTCCTTCCCATAGTCATCAGTCTTTATGGTCTTTACTTTGCCACTATTGATAAAGAACAGACAATTTGGGTAATCTCCTTCAAAGAATATGGTCTCCTTCTTTTTATAAACTCTCGTTTTTCGATCGTTTGACAGATCTTGTAAATCCTTTAATCCTCTTGCGGTATCGAGAAAATTATGCAAGCCTGCTTCATCGGCAACCAATTGTTTTTTGAGTAATGCTTTGCGTTTCAACCGAACCTCAATCGACTCCAACAATTCCGTCTCTTCGAAAGGTTTAGTCAAATAATCATCTGCTCCCATTTTCATTCCTTTCCTAAAATCATTCTTTTCTGCTTTTGCAGTTAAAAAGATGAAAGGAATAGTCGCTGTTGTTGCGATTTTACTCAAAACATGTAAGACGCCATAACCATCCAATTCAGGCATCATAATGTCACAAATGATTAAATCTGGCAGATGCTTTTTAGCGAGTTCTACTCCAATCTTACCATTCTCTGCAGTGAGTATATCGTAATCTGCCAACTCGAGAATCTCTGCTGTGTTTTCTCTTACTTCTTGGTTGTCTTCAATCAATAATATCTTAATCTTCATGTCAACTCTTTTTTGGCAAATGAAAAGTGAATACGGATCCCTTTTCGAACTCACTTTCAAATGTGATACTTCCTCCCATCAATTCAGCATATCGTCTTACAATATACAATCCCAATCCCGTACCTTGAATATTTGTTGCGTTCTTCGCCCGGTAAAATCGTTCGAACATTCGTTGTTGCTCAATTTCGGGAATGCCGATACCACTATCTCTAACCTCAATAGTGAATTCCTCCTTGGCATCAGCACAACATAAATGTATTTCTGAGCCTTCTGGTGAATACTTGATCGCATTTGAAACCAAATTGATCATTATGTTTTTCAAGTGTTCTTTATCAACATAAA
>Ga0222689_1000310_pt1 | contig 16009 bp, 14 predicted proteins | sample AntAcemetage1231_FD_179838 | JGI IMG/M metagenome (GOLD analysis project Ga0222689, IMG submission 179838) | Saline water microbial communities from Ace Lake, Antarctica - #1231 | ecosystem: Environmental > Aquatic > Non-marine Saline and Alkaline > Saline | place: Antarctica: Ace Lake...
TTTGGGGAACCGCTCGAAGGGGTTCGAATTGATTTTACGGTTCAAGGAGCCAATGAAGTAAGCGGGTTTGTCTTTACCGATGCGAATGGTGCTGCTACTATCTGCTATACAGGCGAGAATGAAGGTGCTGATATACTTACTGCTTTCCAGGGAGGATTATCGCAAGAGGTTGCAGTTTCATGGACGGAGATAGTTTCGTGCTCTGGTTACAGATATTTTCTAGCAGACAATCCCACAGGCGGAGGTAACCCTAAGCTTTATGAGTACACGCTGAATGAGGAGAGTCAAGTTGCAGAACTGAATGAACTATTGGCGCTGCCATATCCATTCCATATTGCATACGATGGAAACGCCAATCTTGTCTATATCGTTCGATCTTCCAATGGGAATTTTAGAACGCTGGATGTGAGTTCTAACGGGGGCTCGTTGTCAGAAGAAGTTGTTCTGTCAGAAACCCTTGGTGGCTCTATAGCTGCGGGTTTCAATCCCAATGGTGTTTTGCACATCGGTAGTGAAGTGAACAATGCTATTTATTCCGTTGATAAAGTAACGGGCGAAGTGGAATTCGTTCGAAGTGCTCCTGTGCACGGCGGTGATTTAGCTTTCTCCGATAGCGGAAATCTCTACCTCGCAACAAGAGATTTTGGTGGCCGGACTATTGAATTGAATACCGAAGGCCAAACATCTTTTGTCCAAAACCTTCCTGCATTGGTTACTGGTTTTGCCATATCTGAATCGGGGTATGGATTGGTGAGTACCAAAAACAGAAACCGGGTATACCTTGGAGATTTCGCAGGAAACCTACTGAGCAGTTACTTGCTATTATTGGATGGTGAGCCCTTTATGAAGGGCAATGGAGATATGGCATCGGGATGTGATGGGTCTTTTCAAAGTGGAGAATGTCCTAACTTCTTGACCTATTATACTGGTTACCCTCAAAACAATGCCGACAATGAACTTTATGGAATCAGTTTAGGAGAAGACAATTCCATTGAAATGACTCTTATCGAAGGGTTTAGCTCTGGGGACAACCACATAGCTTTGAGTCCCGATGGGTTGATTTATGCCATAAGGGAAAATAAAGTCGACATTTTTGATCCTGCATCAGGCATCTATGTTCAGCAGAATATTCCAATACAAACCCCTTCTGGGCAATCGTTAAATGGTTTTCCTGCGGCCACATTTGATTTGAATGGTGTTCTTTTCCTTGGCAAACCATCAAACAACACAGTCTATAGCATTGAATTCGTACAGGGAGTTGCCGAAGCTTCAGTTGCTTTTTCTGGGATTAGTGTTAGCGGCGGTGATTTGATCGCAACAGGAACTCCTGAAGATCAGATTCTATGGTTGGTTAATCGAAGTGAGAGCACACTGACCAATCTCTTGGACAATAGTTTTATAGAACTGGAACTGGCCGAAGTGAATGGTGCTTGCTTGCTGGCCGATGGCCGATTGCTTTTGGCAAATGGCAACGGTTCTAACGCTGGAGGTCTCTACGCAGTCGACTTGTCAGACTTTAGCACAGAAATGCTAAGTTTAACGGGTGGCCCTCAAGTATTCTTCAACGGAGACTTGGCGTCTGGCTGTATTCCTGCTCTGGCAGCGCTAACAGAGTTTGTTTCTACGAACTCATATTTTGACAAAAAGCTATCCGTTATGCCAAACCCCTCGCAGGGTATGACTAACATTGTTTTCTCTGCTGTAGAGAACGAAAGAGTTTCGATCGATATCCTCGATATGAGCGGAAGAGTTGTAGAGAATCTTGTCAATAAGGCGATTGAAATGACAGGTGATCAAAGGCTGGATTTCAGCGCAGACAGAATGCCCAACGGGATTTATTTGGTGCGCATGACCTCAAGTGGTTTCCAGAAAGTCGAAAGGCTGGTAATCTCGAGATAAGAATATTTCGATTTGAAGATTTGGAGCGGCTGTCCCGACTTTCGGGACAGCCACTTTCTGTGCATCAAGTGCTTTTTCTATATTTGAAAAAAACCATCTATTGTCAAATTCAACATTTAATCTTTCCAATATCAGGCGCAAAGCCATCGATCAAGTCGGAGTGGAGGAGCGATGCGCACGATTTCAAACTCGAAGTATCAAGACCGATGCTAAGAAACAAGGCCTTAAAATGGCCCTGAACATGATCGACCTGACTACTCTTGAGGGAAAAGATACCGAAGGAAAAGTTCGTCAGCTTTGCCACAAGGCTGCTCACTTGCATCATGGATTTCCCGACCTGCCCAATGTAGCCGCAATCTGTGTCTATCCCACTTTCGTGAAATTGGCTAAGTCCCTTGTTGCCGATAAAGGAATTAAAGTGGCATCAGTTGCCACGGCATTCCCTTCAGGACAGTCCTTTCCGAAATACAAGATTGACGAAACGAAAGAAGCAGTAGCCGAAGGGGCAGATGAAATCGATATGGTCATTTCACGCGGTCGATTTCATCAGGGAGATTACGCCTATGTATTCGATGAAATCAGCGCTGTAAAGGAAGCTTGCGGTAAAGCAAGATTGAAGGTGATCTTGGAGACAGGAGAGATTGGAAATCTAGACGCCGTCTATTTTGCCTCTCAAATGGCTATTTCTGCTGGAGCCGATTTCATTAAAACCTCAACGGGTAAGATTAATCCCGCTGCTACGATGCCAGTAACTTTAGTCATGCTCGAAGCTATTCGTGATCACTATTACGAAACTGGGAAGATGGTGGGAATGAAGCCCGCAGGCGGAATTTCAAATGCGAAACTTGCATTGCACTACCTTATTATGGTGAAGGAAACATTGGGTGAAGCTTGGCTTACCAATGAGTGGTTTCGTTTTGGAGCTAGCTCTCTAGCCAACGACCTCCTCAAGCAGTTGGTAAAACAAGAAACTGGAATCTATCAATCAGCAAATTATTTTGCGCTCGACTAATATGGCCAAAACAACAAAAAATACCTCATGGGATTTGTCCCCTGCTCCCGAAAGCACAGGACACGTTACCATCGATAAGCGATACGACCTTTTCATTGACGGAAAGTTTGTGCCCCCTGCGACTAAAAAGTATTTCAAAACAATCAACCCTGCTACTGAGGAGACTCTAAGCGAAATCGCGCTAGCCGGAGAGAAAGACGTAGACAAAGCAGTGAAAGCTGCGCGAAAAGCCTACGATACCACTTGGTCTAAAATCTCGGCCGCCGAAAGAGGAAAGTACATCTATCGGATAGCCCGCCTGCTCCAAGAGCGTGCTCGTGAGTTTGCTGTGATTGAATCTTTGGATGGCGGAAAACCCATTCGCGAGTCTAGAGACGTGGATGTTCCATTGGCTGCAGCGCACTTCTTTTATCACGCCGGTTGGGCCGATAAGTTAGATTACGCTTTCGCGAATAGCTCTCCTACCTCAATAGGCGTTGTTGGACAAATCATCCCTTGGAACTTTCCACTGCTCATGGCAGCTTGGAAAATAGCTCCAGCACTAGCTTGTGGAAACACCGTTGTCTTGAAGCCAGCAGAAACGACTTCACTTACCGCATTAAAACTCGCCGAATTGATCCGAGATGCAGGCCTTCCCGACGGGGTGGTCAACATCGTGACAGGTGCAGGTGATACTGGGAAAGCTTTGGTAAATCACCCCGATGTCAATAAAATTGCCTTCACGGGTTCAACGGATGTTGGCAAGATGATCCGTCGCTCGCTCGCTGGAACATCCACAAGATTGACTTTAGAATTGGGTGGAAAAGCCGCAAATATCGTTTTTGAAGATGCCGCTATTGATCAAGCTGTTGAAGGAATTGTCAATGGAATTTACTTCAACCAAGGCCACGTTTGCTGCGCGGGTTCTCGATTATTCGTCGAGGAAAGTGTGGCTGATGAGGTGATCAGAAAGCTGAAGCACCGAATGAATAACCTCATTGTAGGCGATCCCATGGACAAGAACACAGATGTGGGAGCGATTAACTCAAAGGATCAACTCCTAACCATTGAGAAGTATTTAAAGGCTGGAGAAAAAGACGGATATGAGATGTTCCAGTCTCAAGTGGCGGTGCCTAAAAAAGGATATTGGTGCAGGCCGACTCTATTCACCAATGTTTCTCAGAGCAGCATTATTTCAAAAGAGGAAATATTCGGACCTGTTTTGGCAATGCAAACTTTTCGCACGATAGATGAAGTGATTGACAAGGCCAACAACACGCCATACGGTCTTTCAGCAGGAGTTTGGACTGATAAGGGCTCCAAAATTTTTAACCTGACCACACGCCTGAAAGCAGGAGTTGTTTGGGCAAATACTTTCAATAAGTTCGATCCTACCTCTCCGTTTGGAGGGTACAAGGAATCGGGATTTGGAAGAGAGGGAGGCGTTCATGGGTTGTCAGCCTACTTAAACTTGCAAGGATAATGGCCAATAAAAAAACAACTTCACCTGAAGGTATAGCAGTTATGAAAACGTACAAACTTTTCATCGGCGGAGCTTTCCCAAGAACGGAAAGTGGTCGCTTCTATCCTATACGAAACGGCTCTGATGAGCTGATCGCCAATGTGTGCCTTTCTTCCAGAAAGGACTTTAGAAATGCAGTGGTCGCCGCCCGAAAAGCTCAAGCTGGCTGGGAGGCCAAGTCTGCCTATAACCGCTCTCAAATAATCTACCGCATCGCAGAAATGCTTCAGCAAAGGGAAGAGCTCTTCGTAAAAGAGATGAAAGATTTAGGATATACAGACATCAACGCAAAAGAAGAATTTTCTGCCTCTGTAGACTATCTCGTTCATTTTGCTGGTTGGTGCGATAAGTATGTGCAAGTCTTTAGTTCTGTAAATCCTGTTGCATCATCACACTTTAACTTTTCTGTGCCTGAACCCATGGGAGTGGTCGCAGCTTTTGCATCAAATAAAACGGCATTGCTCGGATTTTTGGAGTCTTTCGTTCCTGCCATTTGTGGTGGCAACACCGCAATTGTATTGGCTTCAGAAGATTTGCCAACTTGTGCTATTAGTATGGCCGAAGTCTTAGCTACATCTGATGTGCCAGGGGGTACGGTCAATGTTCTTACGGGAAACCGCAAAGAACTAATGTCTCATTTTTCCTCTCATATGGATGTAAATGGGTTTGTGATTTGGGACGCAGAAACTGCAGCCTCTATTGAAATAGGTGAATCTGCCTCTGAGAATGTGAAACGAGTGAAGTTTTACGAATCGGAGGATTCAGCTGTTCTATCGCCACATAGAATAATGGACTTACAAGAAATCAAAACGACTTGGCATCCTATTGAAAGTATATCAGGATCTGGTTCGGGATACTAATATGAAAGAGCGTATTCTTTTTACTTTTGCAAAAAATTGAACATGTCAAGAAAAGTAGCCTTAATTACTGGTGTAACGGGACAGGATGGAGCTTATCTCTCAGAACTTCTACTAGACAAAGGTTATGAAGTTCATGGAATCAAGCGTAGAAGTTCGCTATTCAATACGGACAGGATCGATCACCTTTATAAGGATCGCCATGAGAAGGATGTCAATTTTTTCTTGCATTACGGAGATCTTACCGACGCCTCAAACATTATCAGGCTCGTTCAAGAAATACAGCCCGACGAGATTTACAACTTAGGTGCACAATCTCACGTTCAAGTTTCATTTGAAACTCCAGAATATACTGCCAATGTAGATGGGATGGGTGTTCTTCGAATTCTCGAAGCCGTTCGAATCTTGGGGTTGGAAAAGAAGACAAAAATCTATCAGGCGTCTACGAGTGAGCTTTACGGCTTGGTGCAAGAAACGCCCCAAACGGAAGAGACTCCATTTTACCCACGGAGCCCTTATGGTGTTGCCAAGCTCTATGCTTTTTGGATTATCAAAAACTACCGAGAAGCGTATGATCTTTTTGCGGTAAACGGTATCCTTTTCAATCACGAGAGCCCCTTGAGAGGAGAGACCTTCCTTACGAGAAAGGTAACTAGAGCAGTAGCGCGAATTAAACTCGGATTGCAAGAGAGACTCTTCGTAGGTAATCTCGATGCCAAAAGAGACTGGGGACATGCTAGAGACTATGTAGAGGGAATGTGGCTTATGCTACAACACGACGTGCCTGAAGACTTTGTTCTGGCCACAGGTAAGACGTATAGCGTGCGATTTTTTATTGAAAAGGCTTTTTCTCACGTAGGAATCATCATTAAATGGCGCGGTGAGAAAGAGAATGAAGAAGGTTTCGATGAGAAAACGGGAAAAGTACTGATCAATGTTGACACCAAATATTACCGCCCTACAGAAGTAGACCTTTTGGTGGGAGACCCTACCAAAGCCCAACAAAAATTGAACTGGAAGCATAAATACAACATCGAAGAGCTGATCAGCGAAATGGTCGAATCTGATCTCAATCTATTCAAGCGCGACAAGTACCTCTTGGATGGCGGTCACTCTGTATTGAACTACAACGAGTAGTGAATAAAGAAGCTAAAATATACGTAGCAGGACATCGGGGAATGGTCGGTAGTGCGATTTTTCGTGCCTTACGCGAATCAGGACACACCAATCTTATTGGAAAAACTTCTTCCGAACTCGATTTGAGAGACAGAACCGCGGTTGCTGCCTTTTTTGAAGACGAACAACCCGAATATGTTTTTTTGGCTGCCGCAAAAGTTGGTGGAATTCAAGCGAATAACACCTTTAGAGCGGAATTTCTGCACGATAATTTAGCGATAGAGCTAAACGTAATAAACGAATCCTACATAGCAGGAGTGAAGAAGCTTCTCTTCTTGGGTTCATCGTGTATCTACCCACAGCTGGCGCCACAGCCACTTAAAGAAGAATATTTACTGACGGGAGTTCTTGAGCCTACAAATGAGCCCTATGCGATCGCGAAAATTGCGGGAATAAAGCTGTGCGAGGCTTATCGAGATCAGTATGGATGCAATTTTATTTCGGCAATGCCTACCAATCTATACGGGCCAAATGACAACTACGATTTAAAGAATTCCCACGTATTACCCGCGCTCATGCGCAAGTTTCACGAAGCTCAGGATTCAGGTTCTAGCGAGGTGGAAATTTGGGGCTCGGGTACGCCGAAAAGAGAATTTCTCCATGTGGATGATATGGCGGAGGCCTGCGTCTTCTTAATGGAGAATTACGATGGTAAGGATTTTGTGAATGTGGGAATAGGCGAGGACATCTCAATTTCTGATCTAGCAAGTCTAATAGCCCAAATCGTAGGCTTCGAGGGCAGTCTTAAATTTGATCGATCAAAACCCGATGGGACACCCCGGAAACTCATGGATGTTTCCAGAATCAACCAACTTGGATGGACAGCTCAAATTCATTTGGAAAAAGGAATAAAGATGGTCTACGAAGATTTCAAAGCATCTTTAGTTAAAGCTTAATTATGTTGAGGTTCACCCTCATTCTTGTTTTGTGCGCGCTCGGGAGTGGTTCTTTTTCCCAAGGATATATCCTTCCTCTTGACAGGCTCTCTCAGCTCAGGCAAGACCGAGTCGGTCTTGGTGCACAGGCCTCAGTTCATAGCGGTGCAAAACCTGTTTTGTTAAGTGATGCTGATGTTTCTCAGGTTCCAGGATTTGCCAAGGATACAGCAGAGTACTATTACAAACTCACACAGAAAATTTTTAGTGCGCATCTGATCGAACTCGATAAACCTGACTTCAAGATTTACGCTGACTTTTTGTTCGATTTTGGTGTCGGTGGTGAAACAATCGATCAAATCAGTGCTGACAGACAAAAAAATTCTCTCTTTCAAAACACGCGTGGTTTTGTTGTTCAAGGCGAGATTGGTAAGAAGGTCTATTTCTACGCTGATTTCAAAGAAAATCAAGGGAGATATCCGGGCTACATCAACAGATTTGTAGACTCGACACTCGTCTTCCCAGGATCTGGGCGAATCAAACCGTTCGGTGAAACAGGGTATGATTACAGCATGGCTAGCGGTTTCGTTGGAATTGAGGCCACCGACTGGCTGAATTTATCCTTTGGTCATTTTAAGCAGTTTATTGGTCATGGGTATCGGTCACTTCTTCTTTCTGATAATGCACACAATTATCCTTTCGCTTCATACGAAATAGACGCCCTGGAAGGAAAAATTCAATACCGCTATACGCTAGCTTTACTGCAAAATTTGGAAAGATTGCCGCAAGGAGAGGCTCCAGAGGCTATATTTAAAAGGAAGGTGGCTTCTTGGAATTACCTGTCTTTTAAGCCGCTTCCCAATCTTGAGGTTGGCCTTTTTGAAGAAGTGATTTGGAAAGTTTTTGACGATAGTTTGGGAAGTCAGCCCTTTGACTATAGAGCTTTAATACCTATTCCCGGTCTGAATTCTGCCATACTCGGTTTAGATGACGAAGAAAACAATGCTAGAATCGGCCTCAACGCTGCATGGTTCGTTATTCCCACCATCAAAGTTTATGGCCAGGTGCTATCGAACAGCTCTCAGGTTAATCTAGATGGTTTTCAAATAGGAGGTCGCTGGTCGGGAGTTTTTGATCGCTTTGACATTCAGGCTGAATACAATCAATCGAATAACTCGGCGACTCGCGCTCCAGATAATCTCCAATCGGCCTATCACTTTAATCAACCCCTTGGACATGTGCTTGGAAGGGATTTTTCAGAGGTGGTTTGTATAGTCACTTACTACCACAATCGAATTTTTGGCCGCTTGAAATCGGTCTACGTGAATTCAGATATCGAGGATGAACTTTCATCGGCGGTGAGTTCGTCGGAGGTTTTAAATACAGACCTCCAATTGGGTTATATCTTCAATCCAAGCGCAAACTTTCAAGTATACGGTGGATATACATACCGAAATGAGAGCTTAGAGAATGACGATGGTGCAAATGGATTTTGGTATATGGGAATCAGAACGGCGTTGTCCAATATTTATCGCGACTTTTGAGATCATTTTTACATAACACGATGACTTTATGAAGGAGATTGTCCTTGGTTTTGTGACATCTTTTTTTGTCGTTCTTCTAACTACGCCCTCGCTAATCAAGGTGGCAGAGTTAAAGAAGCTCTTGGACAATCCAAACGAGGGGAGAAAGAAGCATCGAAAAAGTACGCCTACTATCGGTGGGATTATCATTTTCGCCGCCAGTATCTTCGCTTACGCACTTTGGTTTCCTTCTGATAATTTGAGCTATTTCGGGAGTTTGCATCATTTTTCCGAATCGGTAAATGACTTTAAGTTTTTGATTGCGGCGACAATACTGCTGTTCTTTATAGGCGTAAAGGATGACATCATTGGGGTGGCACCAATGAAAAAGCTGATAGGTCATATCATCGTGGGTTTTATTCTGGTAGTCATGGCAGACATTAGAATAATGGGAATGCATGGCGTATTCGGTATGGAGGAAATCCCCTATTGGGCCAGTGTTGGTCTTTCCGTTTTTTCATATGTTGTTGTTGTAAATGCGATCAACCTTATCGATGGTAGTGATGGTTTAGCCGCTGGGACAGGCTTTATCTGTTCCGTTTATTTTGGCCTTTGGTTTTACGGCACTTATCAGTACGATTTGAGCATGATGGCATTTGTATTGGTTGGATCGCTGGGAGGATTTCTTGTTTTCAATTTTTCTCCCGCTAAGATTTTTATGGGAGATTCGGGATCTCTATTTATTGGTGCTTTCGTATTTGTCATGGCTATGAAATGTATCGAGACCGATACCAGGCTTCTCGATGGATGGACTGAAAATGTATCGTCAGCAGTTTTTGCATTAAGTGTTTTGGCTTATCCACTCGTAGATACTTTGAGGGTTTTTACCCTTAGATTGTTAAGAGGACGATCGCCTTTTACGCCCGATAGAAATCATATTCACCACCAACTTATAGACAGTGGCTTTAGCCATGGCTTTACCGCTTTGTACTTATATTTGATCGTTATCGCTGTGCCATTAATATCACTAGGATTTAAGGGCTACAGCCCTACGATTACCTTTTTCTCAATGTTGCTGATAAGTATTGCCCTTGTTCACACCGTATTCTTATTCAGATTTTGGAAATCAAAAGGAAAGGTTTCCAATGCGAAGGAGGCTTAGATTCTTTGTCGTTGCAGCCCTACTTGGTATTTCAGGCCACGCGAGCTCTCAGGGTTTATTCCTCGAAAATCAAGAAGAATACTCGATTTCTCAAAGATCATTCACATCCGTTCAGAGTCGCTGGTACGATGCCGTTCCAGAATTAAACCCTTCTTTATTTCTTGGTTCATCTGTTTTTGACTTTTGGTCAAAAACAGACTCTGGTAAAGCTAGTTTTGGAATTCTCCCAATCGTTCAATTGGAAGGCGGATACTCTACACAGGCCGATGCTATTTATGAGGCGAGCGCAGGTTTTGCTCTTTCTGCCACAAAAGGGAAGTTCAAATTAAACGCGGACTTCATAGGCGGCGTATTGGCTCAACCTCAGTACATCAATGTTTTTAGCGATAGCTTGGGTGTTCTGCCTTCTCGTGGTAGAAATCTTTCTTCGAGCGGTACCGCTTTTATAATGCCAACGGCCGCATTAAATTTTAAGGCTAATGAGATCTTCAACTTCGAATTGGGATATGGAAAGAATTTTTTTGGAAATGGCCACCGATCTCTCTTCCTGAGTGATGTAGCATACAATTATCCTTATTTGAAAATTGAGACTAACGTCTGGAACATTAAGTACATCAATCTTTTCAGCGCACTTCAAGATATTTCTGCCGATCCCTCAGATCCCTCATCTCACCGCAATAAGTTTTCTTCCACTCATTATTTCAATTGGGCCATCTCACCGAGATTCAACGTGGGTCTTTTTGAAACCATCATTTGGCAGGGTAGCGATACTTTATCTGAGAGAGGCTTTGATCCAAATTACCTGAATCCCATTATTTTCTATCGGCCAGTAGAGTTTTCCATCGGTTCTCCTGATAATGCAATCATAGGATTAGACCTGTCTTTTAAGGCTAGTTCCAGCACTATGCTATATGGGCAGATTGTATTCGATGAATTTCTCCTCAGCGAATTCCGCGCGAGAGATGGCTGGTGGGGAAACAAGTGGGGAGCGCAGATTGGCTTCAAGTCTTTCGATGTTTTTGGTCTGGAGAAGTCTTTTCTGCGAGGAGAATTCAATTTGGCGAGACCTTTCACGTATACCCATGGGAGTGTTTTACAAAACTTCGGACACTTCAATCAACCTCTTGCTCACCCATTGGGTGCTAATTTTTACGAAGGGCTGATTCAAGCCTATTACGAAAAAGACAATTGGTTTTTTGAAGGCCAGTGGAATTACGCCCTTTACGGAAGGGATCCTGATTCATTAAACTTGGGCGGTGACATCTACCGAAGTTATGCCAACCCCGCCGAGATATATGGAAATGAAATTGGTCAAGGTGTTCAGTCTGAATTATTTTATCAAAGACTCGCGGCAGGGATGATCCTGAATCGAAAAATAAATTTGAGAGCTTCGGCCTATTACACCTACCGTCGATTGGATCAAGAAGGCTCAAGAATAAACAACGAGCACATCTTTGGTGTTCGTTTTGCTACAGAACTCTTCCGATCCTACAAGGACTTTTAAGGAGGCGTCCTCAAAAAATAAGTATCTTTGCCCTCGAAATTTTTTGATCAAATGCTAGTCAATTCCGCATTGAAATCTTTTCCAGATACCATAAAAGCTAAGCTTGGGGCTTACGCTGCTTTCACTAAGTTGCGACTAACTTCCTTGGTAGTGATCTCCTCTATCATTGGATACGGTATCGGGGCGGTTAACTTTTCTTGGATGGAGGTTTTTTGGCTTTCGTTGAGTGGCGTTCTGGTCACTGGAGCCTCAAACGGTTTCAATCAAGTTATTGAGCGAGACGTCGATGCGCTCATGAACCGCACCAAGAATAGACCTCTTCCTCAGGGAACGATGAGCGTGATCGAGGCAATTCTCCTTGCTACAGCAATGGGTGTCGTTGGTTTGGCTCTTCTCTACTTCATGTTCAATCAGCTCGCAGCTGTTTTGGGTGCATTGGCACTTTTCAGTTACGTGTTGATTTACACTCCGCTAAAAAGATATTCTTCGATTGCTGTTTTGGTGGGAGCATTTCCTGGTGCTATACCACCAATGCTTGGCTATGTAGCCGCTACTGCCGCTTTTGATCTCTATGCTGGACTCTTATTTGCCTCGCAGTTTATGTGGCAGTTTCCTCACTTTTGGGCCATTGCATGGGTTTCTCACGAGGATTACAAAAGAGCAGGATACCATCTTCTTCCTTCAAAAGGAAAAGATGGGCAAAGTGCTTTTTTAACTTTACTCTACGCCTTGTTCTTAATCCCAGTTTCCCTTTTGCCTTGGGCATTTGATCTGATTGGGCCTATAGCCGCTGGAGCTTTAGCTGTGGCAGGAATTGCATTTGCAATACCAGCCTTCAAACTACTCAGAATGAAATCAGACAAATCTGCGCGAACAGTTATGTTTGCTTCGTTCTTCTACTTGCCTATCGCTCAGTTGATTTTATTATTCGACAAATTTTAATTTATGGCAACTTCAATAACTAGTCAGGGGATGGAATCATCTCCAATCGATGAGCGCACGAAAAAAATGGTGCTCTACATTGGTATCTTCAGTATCGTAATGCTCTTTGCTGGGTTTTCGAGCGCTTACGTAATCAGTTCGTACAACGAGATATGGGTGAACTTATCCATGCCCGACGCTTTTTACATCAGTACGGTTCTCATTTTACTCAGTAGTTTGACTATCAAATTGGCAGTGAATGCTTCGAATAAGGGCAATGAAAGCAATGCCACCGCCTTACTGGGTGTCACCTTGCTGTTGGGTCTGGGATTTGGCGCAAGCCAATACATGGGATGGAATGAATTGCTAGGACAGGGGAGTCACCTCTCGGGCCACATTGATAATTTAGATGGAGTCTACGGAGAGGATTACACCATTTCATATCAAGGCCAAGAATTGGTCTATGTGGATGGTGAATATTACCTCCCGAACGATGAGCTGAAGGAAAAGCCTTTGACAAATGAAATTGCTGTTTATAGCAACTCCACAGCGAGTTACATTTACATTCTAAGTTTTGTCCACCTGATGCATGTGCTTGGGGGGATCCTTTTTTTGGCAGGTATTCTGATAGCTTCGCAGGTTGGAAAGAAAAAAAGATTGAGCAATTTAAGATTGAGATTAGGCTCTATTTACTGGCATTTTGTCGACGGACTCTGGCTCTATTTGTTGTTCTTTTTGCTTTTAATTCACTAAACTTGCAAAAAATTCTGAGCAATGGCAGGAGAAGCTACAAAAGCTATTGATAAATCACTTCTTTGGGGAGGCGGACGCTCGCCTTTCAGTGTGAGTTATGGTAAAATGATGATGTGGTTCTTCCTCGTCTCAGATGCCTTAACATTTTCGGGTCTTCTCGTTGCTTACGGCTACGCCCGTCAGGCATACCTTGGAGCTTGGCCGATTGGTGAACAAGTCTTTCACGCGCTTCCTGGATTAACCGGAAACTTCCCTCTTATTTATGTAGCATTGATGACTTTCATCCTAATCATTAGTTCTGTTACAATGGTGCTAGCCGTTGAGGCAGGCCATAGAATGGATAAAAAGGGTGTTACCAAATGGCTAGCCTATACGATCGTAGGCGGGATCATCTTTTTGGGTTCACAAGCGTGGGAATGGAGTCACTTTATACATGGTTCTGCCGGATACATCATTACTGATACCAATGCACAGTATTTCTTGGTCGAAGAAGTACCTCATGGAAAGACTGCTTTCGATGTAGAAGGTTTTTCTCTCATTGCCAATATGGGTGAAGAGAACGAATCGATCATCACAGGCGATAAAGCCACTTCGCTTTTCAACGATAGAATCAACTATGTACAAGGGGCTAATATGACCATCAATGAGTATGGCCCACCTCAGTACGGGAACTTCTTCTTTTTTATTACTGGATTTCATGGCTTCCACGTCTTTACGGGAGTGCTCATAAATATTATTGTCTTCATCGGTGTACGTAAAGGAATCTACGAGAAGCGCGGCCATTACGAAATGGTTGAAAAGACTGGACTATACTGGCACTTTATTGACTTGGTATGGGTATTCGTCTTTACTTTCTTTTACCTGATATAATTCTACTACTATGGATCGCGACGACCTAATCGTAAACGACAGTTATTCAGTTAATGCCCGTCATGACGAGTCTCACGGAAAGCAGATTCGAAAGAAAATCTATTTCGTAACCATTCTCTTATCGGCAATTACAACCGTAGAAGTTGGGCTAGGTATATTCATTAAGCAGGGCACGGATTTCTGGCCAGTCGTTAAATGGTCATTTGTCATAATGACTTTGATCAAGGCAGGATACATCGTTCTTGTTTTTATGCACCTCGGCGATGAACGAAAGTCTCTCCGATATGTTGTACTCTTGCCATACGCTATCTTTATACTCTATCTCCTTTTTATTGGCGTTACAGAGTCTAGCCACTTGAACGACGTATGGCGCGAATTTCAGCCATAACAAATGAATAAATCTTCTGAGAGACGAAAATATTTATTGCTTTTCGCCTTATTGCTTGGCCCAGGGTTGATTTTAATCTTCCTCAGCAAGTCTGATCATAGCTTCAAGACACTTCCTTATTTTGGAAATAAAGAAGTCATAAATGCGGTTGCGGGCGCTGATGTTCCAGATACTCTCTACCACGCAGTTCCCGACTTTTCTTTTACGAATCAATTTGGTGAGAACACCACCATGGAAGATTTCGAAGGAGATATTATGGTAGTGGATTTCTTCTTTACGACGTGTCCTACCATCTGTCCGATCATGACCAAGCAGATGGCGAGATTGCAATGGATGCTGGAAGATGCGGCCTATGACGATGTATCCTTCTTATCCCACACGGTCAATCCAAACAACGACACACCTGAAATTCTCCTAGCCTATGGCCAAGAAGAGGGAGCCGATTTCGAGAAGTGGACTTTCGTGACAGGAGATCAAGAAGAGATTTTCGAACAAGGATTTCAAGGATACCTTCTCAGCACTCAAGAAGATTCTGGTGCGCCTGGAGGATTTTTGCATTCCAGCATGTTTGTATTGGTAGACAGAGATCGGCACATCCGTGGTTTCTATGATGGAACCAGTTCAAAAGAAGTGGATGACCTCGTGACCGATATCAAAATGTTGAAAAAAGAAGAGACGTTAAAGGAATCAGAAAAAGTGAGCTCATGACGGGAGAAGCAGTTGAGAAAAAGTTCAAGCCGTGGATTATTGCCTTGTCAATAGTCGTTCCCGTGCTGGTTGCGATTCTATTTACTGTCAAAATAGACGGATTCGATACTTCCTTCTTGCCACCTATTTATGCCTCTTTAAACGCATTGACGGCTGTTTTTCTGATTGCAGGAGTTATTTCGATAAAGAATAAGAAAATTGAAACGCATAGGAAATTCATGACTTCGGCCATCGTCTTTTCTGCCCTGTTTCTCGTTTTGTACGTTGTGTATCACAGCACCAGCGATTCTACACCTTACGGCGGAGAAGGATGGATACGACCAGTCTATTTCACGCTTCTGATTTCGCATATTCTGCTCTCGATCATAATTATTCCATTGGTCCTTGTCACATACGTTAGAGCATTGGCTAAACGTTTTGACAAGCACCGCAAAATTGCCCGCATCACTTTTCCAATTTGGCTCTATGTAGCCATCACAGGAGTGGTGGTTTATTTGATGATTTCGCCTTATTACGTTTAGTAAATTTGTGAAGATGATTAGAAAGAGATATACTACATCGTTTGTTTTGCTCTTGACTTTTGTTCTTTTTACCACTACCAATTCTGTGGCTCAATGTGCCATGTGCAAAGCCGTGGCAGAGAATGCAACGGGCGATTCAGGATATGGTTTAGCCAATGGTTTAAACAATGGAATCCTCCTTTTGATGGCGATTCCATACGTGCTTCTCGGTACTCTTTTCTTTGTTTTCTTTCGAAAGCAGATTGGCGGTTTCTGGCGCTCGTTCAATCAAATCCATTAATTCAATCTTTTCACCGGCATGAGGCAGACGAAACCTTCGGGCAACGAGATAAAGCAAAT
>Ga0222689_1000313_pt1 | contig 15916 bp, 16 predicted proteins | sample AntAcemetage1231_FD_179838 | JGI IMG/M metagenome (GOLD analysis project Ga0222689, IMG submission 179838) | Saline water microbial communities from Ace Lake, Antarctica - #1231 | ecosystem: Environmental > Aquatic > Non-marine Saline and Alkaline > Saline | place: Antarctica: Ace Lake...
CGCCTTCAATAATCCAGCGTTGTAAGGCTGTTTCTTGTAGGTATGTGAAAAGAATAGGAAAGTTTTTCCGGGGATGAGATCCTTGATGGGAACTTCTTTCACCCCTAAAATGATATCGCAATGGCTGATGTCTTCTGGCATTTGGATGCCTAGAGAAGCATATTCCTCGTCTTGGAATTTTCTGATTGGACTAGGCTGAACAAGCACTTCGACATGCGGCCATCTCTCCATAATCTCAACGCATTGTTGAGGTGAAAGCGGAACTCTCTTGTCTGGTGGAACTTTTCCTTCTCGAATTACACCTATCCTTAACTTTTCCATGGCAGCTTGATTTGCCGCGAAGATAATACTCTAATCTCGAATCAAATGGAAGAGCTCAACATAAGCGTCAAAATACTTGAAAGTAATAGCACGAAGGAGTAAAGGAGTATGAGGAGTATGAATTTGAAGACTGCCTTCAACCAAGTTAATTGGTAGACCGATTTGATCGCTTTTAGCAGGTAGAACAACCACCACACAGCGAGGACAAGCACTAAAAATTGATTGAATTGGAAGAGTCCAAACCGTTCAAATCCCTCACTTAAAATCAGGTACAAACTCCCAGATAGAAAGAGGAAGGCATGAAAGTGGAGGCTGAAGACAAAGTTGATTACAAAGGACCATTTTTTTCGACTGAACAACATCCACAAGAAAAGTGCAAAGAGCGGAAGCAGGCCGAAAAATAGTCTTGGAAGATAGACCCCGAAGTACTTGTCCCAACCGTCATCTAATCCAGCATCATGCTCAGGAGCTACCCATTGAAGCATGAGAAAGAATAGGATACTAATGAAAATATACAATCGCAAGGGAGTGATGTAGCGCACTCTTCTGCCTTCAATAAATTCAGAAGTGAGGAATCCGGGTTTGAAAAGAAGTGGTTGAATACTCTTGAAGATTTTGCTGTCAAAAGTGAAGTAGTCGCCCAGGAAGTGATGGAAGAAGTCCTTCATGCTTGTTGTTCGATCATCTTGCATTTGTCCGCAATTGGAGCAGTAATGCTGATCGGCAGAAGTCGGATGTTCACAGTTCGGGCAATTCATCTTTTCAATAAATTATTGAGGGAAAGTAGTAACTTTTCGCTGTACTTCTCCGACTAAGTAGTGAAGCAAAGCAATGAAAAAGGGAATTTTAGCCATTTTAGTCAGCCTGTCAATGAGCATTTCGGTCATTGGTCAAACTTCTACAGTTCAAGAGGAACAGGTAGAAGGGATAGGCAATGTCCTTGGTTTTTTCGGGAAAAAGTTGACTAAGGAATTGGGCACACGTTTGAACTTAGAATCTGGAGATACGGTACAAGTTGAAATGGTCCCAACGAAGGTAAGGGTCAAGGTTGGTCCTTTTTCAATGGTTCGTACAGAGTATCGTCCAAAGAAGAAGAAATAAAAATCTCTTCGCGATTTACAATCAATGCGTCTGAATTCACTATCTTTACTGCCCTTTTGGCAGAGATTCGTTTTTGCATGAAAGTTGTAGTGAAAGTAATAGTTCTTTGAGAATTTCATTCTCTGTAATAAATGGGGCCGACATGGCTTTGACAGCGAGATGAATGATTATGTAAGCATGCCGAGCGTGGTTTTTTGGCTCGTTAATCCCAGGGAACAAACATGTAAGTGGCAACACTTCTTACGCACTCGCTGCCTAATCAGACTTAGTCTGTTAGCTTTATTCCAGCCCTTAGAGGGCGGAACGGGTTGTCTCCGGTAAAGGTTCAGTTCTTACCCTATATCATATGAGGCATCGAAAAATAGAACTAGGATAAGCAGTACTCTGTTGTTCATCCGAAGCTAAAGGAGATAAGCTTCAGGTAGGTTGTTCAGTGCCGGCCGGTTGTCGAAAATTAATACAGAACTAAGCATGTAGAAAGCCTAGTGATTCCTTGTTTGGACGAGGGTTCGAACCCCTCCGGCTCCACAATTTTAGTTGCAGTAATATGTAACTATATTGAAAGACAGTGATTTGCAAATGAGTTGGTTTCAATTCGTTTCAACAAGTCGCAATAATTCCTTAAAATTGTTTCATAATTGATTCAACAGTTCCTGATATGTTTCAGCAACTGTTGAATCCGAAACGACTTTATGAATAAGATGTCATTTTCGGTTAGATTCTTTACTCTAAAAGCTAGAGCAAGGAATGGCCAAGTTCCAATTTATTGCAGAATCGTAGTTAATCGTAAGAAGGCGGAATTCTCTATATCGCGAACGATTGAAAGCCATCGGTGGGATGAATCAAAACAACGGCCAAAGGGAAATCCAGAATTGACTGCTTTCGTATCTTCGATTGAATCAGATCTGTTAAGCATTCATCAACGAGAGTTCATGAATGGAAATTCAATCAGTGCTAAGGAAGTCAAGAATAAATTTCTATCCGATGAACTAAGTGATGTCTTGTTAATTGATCATTTCAACGGTTTCATTAATCAAATTTCTAAGTTAACTAGCGAGTATTCAGTGCCAACTGTAAAGAAGTACAAGACTATTCAACGGCACCTAAAGTCTTTTCTAGGCGTTGAAAATCAAAGGAGTATTCGCTTATCAGATTTCAATGTTCAACAAGCTTATAAATTTGAGCAATTCTTGATGAGTGAATCGGGGTTGAGTCGGAACACCACAACAAAATATTTAAAGCAGCTGAATGCCATCTTCAATAGAGCCGTTAAGCTAGGCCTGATATTGAGATCACCCTTCAATGGATTCAAGTTTAAATATCAACCTACAACTAGAATATTTCTTGATCAAAAGGATATTGATTCACTAGAAACAGTTTCACTAGAGAATGAAAGCCTTTCTAGAGTGAGGGATGTTTTTTTATTTTCCGTTTATTCAGGGCTACGTTATTCAGATGTACTTGCACTAAGGAGAAGGAACTTCACAAAAGACAAGAATGGACAATGGATACAATTTGTTAGTCAAAAGACCAAAGAACAGCAAAGGGTACCGATGCTGAATAAAGCAATGTCAATAGTCGATAAATACACGAGCGAAGCTGAAATAACTGGTAAAGTCTTGCCAGTAATAAGCAATCAGAAAATAAATGCTTACCTCAAAGTTCTGGCTGATCTAGCTGGAATTGAGAAGAAACTAACATTTCATGTAGCTAGGCACACATTTGCCACTACAATAACACTTTCAAATAATATTCCAATTGAGATTGTCAAGGAGTTTCTTGGGCATAAGAAAATGAGCACAACACAAATCTATGCCCAAATAACCAATCAATACCTTGCTGAATCAGCGATTAGATTAAATGAAATATTAGCGCAATGAGCAGAACTCAAAAGATTTATGAAGAATTAAAGACCTTGACGAATATCAGTGGAATTAACATCTTTGAGATCACGTCTCAAATAGATCATTTCACCATCAATGATGAGTTTGATAAGATTGAAGAGTTATTAGACAGCTGCGAGGAGAATTTACTCAGAGCCATCGATCTAAGATCAAATCTATTCGCTAAATCAAATTTCATTTTAAAAACGGTAGAGACTTTAGATTTAGTAAGAGAAAAGCTCGATAGAAATGAGTTTCCAGTTTCATATAAAGCAAGTCAAATCACAATGCTATTTATTGAAGAATTGATTGGACAGTTTCAATCTATAGATTCGAATTTGGAGGTTTCACGTCATTTCCAACCGATCAAAATCAATTGTGAAACCTCAATACTGGCAGCCTTTTTTGATTTGATGAATGATTCGGGGCATATTAAGACAAGCAAGTATCGAATTGCTAAGCTATTTGCAGAAAATTTTGAGGATAAGTCTGGTGAGCCTGTAAAGATGGACTCTTTGAATCAAATGATGATGAAAGGATTCAGTGAAAATATTTACAACAAATTAAAAGACATTATTTTAGAATAACTGTCTAATCTTAAGCTCTAATAACGAGCAAGTTGTCCAGTGGGAAAGTTCATTTTCTACTTCAGTTATATAACTCATATTAAACTGTTATCTGTATCAAACTGGCTACAATTGCATTAAATATGATGCAATGAAAGATCCAGTTTATCTGATGACAAAGAGTGAATATGACCAATTGAAAGTTTTACTTGATCGGATACTTTCTCAAGTTGAGAGTGAATCTTCAAAAAGTGAATCAGATTGGCTTAGTTCGAAAGAAGCAATGAGTTTGCTAAATGTTTCGAATTCAACACTTTGGAATTATCGGAGATCAGGCAAAATCACTGCAAAACGGATCAATCGCAAACTCTATTTCAATAGAATAGAACTTGTTGATCTGATTAATTCATCTGAGTATTAGAGAATCCTGGCTCTGCTGGAGAGCAACCAGGTGAGACGACCAAACGGTCATGGGGATTCCCCTGGTCAGAAGCATGGCCAGAGGGAGTCTCATTAAACTCAAAAGCAACTCCCCGTTAGTATGCTTGTATAGGGGAGTTGTGTCTAATTATGAATAATGCAAACGATTAAACCTATAATTCTCAAGTTGATGTCTGAATTATCGAAAAAGAAAAAGGATCAAAAGGCTTATGTTGATTGGCTTGAGTCATTTGAGTGGAATTTCTTTATTACCCCAACAACTAGATATCAATTAACTCTGAAATCAGCCAGAAGAGCCATTGAAAGGTATCATAAATTTATGTCTGCAGATACAAAGCAGAATTGCACGATTTTTTGGGTTGCTGAGCCTTTTGAAGTTAAAGATGGATTTCACATTCATGCATTAATGTCAGTACCAGATCATTTTCATGAAAGACCATATTTTGATGTGATTCGGGAAAACTGGCAAAAAGTGACGGGAAGTTGGGGGTGTGTAATTAATGAAAATGGTATGAAGGTTAAAAAGAAAGCCAATTTTATTGATGTTCAACGTTATGATCCCAAAAGAAATGCGGGTGAATATTGCCTTAAATACATTCTCAAGGAGGGTTCTGACTATGATATTTTGATTTAGGACGAATCGCTTCAAACTTGTTCTAAGCCTGAGTATTTTAATCTGAAAAGAATGTGCAATAAATATGCAATAAACGTGCAGAAAACGTTCTGTATAGAACATCAATAAGACCTAAGCTGTATTCCATTGTATTTAATATCTACTCTATCAAGAATAGTTTTAACTGAGGATTTATTAAATAGGACATCCATATATCGTTTTGCGCCTGTGGATTGCTTGAGATGAATTCCTTTATTAAATGATTAGTTTCATCTTTAGATTTCGTTTTTGGACTATGCTTTTTGAAGACAGGAAGGATCATATTATAATCGACAAGTGTTGAGTCAATTAAAAGCAGACAGTTCCTGAAGCCCAAAGTGTTTATAATATTGGCTGTTAAGGAATCAGTTGTAACCACGATTGCACAATTCTGAATAAGGAATTTGGGATCCGTTTTTTGAAATTGTCTTCGTGATGAAGTGACCTGATTTAATTGAGCTTGTGATTCTAAATTGTTCTGATTTTGTGCTGCGACTTCTTCAAAGGCTGGATTACACAATATGGAGCTATCAATTATAAGTGATGATGTATTGTGCAAATCGAAGATTGATTTATCAATCATTGACTTGGAAATAGATATTCCAGTCCTAGACGATAGACGACTGTTGAAAATATCACAGCCAATTAACTCGCATGCCAGTCCATTTCTCTTATACTCTTTAATATTCTTAGGCCGTGGAGTTTCGTATGTGTCCGGGGAATGGATTTCCGACCATAGGAATTGGCTATTAAGTATGAGATTCTTTCCTAGGAATGAAATTGATGAGTGAGAAAACCGTGAATTTTCGATTTTATTTCTTTCTATCATTCCATACAATTTGGAATTCGAATATGAGCATTTTTGGATGAGTGAATTTCGGATTATTGAATTGTCGAAGGTAACCCCATTAAAAAAGGCATTATGAAACTGCATTTCTTCAAATCTCGCTGAAAAGAAAGTGCTATTACGGATAGACGTATACGACCAGTTCAAGTTCTTATAAACTGTTTCGTTGAGTATCAGATCAGAGAATACATTTTCTACAAAGAACCTCTCAAGACTTGATTGATTAATGTCTCTTCTTGTCGAAATCAACTGAAAAAGCATTGATCGTTCAGGGCTAGCTTTTTTGACCATTAATCCACTATCACCCATTAAGTGATAAGGCTCGAAGAGGCTATTTAAACTTGAGGTTTTAGAGTATGTGCTTTCGCTTAGGCTTGAATCATTCTGGAGGTCAAAATCCACGGCGTCCATGAGATTTTCAAGGAGTAGTACATAAGTACTTCTTCTCTGTGACTCTTGGAGGATATTTTGTTCTCTGATGATTTTGTTTTGCAATTGAATCAGCTCGTTTTGATTTTCTGATGATACATAGGTGTTGTACGCAATCCATGCGGTAAGAATTGAGAATACACTCCCTCCAAGAATTGTAATGTATTTCAAATTTCGATTTACTTTCCACCATATCATTAGCGCTCTGATAGCCCAATTTAAATAGTTCGACCTGTCAGGTGATTCATTTTCACCGATCTCGTCTTTAAGCTTTTGAATATCACTCATGGTGTAAAGTTCAATGTAAATAATACGTGATTCGTTGATTTTCGAGGATTTTCTTACATATAGCTCAAACTTAACTCACTTTCATGTGCTTTCTAAATGCCGAAATTGTTTGAAAAATGAAGAAGGCCAATTCAAGCTTCAAAAGATAATCAAAGAAAAAAGCGATGTTAGGTAAGTTTAAGTCAGTATCAGCAAACATTCTTTGTAATGAGTGAACAGGATTTAGAAGTTGCCAATATATGCCAGACTTGGACATCCAAATATCCATAGTAGTAGAGATGCTTTCAATAGAAGGGTTAAGAGTAAAACCTAATTGTGGCTCTATTGATGTGATAATCAATAAATAAAAGAGATATGAGAGACTCAATGCCCATACTACAGGTTTCCACCATGTAAGCCCGTAATCATTGGTCGAGCCTAATTTTAGGATTATACCATCATTGCTGCCCCATTTCTTGATAAAACTTTTAGCCAAGAAATGCTCATCTTTGAAGTTTTTTAACTCAAGTGACTTGAATTGTAGCATTTGAATTCGATCTCCTTGCTTTTGGCTAGCATTCTTCAGTTCACGAAACACTTCACGATTATTTCTGTATTTCTCTTTGCTATCATTATTCAACCTATTGAAATCAAACCAAACGACATTTAATGTTTGAGTACTGTTTAAGAAGCTGGATTCAATTTGTACACTTTGAAATGTGGATAGGTCGCAATTCAACAGTCTTAATTTGCCCATATCCGAATCGATAATTTGCAATGAACTTTTTGCCGAGTGAGAAGTGAGTCCTCTGAAGGACAATGTGCCATTGTTTATAAATTCCGAAATATAAATCGATTTGAATTTGCAATTTGTGAATTGAATGTGGGAAGTGCTCTGGTATACGCCCAAAACAAAGATGTTTTTACATGCTACTCCACTGAAGTAGAGTTCTCCAAAACTCCTTGCGTATCCATTTAACCTGATTTCTTGGAGTTCAATTTTTGATAAGTCAAAACCTTGAGAGAATGAGCAGTCAGTTATATAGCATTTACTGATTTTGCATTCTGGAGTGAATTGAAAAGCCTCTATGAATTCATTGAATTCGAGATCTACTTTTTCTATTGTTGTATTGTGAATTATTGACCTTTTCTCTACCCTTAGAAATTCAAGGTTTAAAGACTTAAAAGTGCTATTTGCTAGTTGCAATTGTTTATTGACGGTACTGCTAGATATACAAACATTATTTAGTTCGGTATTGGATATTTGCAAATGATTGCCAAATGAGCAGTTTTGGATGTTAAATTGAATATAAGAGTCATTATTTCGGGAATGATCGGGTGCGACCTGGACATGTTCAAATTTGAAAGCATTGAAGGTTGATTCTTTTGCACTAAAGAATGGGGCGCCCAGTTGAATCTGAATTAGGAAAAGAAAATGGATGTTACTCCTTATTATTTTTAACCCGTCAATTGAACCATTCATGAGCATGACTGTTTCCATTACACAATCATCGAATAGTACAACTTGATTCAGTTCACCTCTTTCAATTTGGCGGTGTTATCAAATTGTTGATTCTCTTAATCTTTTAATTTAACCAGCTGATTATCAGTAGGTATTGTTTTTATCTTCCAAAAAAGTGTCCGAACCCTAGCATCAACTTATTACATTACAAAGCTAAAATAAGCCTGTAATGCAAGTAAGTGGCAATAGCTGTTATCAATGTGTTGATGAAGGAAATACCGTTAAGAACGGCAAAACAAAGAATGGAAAGCAGCGGTATTTATGCAAGAATTGTGGCAAGACGTTCTTAACAACTTATACATACAATGGCTGTCATCCAAGCATGGATAGTAGATTAAAGGAACTCACCAAGGAAGGTGTTGGCATTCGAAGCTCTTCAAGGATATTAAAGATTTCCACATCAACAGTAATCAATAAAATACTGAGAATAGCAGCTGAACTTGTCCCGCCTGTAATTGGTGCAGGTAAGGTCTTTGAAATGGATGAAATGTGCACCTATGTTGGGCGAAAGGATAAGCTTACTTGGATTGCATATGCCATATGTGTTGAGTCCAAAGAAGTTGTAGGATTGTTCGTAGGCAGGAGAACCAACAAGACTTTAAGGAAGGTTGTCTCTCGCTTGATCTTACTAAATCCTAAAGAAATTTTTACAGATAAATTAAAGAACTATAGGTATATCATTCCTGAGAATATTCATTGTACAAAAAGACACGGCACTAATAACATTGAATGTAAGAATACGGCTTTAAGAGCGCATCTTAAGCGCTTGAATAGAAGGACAATTTGCTATTCCAAGTCCATTGCAATGCTAGTGGCTTGTTTGAAGATTTATTTCTGGGCGTGAGTTGAAATCAATGAAGGAAAAATAAATGGCTTCTTCATATTATTCAGCTTCGAAGTGAAGTCTGTACTTCTCCGAAAAGCAACCCAACAAGGCTTTGACGTCCTTTTCAAGATTGTTCGACCTAGTCCCCTCCGGCTCCACTAGTAAATTAAAATCGGCGCAAGCCTATTCCAAAGCGAGCAAATAAAAAAGCTCGCTTTTTTTATTTGTACGCGGCAGAAATAGAATCCCAAAAAAAATGAATTTCGTGATTTTCAGTCATGCCACCCCCGAATATTGGTAGGCGCGTTGCATGCAACGCGCCTACCAATATTCGGGGTAGATCTGCGATTGACATGAATAGCCCCGCAATAAATTCCGAGGGTAAACATGAAAGATTCTAGGGTGGATTAACTCCCAATTAATTCCTAAATTCTATTCTCGGACTAAACTCGCCTAGCTTATGGATTTACTCACCCCACTTATTGATCATCTGTCTGCTGAAGAGCGGAGCGAATTTCGGCTCTACCTCAAGCGAGTGAGTAAGAGTGCTGTCGAGCCAAAGTTGTTCGACGTTTTGGTGTCGGGGAAGATGTTGACATCACGGGAGATAGCCGCAAAGTTTTACGATCCAGTGAATATGAATGCCTACCACGGGTTGAGGAAAGGGATTCTCCAACAGCTGTATGCCTACATTGTAATGAAAAGGGGAAATGCAGAAGCGCAATCGGATGGGGGGATTTTTGGAATGATATCTATGGGGCAATTCATGCTAGAAAAGAATGCCTATCAACTTGCAGAATATTATTTGTTGAAGGCAGAAAAAGCCGCCGTTCAGAATTATCAGTACGCTACACTTGAAACCATTTATCGACTGTTGGTGAGCAATGCTCGGAATTTTGAGATTTCACTTCAAGAGTATATCGAAAAATGGAAAGTGAATGAAGAGAACTATGGGATTTATAGAAAATTGATCGTTCAGAGCGCTGAGCTGCATGCGAAAATTGAGGCTGCCCGCCGCAATGGGACTCGAGTCGATGCCCAACAAATGATTGACACCATTCTGGAAAACCTAAATTTCTCCAGTTCAGAAGCCAACAATCCAGCATTCTTACATACCATATTTCAGTTGGCAAGGAGTGCATTCTCATCCACCAAAGAATTCAACAAGCTAGAACCTTTTTTGATTCGTATTTACAAGCGATTGGATGAGAATGCAGCATTTGGAGCGGGTGATTCTGATTATCAATTGTCATTTCTATTTATGATAGCCCATACTTTGTACAGGAACAGGAAGTTTAAGGAGGCAGAAGAATGGAACAATCGACTGAGTGCTTTGATTCCTGTAAAGGGATACCGATCCTCGGCTCTCTATCCAAAATACATTTCATTGAAGGCTGCTATAGCGAGTTATACCGGAAGAAATGAAGAGGCCATTCAGATTATGGAAGCTGCGTTGCGTGGCAAGTCAAAGACCCCTTTGGGAAAGGAGCGCTTTAATATTCAGCTGAATTTGGCGGTTTATTATTTCAATGCTTCGAAATTCAGGAAAGCGAATAAGGTACTCGTTGCACTTGGACATTCAGATATATGGCTGGAACAGAAGCTTGGAAAGGAATGGAGGTTTAAGAAGAATATGATTGAATTGATCGTTCAATATGAATTGGGAAATTTGGAGCTTTGCTTGCAGATGATTGTCAAGACACAAAGGAATTTCGCCTCCTTCATCAAAACACCCTCATACCAAAGTGCTGGCTTGTTTTTAAAATTCACAGCCCTACTAATTACCAATCCTGAAATTATAAATTCTGCTGAATTCAAAGAGCAGGTGAAGCAGAACAAACTGGGAATGGATGATATGAAAGCTGATATTCAAGCGGTCAGCTTTTATGCTTGGTTGAGAAGCAAGGTTATGAATAGACCTTATGCTGAAGTTTTGATGGAGAGAATTGCTGAGGAAAGTTGATTCTTATATTTAAAGAAATAGAAAATGCCTGCATAGAGCAGGCATTTTCAAATCATAGCTTAGTTGAAAGGGGAGCTTTAAGCTGCCGCAGAGTTCGCTATTAGGAAGTCACGACGCTCTGTGAGTGCTGTTATGTATTCATCAGAGGAAGCCATTTGAAATTCCAGTTTAGAAATCTCGAATTGGCGATCCAGTTGAGCGAATACGCCATATTCTTCAGCTTTCTTCTGCAAGAATTTCAGTTTCAGCTTGAGCTTGAGCGTGTTCGACTCATACTCATCTTTCAAAGGACCAGCGGGCATGCTAGGCACGTGGATTTCCGCTTCTTCGATTTGTGCAACTGTGTAAGCAATTGCGGATGGGAAATCTTCACCTGAGGTGCTGTAGGTAGCCAGATTGTGCTGGATACCATTCCTCTTAATTTCCATTGTGCCTCTTTCTAAAGAAGCTTGGTTAATAATTGCGCTGCAATCGTCAGCGGAATTTAAAGCATCAACTTGATAGTTCATGATTTAATAATTTAAGTTGTTTGTGAATTATTTCACCCCCAAAGATTTGTGAATCCTGTTCAACTTGTAAAATTAAATTTGCGTCCTTCCGTAGGAGTGAAATCGGGGGTGTTGGTCTGTAAATTGGAAAGTAGTGGAGAAGTGGGCTGATTGGATGCCTTGTTAAATAAGGTGTTTCGAAAATTTAATCTTAGATTTTATCTCGTACAAAAAATTCGACCTTCCGTAGCTGTAATTTTTTTTAATCAGAGGTAAAATAATGCGATTTAGTTTCAAATTGAACTAAAAACTGTTGGTTTAGCCAAGAGATTTTAGCTCATTCTTTAATGCTTGAATAGATCCTTTGAGGCAAATCATGGCGATATGAAGGTCATGAAGTTTCTTTTCAATGGCTTTGCCGGAGTTGATTTTGTATTTGGAGAGGATGAATTGAAAACTCAAGGCTGAGCTTTCTTTGGTATTGGGGACATTGTCAAGGTCTATTTCTGAGAAAGCAGCCAACAATTGACTAGCATCTATATAGGTAGCTTCAAGTTTTTTATAATTCTCACGTTTCTTCGCTAGCTGAAGTTCTTGAATTCTAATCGAGTCTTCAATCATCTTAATACGCATTGGGCTTAGACTGAGAGATTCTTTATGGTCTTTCGATTTCGTTGCGGCAGTTTGAGAGTCCAGCTTCTCGACAAGTATAGCAAGTTTTTGAAACGAATCGGTATTCAATGATCTCTCGCTGTTCTCAAATCGAGATAGCATAGATCTGTCTATTCCTAAATAACCCGCGAATTCATCTTGGGTGAGTAGCAGCTTATGTCTAATCGATTGGAAGTGTGATGCCTTTTTTTTCATAGTCCTGAGAATTACTCATGAGATTGAAACTAAAATTAGCAGAAAATATTTATTGTCACAAGAAATATGTCACATTCTGGAGCGTGACAAAAATCCCGTGACAACTTGTGTCACGAAAAATGTGTCACGCTGTGAGCTGTGATGAAAATTCTGTGACAGGAAATGGGTGGGGGTTGGTGAGGGTAATAAAGATTTTAACCTAGCAAATTAGGGATTGTGTAAATGATGTGGATAATCATACCTGTTTAAATGTCCAACTGCTCCAATTCCTAATTAGATTGGAGAACGAAGGCTTGATGTTAAGCTACTGCCTTTTATAAAAGTGTGTATTTATGACAAAAGTGCTATATCTCCTAGGAGCTGGTGCAAGTGCAAACGCAATAAGCCCAAATCAGAATCTGGCTACCAATATGATTAACGTGTCCGATGAATTGAAGAATAATACAGTTTACCGAATTGGTGGAAAATTTGAAATTCCACAATGTGGGTACTCTAAGTCTTATGAGTTCATCCATTCACAAGTTGTAGATTCTCTTCGATATTATGGCGCATTAGCTCAAAAGCATCAAAGCGTTGATACCCTTGCAAAAAAGTTATTAATAAAAGGTGATGTGTCTGGGTATAATAGACTTAAAGCGACACTTGGAATATACTTTTTTATAGTGCAGGCAGCAGGATCTTTAGATTCTAGATACGATTCCTTTTTTGCTTCATTGATTCAGTCGGAAGGTGGGATTTCATTTCCAGACGATGTCGCCATTATCTCATGGAACTATGATACACAGCTTGAAGGAAGTCTTAAAGAGTTCATGCCAAAAAGCAAAATGGAGGATGTAAGAGAACAATTAAAAATTGTTGAGTCATACGATGGAAGAAAAATTGAAGGAAATGAATTCTTCACTTATAAAGTTAATGGAACTGCTTCTTTAGTGTTTGATTCCTCAGGGAAAGCTATGCCATTCACAGAAGAGTGGGGAACATCTATAAACAAGGAAATCGCCATAAATATTCTTGAGTTTTATGCTAAAAATAGTATTCCTGAAGAAGCTAGGACTAAGGTGAAGTTTAACCGCACAGGACTGCAGTATTGTTGGGAAAATATTGAAGAAAGAGAAGCTGAATTCAAACGTTTAAAAAATAGGCTTAACGATGTTCAAACTGTTGTAGTCATTGGGTATTCATTTCCATTCTTCAACCGTTCATTTGATAGACTCTTTTTTGAGGATATGGAGTATCTAAGAGATATTTATATTCAAACGCTGCCTGAAAGTATGGCTGATGTTCGCAGTAGTCTAACTTCTGTCTTAGAAAGAGATAAAGTTGAAGGGCCTGGTAAAGTAAATATTCACTCCGTAGAAGCTTCGCCAGGCAGCCAATTCTTTTTACCGCCAGATTTATAGAAAGCCCTCACTCAGAGGACTTTTGTTTGTGCCTATACTTCGACAGCACCGTATACACAAAGCTATAATGCGAATTGGTCAGTTTGGCTATCTCAGCAGGTTTTGTAATTCCAGCATCATATAGCTCCCTCATCTTATCGCTCTTATTGAATTGTGGATGATCTAAGATTTCCATCACTTCCTGTGAATACTCAATTTCGGTTGGCTGTTCTTTTGATTCAGCTTCAATAGGTGTTGCACCTTTCTCAAAGCTCCACAACACCCTTCAGCGAATAGCAAAGAAACTAAGAAGGAATCACCCATACTTCAAAGACTACCTTCAACTAAGAGCATCGGTAATCACCCATTGGTTGAAGAAGGATAACCTCAGAGAGGTGCAGTACAAATCGGGACACCGTTACATTTCTTCAACAGAAAGGTATCAGAGAGCAGGTGAAAGTGAATTAAAGAATGAATTGGAAAGGATTGGCCCGACCATCCGATACGATATAGTTCGAATTTCACACAATATAACAGTGTATTATAACTATAAAGTGTATCTTTGCATAAGATATTATAGTTTAGTGTAGGTATGTAAGTCCTAGAATAGTGAACAACGCGACGAAAGAACGAGTTGAGGAGTTCTTAAAAGACTTCAAAGCAAAAGCAGCAGTATTTGGAATAACTTATAAAGATGATAGAGGTAAAAACTTTAACGCTTTAAGTATACTCGACATTACACCAAAAAGTAGAGATGAGTTTCTACTTTCCCTTATCATAGATGATTATTCGCAAGGACCTTTAAATGAGGATTGGCACGGGGCAAAAGCTATGTGGGTGTTTGGGAAGACTATAAAAAATATTGAAGTTTATATAAAAATATGCATCGTAGAGCAAACAGGTGGAACCATTTGTGTTTCCTTTCACGAAGCTGCGCATCCTATGAACTATCCATTAAAATGATTGAATGATGAAAAGTCCGCTGACAGGTAGGGAGATGGAACTCTGTTCAGAGATTCGAACAGGTGAGTTTCGGAGGGAGAACCTACAATATTTACATCACTTTTATTTCTGTCTTGATACTAAGGAAATGTTCACCAATAGTGAATTGGACGCATTGAATCAGACTCATCTTCATAATGCATATAGAGCGGAAGTGGGTATTCCCAACACGGATGAGATAATTGCGGTTAGAGCTAAATATGATGTAAGTGCTAAGGCGATGTCAGAGATTCTTGGGTTGGGAACAAACTCTTACAGAACTTATGAGAATGGTACAGTTCCTGCAGAAGCTCAAGGCAACTTAATAACCGTTTGTAGAAATCCGGTGTTCTTTAGGTCTTTGGTCGAAAAGAACAACGATTTGGGTGACGCTCAAAAACAAAGAATACTTACCAAATTACAACCAGTAATTGAAAAGCATAATCGGTCAGCAATGTATCAGTCCTTGAAGTCCCAAATGCTCAATAGAGGTGATGAAAGTTCTGCCTTTACAGGATTTAAGCGGTTTTCGTTTGATAAAATCACGAGCGTTATTCAGTACTACTCGACCATTGAGAAGACATTTCAAACTAAAATGAATAAGCTTTTGTTTTATTCTGACTTTCTTCACTTTAAAAATCATGGGCATTCTATTACAGGAGCTCGTTATAGTGCCATTCAGAGAGGCCCAGTTCCAACATGTTATAGAACGATTTATGGAGAGTTGGATAGTGAGGCAAAAAAAGTGATCTTAGTAGATTTCGATTTTGGAGACTATTGGGGTTCCTATTTCCAAACTCTTTGTGATCAAAATTGGAGCGATTTGTTCAGTGTTGAAGAAATCGAGACTCTGAATTTCGTTCAAAAGAGATTTAAAGGAATCTCTACCAACGAAATTATTGAAATCAGTCACGAAGAAGATGCTTGGAAAGAAAATTTAGAGAGTAAGTCTGTAATTAATTATTTAAGTGCACATTCGCTCCGCGCAATTCAGTAGTTAATAGCATGTGGCAAAAGATATTTATTGGAGGGTATGCCCCACTCTTTCATGAGGTCAAATTTCATTCCATCAGTTTTAAATGTTGCAGTAGTCTATCGGCTATAAAGTAATCTAGCATTTTCTCAGCCATGGGGTCATCTATAACTGAAAGTAGAGCTTTTGATTCTAGCCATAGTATTTTCTCCTTGTGAAACTCATAGTTAAAGAAGTCATTTATTGGTTGATAAAGATGGTCCTCTTCTAAGTAGTTTAGTCCTATGTATGAGTAATGTTTGTCCGCTTAGATGTAGAGCGTAAATATATTACGTTGTGACTGAGGAACTTTGACGAAAATAATAAATTATGACGTCAAAGGACTTTTTCACTGAATTTTCAAAAGAAGA
>Ga0222689_1000315_pt1 | contig 15789 bp, 16 predicted proteins | sample AntAcemetage1231_FD_179838 | JGI IMG/M metagenome (GOLD analysis project Ga0222689, IMG submission 179838) | Saline water microbial communities from Ace Lake, Antarctica - #1231 | ecosystem: Environmental > Aquatic > Non-marine Saline and Alkaline > Saline | place: Antarctica: Ace Lake...
TACTTAGTTGAAATGGACGATTTTAATATTGTCGATAAAAATTTCGCTCTCCGTTCTGCCCCCATCCATGAAACTTTCAATATAAAAAGTGAAGAAATCGGCATTGGGGAAATTTCCCGCGATATAGCTCAATTCGATATAAATCTTGTTCCATTCTGCCACTCCTGAGTTATTGGTAGAAGGCAGAACAACCAAAGCAGCAGCTCGATCTACTGAACCTGAAGAATAAGCTTCTAGTCCAACAGCAAAGGTATTGTCACTCTTGTAATCCAACTCGCAGAAAATGGCCGATCCTGATGGCAAATCGATGCCTTCATCCGTTCTAGCGAAAAAATACGTCGAGTCTGCAGTGAGGTGAATCATTCCGCTGCCACTTCCTTCAAAAACCAAATCGGGATTGGCAGTTACCTCTAGTGTGGTATCGCTCGCTGAAGAAGCAGTTATTTTGATTCCGGGATCATCAAAATTCTCTAGCCAAAAAGTGAGATTTTCCTTGTAAGTGAATTGCGGACTGATGCTGGCGTCCATGGCCGGACTAAAATCAACCGAAGTAATGAATTGGGAATAATAAGGATAGACAGCCCGTGTTGAAGAAATACCATTTTTCCGAATTCCTGGTAGGATGGTTATGTCCGTTGGTCCTTCGTGAAGAACTGGGATTTCAGCTGGTACGCTGTAAGCTCCAATATACTTACCGTCGGCATACACCCACAGCTCAGTAATGTTTTCACTATCACTTCCTTGAGTACCAAAATTGGTATCTAAATCAAAATCGTTGATAATTAGATAACCTGGAATATCTTCATCAGGATTGATGACATCGCATGAAACTTGCGCTATCAGCAGGAGAATTATTGAAAGGCGTATAAATAACCTCATCTTGTTAGGCCCGGATTTTGGAGTGCAAAAGTAGACAATTCAATTCGAATGGCCGATTACTCTTTCAATCCCGGTTGCTTGGTTTTGGCACTTTTAAAACGCTAAAAGCAAGCAATTATTTTAACAAAAATTTTATGTTTTAATCAGCTGTTTTCCAATAGATTAGAATTGTACTTCAGCTTCTCAAGAATTTGGTGAGCTACAAATAATGCTTTGTACCCATCTTCAATAGTCACTACAGGAGTTTCGTCATTTTGAATTGCCATTGCCAAAGAATGGAGCTCGTCTTTGATAGCATTGCCCGGAGTAATGTCAGGCTTGTCCATAATTATCTCTTTCATTCCTTTTCCTTCCCCCAGATCGATGGTGATTGAAAATGGATCTGCCTCGCCAACCACATCCTTCATGCTGATAATCTCGGCTTCCTTATCTAAAAAGTCGACCGCGATATAGGCATCCTTCTGGAAAAACCGTGATTTACGCATGTTCTTCATGCTGATTCTGCTTGCTGTCAAATTAGCTACACAACCATTATCGAATTCAATTCTGGCATTTGTGATGTCAGGTGTTTCGCTCAGAACAGCCACCCCACTTGCGGAAATCCGTAAAATATTGGCTTTCACCACAGAGAGAATGATGTCGATATCGTGAATCATCAAATCCAAAACCACAGAAACATCTGTTCCTCTTGGATTGAACTGTGCGAGACGGTGAGATTCAATGAAACGCGGCTGATCGAAGTATGGAATAGCAGCTCTAAAAGCCGGGTTAAATCTTTCCACGTGACCTACCTGCACCTTTACATTTGCCTCACGAGCCAATGAAATCAAGGCCTTGGCTTCATCAACGGTGTTGGTGATAGGCTTCTCGATGAATACATGGCGGCTGCGTTTTAGTGCCATCGAAGCACAGTCGAAATGCGACATTGTAGGTGTGACAATGTCAACCACATCCACCGCATCCGCCAGTTCTTCAGGACTAGCAAAGCTTTTCAATCCGAACTGTTTGGCAACATCAGCCGCCATTTCGGTATTGGCATCATAAAATCCAACCAATTCATAAACATCTTTCAATTCTGCGATGCACTTGAGGTGAATTTTCCCCAAATGCCCTGCTCCGAGTACTCCTATTTTCAACATAATCTGTTCTGCTTCTTAATCTTCGAAGTTATTTCAAAATGATACCAACAATCGAACTGTTTTTTACTTTTTTCAACAGATGTGAAGGGAAAGTCTAGGATGAATAAATTTGTGGTATGGAAGATAGCTATCGGCACAAGGGAATGCGCAAGCAAATGGTTGAAGAACTTCGCCAAAAGGGAATTACAGACGAAGCCGTGCTAAATGCTATGCTGAATGTTCCGCGTCATTATTTTTTAAGTTCGGCCTTTTTGGAGTTCGCTTATCAGAATAAAGCCTTCCAAATTGGTGCTGGACAAACAATTTCGCATCCGTTTACCGTTGCTTTTCAAACTCAGCTCTTAGATCTTTCACCGGGTGAGAAAGTGCTAGAAATTGGCACAGGCTCTGGCTTTCAAACTTGCATCCTCAGTGAATTAAAAATGAAGGTCTTTAGCATTGAGCGTCAAAAATCGCTATTCGATAAGACAAAATTGCTAATTCCAAAGTTGGGTTATAGACCTAAGCTTTTTTACGGGGATGGATATAAAGGACAACCGGCATTCGCTCCTTTTGACAAGATTCTTGTGACCTGCGGAGCGCCATCTGTGCCTCCTGCCCTCGTTCAGCAATTGAAGTTAGGAGGCAAATTGGTAATTCCTGTTGGTGAAGGTGGCATACAAATCATGACTGAGGTTCTCCGAATATCGGAAACTGAGGCTACCGTGAAAGAACACGGTAATTTTTCCTTCGTTCCTATGCTTGAAGATCGTCAGGCGGGAAAGGATTAGTTATATTTAAGCCAGATTACACATTAGAAATCTGGGATCAACCAAAATCAGCTATGAAACTGCTCAACGCGGAACAAATAAAGGCTTTAGACGATTACACCATTGCCAATGAGCCAATATCTTCTATCGACCTCATGGAACGAGCTGCGGCAGCTTGTACTGATTTTCTCATCAAACAGTTTGAAGGTAAACCATTTACAATAATCGCTGGCACCGGGAATAACGGCGGAGATGGTATGGCGATAGCCAGACAGCTTGAGGTCCTAAAACAGGATTGCTCAGTCATTGTGGTAGGAAGACCTGCTAACGGAAGTCCCGATTTCAAAACGAATTTAGAGAGACTCAAATTACACCCTAAAATACAGGTAAGTATTATCGATCCAGAAGAGGTCCTCCCTATTGATTTAGAAGATGGAGTTTTGGTAGATGCCTTATTCGGCACTGGTCTGGATAGAAAAGTTGAAGGTGGATTCCGATCGATCATCCACTGGATAAATTCACAAAATGTAATTCGTGTTTCTATTGATCTCCCTTCTGGGATGATGGCCAATCTCAGTCCATTCAGTCAAGATGAAGTCGTGAAAGCACATCATACGCTCAGCTTTCAGTTGCCGAAAATTCCATTTCTCTTCGATGAGCACAGAAGTAGTGCCGGAAGAGTTCATATTCTGGACATTGGGCTAGATAAGACATTTCATGAGCAGTTGAGCTCTAACGAGTATTTCCTCAACAGAGAATTATTGGTCGATCTGAGAAAAAAGCGACATACATTCAGTCACAAGCGATCTTTTGGACACGTTCTGCTGGCTGCTGGATCCTCCGGTAAAATAGGTGCTGCAGTTTTATCAGCAGCTGCAGTACTCAAAGGTGGCGCTGGATTGCTCAGCTGTAAAGTGCCAAAATCAGGAACTCCGATCTTGCACAGCTCGGTTCCAGAGGCAATGCTTATTGCGGATGATAAAGAGGATCTGATTTCTAGTATTCCAACGGATGGATTTAGCGTTGCGGTGTTGGGACCTGGAATTGGAACTGCCAAAGCAACAACAGATGCACTTGAAGAATTCATACTCCGAAGCACCATTCCATTAATACTTGATGCCGATGCCTTAAATGCATTGGCCAATAATCCACAGTGGTGGCAGAAGCTTGACGGAAGGGCAATACTAACACCTCATCCAGGTGAATTCGACCGACTGACGGGAAGTGGAAAAGACCAAATCGAACAATACAAAGCATTGCAAGCGCTTGCAAAATCTAAAAATGTGATAGTCATTTTGAAAGGTGCCTATTCACGAGTGGCTATGCCCGACGGAAGGACTTTTTTCAATTCAACTGGTAATCCTGGAATGGCTACGGCAGGCAGCGGTGATGTACTCGCTGGATTGTGCGGAGGAATTTTAGCATCAGGATACTCCTTAGAAGAAGCCGCATTGATGGCTGTTTATTTGCACGGAAAAGCTGGAGATCTCTCCGCAGATGCTGAAAGTCAAGAGGCCTTAACTTCTTCTGAAATACTTAAGAATTTGGGAATGGCTTGGAAGAGTTTAGATTAATCCATCTATAGGACCAATTCCTTCTCTTATAACTTCTGGCTCACCTGATGTGCAGTCAAAAATTGTTGAAGCTTCGAGGTTTCCAAATCCACCATCGATAACCATTCCAACTTTGTCCTCATACCTTTCGTGGATGAGTTCTGGATCAGTTATGTACTCCATCACCTCATCATCAGCATGAACGGAAGTCGCTGCCAAAGGTCCGCCGAGTAATCTCACCAATTCACGAGCAATGGTATTGTCTGGAACCCTGATTCCGATGGTCTTTTTCTTGCTCTTAAAGATTTTAGGAACATTGCCACTCGCGTTCAGTATGAAGGTGTATGGGCCTGGCAAAGCGCGCTTCATAAGCTTGTACACGCTGTTGTCAAGGGGTTTGCAGTACTCTGACAATTGGCTTAAATCATAACAAATGATAGAGAAATTCGCTTTTTCAGGTGCTATTCCTTTCAGCTTTGCCATCTCCTCAATTGCCCTGTGGTTGTTTAAATCACAGCCAATACTATAAACAGCGTCAGTAGGAAAGATTACCAATCCTCCAGATTTAAGAACATCGACTGCTTGAAGTAGTCTTTTCTCATCAGGATTCTCTGGGTAGATACGGACTAACATTATGAATTTGCTTTTTTGTGATCGGCAAGAAATTGCTCTAGTCCGATATCGGTCAACGGGTGCTTCAAAAGTCCCATGATAGCATTCAACGGCGCAGTAATTACATCCGCTCCCAATTCCGCGCATTCTATAATATGCATGGTATGTCTCACTGAAGCAGCTAAGATTTCAGTTTCGTAGCCATAATTGTCATAAATCAATCGAATTTGACCAATCAGCTCTAATCCGTCAGAAGAAATATCATCCAGTCTACCAACAAATGGAGACACATAGCTTGCTCCTGCTTTGGCTGCCAATAAAGCCTGTCCAGCGCTAAAAACCAAAGTGCAATTTGTTCTAATACCGTTGTCAGAGAAGTATTTCAAAGCCTTCACTCCATCTTTAATCATCGGGACTTTCACGACAATATTTTCGTGAATTTTCACCAATTCTTTTCCTTCTCGAATCATCCCATCAAAATCGGTAGAGATAACTTCTGCACTAACATCTCCATCTACTAAATCACAAATTTTACGGTAGTGATCCATTACATTTTGCTGACCTGTAATGCCCTCTTTAGCCATCAATGAAGGATTGGTAGTAACCCCATCCAATACTCCGAAATCATTAGCTTCTTTAATCTGAGCTAAATTTGCAGTGTCAATAAAAAATTTCATGATTTATTTTTAGAAGTGATGCGACAAAAGTACGATGGTAAGCGTCCTTCTCAAAATAAAGATATCAAACTGATATTTTAATTTTCACAACATCGGTAAAACAAGTAATTTCAGGCGTTCAAAGGCATGCTAAATCCCTCAGAAAAAGTAGAATACCTGCGTAAAGCAGAGTCGCTTATCGCAGAAACTAAACTGCGAGTCGAGGAATTGCGGGAACTCACCAAACCCATCCCCCCAGAAAATGCAATCGGTAGGGTCAGTAGAATGGATGCTATCAATAACCGATCTATCAATGAGGCAGCCTTGAGACAATTGGAAATCAAGTTGTTAAATATGAAAATGGCGGTTGAAAAAATCGACCACCCTTATTTTGGAATTTGCGTCTCTTGCGGAACGGCAATACCTATGGGCAGACTGCTTCTGATGCCAGGAAGCACCAAATGTGTAAGATGCGCAACATGAAGCTCAGCCTCCTTTTCTCGCGACTTCTTGTATGCATTTTAAGTCTTTCCATGACTTATGCACTTCAAGCTCAGTATACTTTGAATGGAAACGCTTTAGTAGTTGGTGACAACTGCTATCGACTAACTCAGCAGGGAACTAGTTTTCAAAATGGATCTGTATGGTACACCGAACCCGTCGATTTGAGCGATGACTTTGAAGCTCAATTCCTCATGAATTTTGGAATCAATGATGCACAAGGCGCCGACGGAATGGTGTTTGTGTTTCATCAAGATGGACCGAATGCATTGGGAATAAATGGCCAAGGCATGGGATTTCAAGGCTTCGTTCCTTCCTTGGGAATTGAATTTGACACCTATGAAAATAGTGATCAAGGAGACCTTTTCGCCGACCATATTGCCGTGCATCGAGATGGTAACGTCAACCATTTTGCAGCCACGAACCTGAACGGACCTGTTGCTGCCGATAATTTTGATGTGAATATCGAAGATGGAGAAGATCATGTGGTCACGATTAAGTGGACCTCAATCACACAGCTCCTACAGGTCTATTTCGATTGTGAGCTCAGGGTAAACTTCAATTACAATATCGTTCAGAACATCTTCAGTGGCAATTCAATTGTGACTTGGGGATTTACCGGGGCAACAGGAGCATTGACCAATAACCAAACTGTTTGTTTGACCGAGAATATTTTGGGCTTGGATGATAGTTTCCAACTTTGTGCAGGAGAATCGGTAGAATTATCAGTGAACGGACCTACAAATGGAACCTATGCCTGGTCACCACCCGAGGGCTTAAGCTCCACAAATACCAATACCACAACAGCCACGCCGACTGAAACAACGACCTATCAAGTGAATTTCACTGACTTCTGTGGAAATGCTTATTTCGAATCTACAACCGTTGAAGTTTTCGATGTTCCTTTGCTTGATTTAGGTCCTGATTTTGGATTGTGTGAGGACCAGAGCTTCGCCTTTTCCATTTTGCCTGAGCCGGATGTTGATTATGTTTGGGAAGATGGGAGTGATAACCTTGATCGCAACTTGGAACCGGGAAACCTATATTGGTTAGAGGCCTCAAATAACGGGTGTGTATTTCGTGATTCCCTTGAGATAGAAGCTTTCAACGCTCCTCCCAATGATGTTTTCCAAGATATTTCAGCCTGTGAGTCTGATCCTCAGCTTTTAGAATTTGATGAGCCTGGAATTTCAATAACATGGCCTGATGATACCCAGGGAACAACATTTGAAATCTCGGAAAACGGAAATTACACGATGGTCTTTCGGGATGACATTACAAACTGCGAAGCTGAAAACACCATAGAAGTTACTTTCACTCCTCTACCCGAAATCGAGCTAGGTCCAGATATCGAAGCTTGTGAAAACGAAGTCGTTGAGATAAATGCCGGTGGATTGGCTGAAACGTACAACTGGAGCACTGATGATCTTGGACAAAGCATTTTTGTAAATCAAAGTGGAAGCTACAGTTTGACAGCTAGCAACGGGAATTGCGAATCTACCGACGAAATTGAGGTCATTATTCATCCATTGCCAGCGATTGAACTCGGACCGGACTTTTCCGCTTGCGAGAATGAAACAGTAATTCTCTCTCCTGAAAGTACTGGAATCCAATTGGAATGGCAGGAAACACAAGTCTCAAACACCTATGAAGTAAGCGTTTCTGAACGGATAAATGTTGTGGCTACCGACTTGGCAACATCATGCACGAATTCCGATGACATTTTCGTCCAAATTCTAGACAATCCAATCCTAAACCTGCCTTTATCTGTACTTGCATGTGAAGGCGATGTTGTAGTCCTCGAAAATTTCGAACTCGCAGACAGCCATTCCTGGAGCACAGGATCAAACGAATCAAGCATAGAAGTGCTGATTTCCGGTGTCTATTCCATCGCGACAAGCTTAGGAGATTGCAGCAATGAAGCCAGTGTTGATGTACTATTCAATGCTTCTCCGGAATATGATTTGGGTGAAGATTTTGAATTGTGTGCAGGCAATTCAGCAACACTTGAAGTCGAAAATAACCCTACGCACGATTACTATTGGAATTCAGTTCAAGGAACAAATTCATTTTTAAGCTTTGAATCTGGAGTCGTTCAACTTACTGCCATTGACACTGAAACAGGATGTATTGGCAGTGAAGAAATTGAAATCTTTCGTATTGATGTTCCAATCATTGATATGCCACAATATCTTCCTATTTGCCAAGACATGGAAGTTATTTTAGAGGCAGAAGTCAGCAATGCGGACACTTACTTTTGGATTGAAGCAGATGGGGCCCAATCACTACTGGTTCAAGAAGCGGGTATTTACACCCTATTGGCTGAAAATCAATGTGGAAGTAATATTGCCCAGACAAGAACCGAAATCATAAACTGCTTTTGCAATTCTTGGGTGCCGAATGCATTTACTCCTGACGGCGATGGGCACAATGATTTTTTCATTCCAATTGTAGATTGTGATTTTTACGAATTTAGTTTTCAAATATTCAATCGCTGGGGAGAACTCGTCTTTGAATCTGACTCGCCATACAATCCGTGGATGGGAGAGCACAATGAAGGAAGCCATTTTGTACAGAATGATGTCTATTCCTGGCAAATGACCTATAAAAGTATCATTTTCGATGAAGTGAAAACCTTCAATAAAAGTGGTCATGTGCTAATGCTACGGTGATAAATTTTATCGTTTAATTCGCAATTTCCAGCTTCTGCTTTCACGCGAAATTCGGCAATACTATTAAAGTCCTTTTAAAAATTAGCTCCATGCATCTCCGTCCTTACCATGAACTGCATAACTTTGTGTTAGCATTTGACCCTTCCGTATATTCTGAATATATTGTGAAGCAGCTTAATGAAATGGAAGAAGAAATTAAAAGTCAGATTCCGTACTTTGACCTCGTTTATATTGGATCATCATCAAAAACTGAAAACGTATGAGTTTTATTGGAAAAATTATCATCACGGCGATAGCGGTTTTAGCAGCAGCAGCCATACTTCCCGAAGAGTATATTGTAAACAACTGGGTAACTGCACTGGTGGTTGCCTTGGTGCTTGGTTTACTTAATGCCATTGTGAAGCCTATCCTTATCATACTAACTCTGCCTATCACTTTATTGACCTTAGGATTATTTTTACTGGTGATAAATGCCCTAATGATCATGATGGCTGATTACTTCATCGATGGTTTTGAAGTGAAAAGTTTCTGGTGGGCCTTGGCCTTGAGTTTATTCATCTCCTTGATAAATTCGATGTTGGGAAGAGATGAGCAAAAAAAGGCTCAAAGAAAACAAGCGGGATATTAAACTCTGTTAAATTATATTCTGAGTTCTTGTGCAGATGAGGATTAAAGGATATTTTCAATTTTAAATTAAACGAAATAATAAAATGGGAATCTGGGACAAGCTCAAAGGTGAAATTATTGATATAGTAGATTGGTTAGATCCAACCAACGACACTATTGTTCATCGTTTTGAACGTTACAACAATGAAATTAAGAATGGAGCACAGCTTATAGTTCGAGAATCGCAAGTAGCTGTGTTTATCGATCAAGGACAAATCGCCGATGTTTTTCAACCGGGAAAATATGATCTCAAGACAGACAACCTTCCTATTTTAAGTACCCTGAAAGGATGGAAATACGGATTTAATTCTCCGTTTAAATGTGAAATTTATTTCGTCAATACCAAGCAATTTACTGACCAGAAATGGGGAACTAAAAGTCCAATTATTCTGAATGATGACCGCTTCGGCATGTTGGAAATTCGTTCATACGGCACTTACGCCATGCGAATTGAAGATCCAGGAACATTCATAAAAGAAATTGTTGGAACAGATGGCAATTTCACTACCGACGAGGTGGCCGAGCAGCTTCGCTCAATTGTCGTAACTCGCTTCACCGACGCCATTGGCGAGAGTAAGATTACTGTAGAAATGATGGCTGGAAGTGTGAATGAGATGAGCGATCTCGCACTTGCCCAAATCAATCCAGAGTTCAAGGAGTACGGTATTGATCTCACGAAATTTCTGATTGAGAATGTCAGTATGCCGGAGGAAGTGAAGAAAGAAATCTTCGAGCTCAGCAGACTGGATAAAATTGACCTGAACAAGTTGGCACAAATGAAGGCTGCCAAAGCGATGGAGAAAGCCGCCGAGAATGAAGGTGGCGCAGCAGGAGCAGGTATTGGAATGGGTATGGGATTTGCCATGGCCAACCAAATGGGACAATTGTTCAATCAACCACAATCGCAGCAAGGACAAGCTCAAGCACAACAAGGCGGAGGCAATGCAAGTGCAGGTGGACCGCCACCACTGCCTAATGCTGCAGCTTGGTTTTTAGGAGTAAACGGAAAACAAGAAGGTCCATTTGACATCCCTACACTTCAAAATTTAGTTGTGCAAGGAGCTCTCACTGCAGACACATTGGTTTGGAGACAAGGCATGAATGCATGGATAAAAGCTTCGGAAGTTGCTGAAACCAGTGGATTATTCGGAGCAACACCTCCCCCACTTCCACCACAATAGACAATGGCTGAGGCTGAAATTGAAGAGGTATCTGAAGGTAGCAAGAGGATTCATTGTTCGAATTGCGGTGCTGAATTGTACTATAAACCGGGAACAACAGAACTGGTTTGTGGATACTGCGACACGCGCAATGAAATAGAGCAATCTGATTTTGTTGTAGAAGAGCATGACCTGCTCGAGTTCCTCAACAAGCAGGCAGAAAGTGATGAAAAGGAAACCAATCAAGCCATTGAATGCAATTCTTGTGGCTCGATAACCAGTTTCGACGATAAGACGACAGCTAGAAATTGCGGATTTTGTGGCAATCATCTGCTGCTTAAAGACGCATCTAAGTATACTCAGATAAAGCCCCACGCCTTACTTCCTTTTGATTTTGACCACCGAAAGGCACATGCCGAATTCAGGAAATGGTTGGGCAGTTTGTGGTTTGCGCCAAATAAACTAAAGCGGATGGCCAACTCCCCAGAAGGGCTTCAAGGAATCTACATTCCCTATTGGACTTTTGATGCAAACACCTATTCAGAATATACCGGACAACGAGGAGTGACTCGTCATTACACCGAGAATTACACGGTAAATGTGAACGGTCGAAGTGAAACAAGAACCCGCACCAAATCTACTACTGACTGGTATCCAGCGGCTGGAAGCGTCGATCATTTTTTCGATGATGTCTTGGTTCTCGGCTCAGAATCTCTTCCAAAAAAAGAAGCTGAAAAGCTTAGTCCTTGGGATTTAGATAAAATAGTTCATTTCAAATCCGATTATCTCCGGGGATTTAAAGTAGAGAATTACCGAGTTCCTCTGGAAACTGCTTTCACAGATGGAAAAGGGAAGATGGAGAATGAAATCAATGCTTTGGTTCGAGCAGATATTGGAGGCGATCAACAACGCATTCACTCGCTAGACACCGATTGGAAAGACTTAAAATTCAAGCACATCCTATTGCCAATTTGGATTGCCTCCTACCCTTTCAAAGGCAAGACTTATCGTTTTTTGGTGAACGGTAGAACCGGTGAAGTTCAAGGAGAAAGACCTTGGAGCGCAGGTAAAATAGCCCTGTTGGTTATAGCTATCATTGTAGTAATTGCCATCATCGTCATCTTTTCACAATAGCTATGGAAGATTGGAAATCATTGGTTTCAGAATTAGCACTTTCCCCCCATCCAGAGGGTGGATTTTACAAGGAGACGTATAGAAACCCTTTTACCATCGATACCACCTGGAAAGACAGCGATGTTGTGGTGAAGCGAAATCTCAGTAGCAGTATACTTTTTCTATTGCTCTCCGACAATTTCTCGGCCTTCCACCGCATTCATCAAGACGAGCTTTGGTATTTTCAAGGTGGAGATGGAGTCCTGATTCATGAGCTCAATCCACAAGGGGAATACATTAAACATCAACTTCATCTTGACCCAAAAATCGGTCGTCCTCAAATTCTTATTCCAGCAAATTCATGGTTCGCTTCTGAAGTGATGCCTGGCGATAAGTGGTCGTTATCAGGATGTATGGTAAATCCAGGATTTGATTTTAAGGATTTCGAAATGGCTGATCGGAGTAGCCTTTTGAAGGAATATCCTGGGCATCAGGAAGTAGTGAGAAAATTGACGAGGTAGGTCAATAGGTCGTAATGGGCTTTTAATAGTCATTTTCAACTTTGGTCACATTTTCTTTACATGTAATTCTAGACTATAATTAAGTTTAGAACTAGGTATTTATACTCTTGTGTATTGCATTAGGAAAGGTTAATTTGGAGAACCCAATAAAGCTTGTTGTCGACAAATCGAAATCGCATGAAATTAGAAAAAATACTGGACAGACTAGGATCAATTGAAAAGAATTCATTTATAAAAATAATTGATCATATTATTTCTAAAAACCCTAAAAACTCGAAAGAAATTGAAAAAATACTCAGTTCTTCGGACAAAGGATTAAAATCTGTTGACAACCAAAATGTATCTGCAATTTTCAATTTGATTTCGGTTGAATTTACTGAGTACTTGAAGTGCGAATTTCAAGAAGCGAACTCGCAATTGGACATTTTAATAGACATAATAATTCGAGATGGAAATTGTGTCATGAAACAAGATTGGTTTTCACGATTGCACGAAACTGAAATCAAGAATTTAAAAGGAAAGATTAAAGCACTCTCTATTGAACTAGAGAATGAAAAATCGGAATTGAGTGAATCTCGAAAGCGTGATTATAAAATTTACAAAGCTTGTCTGAGTACAGCATATAATAATGACATTTCGAATAATCGTGAGGCCAAAATCACATCTGATGAACTATCAATAATATTGACACTTTCAAGACAACTCGGTCTGACACAAGAAGACGTTAAGTTGATCAACTATTCTATCCTTCCAATTAAGAAATCTGACATACAAGATGTGATTGGAAATTTAAAAAACCTCGGAGTTGTCTTCTTTTCAAGGAAGGAAAACACAATTTTCGTTGCTGATGAAATGGTACGCCTTTTAAGAATAGTAAGAGAAAAAGAAGTCGCAGAAAAATTCTATAGAAGAATTTTAAAATTATTAAAAGAGCCCATAATTAATCAAATTGCCAAAGGTCATAACATAGATAGAAAATTGACGCTTTCGCAGAAAATCGAACAAATCATCAAAGTTGGGATTTCGTTCACTGATTTACTTTCCAATGAAATCTACAAACCTGGAACTAACCTCACTGAAAAGAAAAAAGCTTTAAATGAACTTTGTGAGAATGGGCTAGGAATCTCAAATTTAAAAGGAAGTACAATTGAAGATAAGATCACTAGTCTTATAATACACTTCGACACTGTTGAGAAAGACGAAAAGGTTGGAATATCAATTGATGGTTTTGACAAGATGCTAAGTGAGCTGAACACTTCTCTTCCTAAGTTGAATAAAGACTTGAAGGAACAATTTGAATTACAAGATGATTACATATTAGTAGCAGACTACTTACTTGATTATAACATAAAGCCACGAGATATTTTAGACTTAATCACAAAACCAGACTTATCCAAATTCATAAAAGACAATGGAATAAAGCAAAGAGGAGATGATATATTGAACGTATTGGAGCATTACAAAGATGTTGAGAATCTATATCTTGAAAACTACTCTAATGTGGGATTCCGAAATTTAAATCTACTTAAGGAGAATGGTATCTTAATCAAAGAGAGTGAGTTGGGTTTAAAGTTTGAGGAGTTAACAAGAATAATTTTCAAGGGCTAGGGTTTAACGTTGACGAGACTCTTAAGAATCAATTGAACACTCAAAAAGATTTGATGGATATCATCCTAAACTTAGGAAACAATGAAATTATAATAATTGAGTGCAAAACCATCAAAGAAAAGGGATATAACAAGTTTAGTTCAGTTTCTAGACAATTGAAATCATATCAAAACTTAGCGCTTAAAAACGATATGAGAATTGTCAAGATTCTATTGGTTGCACCTGAATTCAGTGATGATTTCGTATATGACTGTGAAATGGATACTGAAATGAACCTATCACTTTTGACTGCTTCAACCTTGCTGAAAATATTGGAAACATTTAAGTCGTCTAAGTATCAAGAATTCCCACATGTACTTTTCAGAGATATTGTAATCAATGAAGAAAGAATAGTGAAGGCTCTTAGTAAATAGGTATTGTAACTTACCATATCCAAATCATCTGCCTTAACCTAAACTCTCTCTAGCCAGCATCCAATGATCAATATCTTCCGAAAAATTCGACAGCGCTTATTGAAAGAGAACCGTGTTCCTCGTTACATGCTTTATGCAGTTGGCGAGATCATTCTAGTTGTTATTGGAATTCTTTTGGCTGTTAAGATAAATGATTGGAATGAAGAGAAGAAATTGATAAACTCGAATCGAATCCATCTACAAAAAATGATTTTAGAAATGGATGAGAATATGGAGAGAATGAATCTTCTGGCCTTTGGTCTATCAGGGCTTAACTATGGTTTTCCAGCTTTAGACGAGGCAATATCGAACAGCGATTCATTATTAAACTTGAGCTACAAAGGGCTCCGTCCTGATCATATACAGTTCATTGTCGAAGGTCGATTTTTCGCAGGAAGATCAAGTCTGAATCTACAACAGGATGTTTTCGAAGAATTGAAAAGTATAGGAAGATTGAATTACATAGGTTCAGATTCACTAGTCTCTTCAATCAAGAAATACAACAAAAAGTACTTGCGCGAGAAGTACTACAATGCTATGCACAACGAAAATATCATTCGATGTATAGAGAAATTAGAAAATGGATTCGGGAAAATAATAATGGATTATAACCGAAATCGGGCCCAATTTTCAATTGAAGACTATCCGTGGTTCTTTGATAAAAAATCGAGAGAATATCAAGACATTCAAATCGCCTTTACTTCGGCCTTAGACTCCCAGAAAAAGAATTTGGAAAAGATTGAAGAATTCTACAAGCTCTCTGAATCCTTAAAACAAATTATTAATCACGAGCTTAATTCTTCGAATCCATGATAAACTTTTTTAGAAAAACACGACTGCGCTCTGCCAATGAAAACCGTGTAGGCAAATACCTCAAATACGCGATTGGCGAAATCATTCTTGTTGTAATCGGCATACTAATCGCATTGAGCATCAACAGCTGGAATCATACTCGTTTAGAATCGCTTAAGGAAGATGGTTATCTGGAGAATCTTGAGCGTGACATAGAAAACCAATTAAACTCTATAGCCATTCAGGTTAGCTATGAACAAAAATACGTTGATGCAGCTCAACCAATTCTAAACAACTATGAACGAGACCAGTATTTCATTGTCGATTCACTATTTACGTCAGGCTTGAGAACCTTAGAAGAACGGAAGACTTTTGTGAAGATATCTCCTACCTATCAGGACCTTATTTCTTCAGGAAATATCAGTTTAATTAAAAACTCATTCGTACGAAATGCAATCCTAGAATATTATCTCGAATTGGAACGTTACGAGCGGATTGTTCAGAATAACAACACACTAATTACCGATGAACGATATGGAAATGGGATAGTCAAACTTGTTTATCTGACACATTTACCTTCGGAAAAACTCACAGCTTATACTCAAGAACGCTTGAAAGACCCTGAAATTGAGATGGAGCTTCTCAACCTTTTAGGCATTAGAGCAGGAGTTGCTGCCACTCACATTCAATTCATGAATGAGTTGAGAGATATGACA
>Ga0222689_1000317_pt1 | contig 15649 bp, 10 predicted proteins | sample AntAcemetage1231_FD_179838 | JGI IMG/M metagenome (GOLD analysis project Ga0222689, IMG submission 179838) | Saline water microbial communities from Ace Lake, Antarctica - #1231 | ecosystem: Environmental > Aquatic > Non-marine Saline and Alkaline > Saline | place: Antarctica: Ace Lake...
CAACGAGACAAGCAACGAGACAAGCGACTGGACAAGCAACGAGACAAGCAACGAGACAAGCGACTGGACAAGCGACTGGACAAGCGACTGGACAAGCGACTGGACAAGCGACTGGACAAGCGACTGGACAAGCGACTGGACAAGCGACTGGACAAGCGACTGGACAAGCGACTGGAAAAGCAACGAGACAAGCAACGAGACAAGCGACTGGACAAGCGACTGGACAAGCGACTGGACAAGCGACTGGACAAGAAACGAGATAAGCGTCTGGGCGTAATTATAATAAAACATTTGTAATTAATACACTCAAATTACAAAAATTAAAATAGATGAAATTATAATATGTTTATCTATAAAAAAATATAATCCAGAAGAATGGGATATTTTATATATTTGAAATTATCCGGGAAAATTTGACAGATTAATAGTCGTTTTAGAATAAATTTATAATTAATTTTACATACATATTTCATTATAAAAACTTATAAGATGTCTATTATTGATTACTTCATTTGTATTATTTGATAACATTTCTTGTATTTGTTTAATATGATCATAAGACAATGGTCCTTTTTGATGTCTTGATATAATTGGTCCTGGCGGTGTTTCAGGCGATGGTAATGTTTCAGTTAATGTTTCAGTAGATGGTTCAGGCGATGTTTCACTCGATGTTTCAGGCGATGGTAATGTTTCAGTCGATAAACCAGTCGATTTTTCAGGCGATGTTTCAGTAGATGGTTCAGGCGATGTTTCAGTAGATGGTTCAGGTGATGTTTCAGTCGATTTTTCAGGCGATGTTTCAGTAGATGGTTCAGGCGATGGTTCACTCGATGTTTCAGGCGATGGTTCACTCGATGTTTCAGGCGATGGTAATGTTTCAGTCGATAAACCAGTCGATTTTTCAGGCGATGTTTCAGTAGATGGTAATGTTTCAGTCGATAAACCAGTCGATTTTTCAGGCGATGGTAATGGTTCAGGTGATGTTTCAGTCAATGTTTCAGGCGATGTTTCACTCGATGAACCAGGTGATGGTTCAGGTGATGAATAAATCGATGGTAACGATTTTATCGTTTCTTTCAAATCCATGAAACATTTTGTTCTGCACCATTTTATAATTTTTTCAAGTTGTGGTGGTATTTTTTGGGAATGTTGATTTTTATTTAATTGTATACCTAATTCTTTATCCATAGGATTCGATTGATCCGAATTTGTCTCGTAATATAATTCAGAACGAACACCGCAAATTTTCAAGGAGGATTCATTATTTGCTCTTGCTGAAGAATGTTTGAATCCACGTATGTTTATTCCAGCAATATGTTGACCGTTTCTTACAAGAGATGTATTCGAAAAAGGTTCGGTTAAATTATCGTAATCTTGGTTAAAATCATTAAATTTTGAGTCATAATCACTTATTCTTGCAAAACCATCCATTTCTTTATCTTCCAAAAAATTCTTCATATCTGACATATCCATTGGTTTTTCTCCTTGCTTATTATTTCGGGTGTTTCTACAACCACATACTAATCTCATTGTAGATTCTTTTTTATACATTCTCATATTTTTTTCTTTTCCGTCTGTATCGTAATAGCGCGATTCCTTTTCGAAATAATATTCTATCCCTTTATTGGTTTGAAAGGTTGCAATCGTTGTAGTCTGTTTTATTATATATTTACTGTCTCCGTCTCCAAAATAATTGTATTTTTTTATTTCTTTTCCGTTGTAGTTTAACGATAAACTTTTAAACCCTCCAAAAATAAATCCAATTTGTTTGTCTATTTTTAATTTTTGCGGATGTTCAAATTGCTCCAGAACGACATCATTTATATTTTTTGTATTTTTAAATTCATATATGGTTCCAGTGCTTTCGCCAAATTTTGCTTTTAACCATACTTCATCGTTTAATTTGTAAAATTTCACTTGGTTTGTATAGGTTTTCTCTTTCATTATTTTGTCCCAAGGAATGATAATTTTAAAACATCCGTTTTTTCCATTTGTATATATAATTACAGGTGTATAACTCCCGTCACTATCTTCGCTTAGATTTAAACTTGCCAATTTACCACCCACACCTGATACGCCCAACTTCTTTTCTTGAGAATGATTTTCACGAAATGCGTCAAACATATTTTCTATATTTTCGATAGACATGCCGCATCCATTATCTTTAATAATTGTTTTTGTTGTTTCTTTTAGAATATGAATCAAGGTGGCATCGGCATCAATAGAATTTGCAATTAATTCTTTTAATGCTAAATCGGGTTCCATACCCATTTTTACAAGATTGGACACCAACCCTTCTTCGTTGAATTTTCCAATCGTTTGTTCATTTTGCGCCATCTTATGTCCTTATAATATTTTTTTTAATTTTCAATTTCTAAATCATTCCACGGATTTTAAAGAGAAAACATTTTCGCCAAATGAAAGAATGTGTAGACGGTTTCATGGATACAAATTGTGGGTGTCAATAACCGAATTGTATTTAAACTCTATGTTGAATTCTCTCTCGTCTATACAAAGTTTAAAATGATACCCATTGTGTCTATAATGTATGGTTTATCGCATAGAATGTTTATATAGGATTGAACTGGTTGTCTCAATCGATTCCAATGGCGAATAAATATAATCTTTGTGTATAGCATCGTGTATGACCGCGCCGATGATATATTCTCTTGATTTGTTATATTCATCGTTGTTTTCTTTGGTAGATTTGTCGAAATAATTAATAGAGCCTTATGTATAGGCATTAGGGACGCATTCATATTGTCTCAGATGTTTGTTGAACGCATTCATTGACTATTGTATTTCAATTTTTTGGTATCTGTTTTTAAAAAAAAATATAAATGGTCTCATTCAGTTTATACAAACTTGTTATTTACGTAATAGACAATTTTCATTAAAATAGCGAATTAGGTGTGGATTCGTTAAGGAGTCATTCTTGTTATCTATAATTACTTTTATCATTTTGTCAAATTGTTCATTTGACATATATGGGGTTTTATCCTTTTCTTGGGTCTCTTCCTTTTTCGGTGCTTCTACTTGTTGTGCCTTGTTCAGCGGTTCTGCTTGTTGCGCCTTGTTCAGTGCTTCTATCTTTTTCTTTTCTTCTTTTTTCAATGCTTCTATCTTTTTTTTCTCCGCCTGTTCTTCTTTTACTTGAATAGTTGATTCATGTTTTAAAATATAATCTGTTGCTAAATCTCCTTGTATTTTTTTTAGTACACCTTCCATAAAATTTATAAGTTCACAATCTCTTTTTACTAAATTGCCTTTACTTGAATTTACCCCAAAATACAAATTGTATTTTTTGTTTTCATAAAATATTTGATGAATTGTATAATTTCGATGTCCGTTTCCTTTAAGTAATTTTATAAATGGAAATGTTCCAAAACATCTATTGTCTCTATAAATAAAACAAGAAGCAAACGGAAGGCTATAATTATTATCCACGTCTATGAAAGTGTTTCTGTATTCATTTTCCATATTTTCATAATATTCTAGTTTTTTTAAATTCTCACCACTTGTTTCATCGTCAAATTTACTACAATAAATCGAAGTCGATTTAATTACTATTTTATTCGTCTCGTATCCTGTATAATTCTTTAGTTTATCTTTGGCTATATTTCCATTTGAATTTATTACATAAGATGCATCAAATGTCCCATCTATATGTACAACCGCGTACATGTTTGTAAAATCATCATTAAAATAGATTATGGTTGTTCGCATTCTTTTTTTACATAATGGACTTTCTTCTAATATTTTAAGTGGTTTAAGTGATATATAATCATGTTCACCTTTATATTCAATTATTTTACCATCGTTTCTAATTTGATAATTATAGGTATGATTAATTTGATGTTTTAATTTATCCCAAAAAATTTCATAACAAAGAATATGCCTTAACTCATCTAAAATTATGGTTGAACCATATTCAAAGTTGTGATTTTTTCTATATTCATCTTCTTCAATTAAATAAATATTTGGATCATAACTCTTCATCGGATTTACTTCTTCGCACATTTGGTTAAAATCCAATATTGCTTTTACATAACAATTCTCGTTTATTCTTGTATATATAGTTAGCCTATCTCCTAGAAAAACCCCTCCAGCCTTCAATCCTATACCATATTCTGAGTTTGATTTATCGTCTTGGTGTCTACTATCATTTATATGACCCATATTTAATGGATTATTTACACCTTCTTTTAATATATTTTTAAAACCTTCTTTATCATTGTCCATAATAATTATATTTTTTACATAATTATTATGACGATTAAATAATATTCTTGTCGTATATCCCTTTTCTACGTTGTCCATTATATCTAAAATGGCTATATAAATACTATAACTGGAGTTTCTAATATCTTTTATCCGGCTCTTAACATGAGGCACACCCACAGAAATTTCTAATTGATTTGCCATATTTACTTAATGTATTTATTTTTATTAAATCAATTTTTGCAAACAGAGACAATCGTATTATTTGTCTCCGTATAATATATAATGAGCCTATTGGATTATGGAAAAGAAAAATGCGTTCAAAAGGTTCGGGGAAAATAAATACAAGACGACAATTTAAAAAACTTGGCACCAGAAAAAATCTAATCGTTTAAAAAAAATATAGGTATTCTTGTAAAAACGTTAGGCTTTGCGCGCCCGCATTAAATATAATATTTGTTTTACCTTTCGGTACAGATTTTCTTTGTATAAAATTTTGTTCCAAATACTTGTCTCGACCCTTACAGCCCAACCCGTCTGAGAACCAAGCCCTCCGTATTTAGAAATTTCGTCGTCCACATAAAAGACCACATACTTTTTCAGCCACTCTTTTTTTCCAGAACGATCGATCTTGGCGTGAATTTCTCGAACCGCCCCGTCGCGCGTAGGTCCAGGATATTGAGAGTAATAGTCCATCATTTGGTTCTTTTGTTTGTTTTTATTTACTTCAATTTTATAAAAACCTGAGGCAATTTCGCGTTTAATCGATAGACGCGTTTCCGTGTCCGTTGGTGGGGTTATTATGGCAAACATATTTGTGCGAGTAAAGGCGTAAATTTTCGAGGTTTATTGCTAAATGCGCATACATTTCGGCATAGGTAGCAGCTTCGGCATAGGTAGCAGCTTCAGCGGAAGCGTCGCGCCGCGCGGCAGCAGCGGCAGCGCGGGCGTCGACATAAAGGATGACTACATCGGCATAAAGGATTTGTTGATTCTTTACGTGGGGAAGGGCGGCGACGGCAATGGCGGCGGGGTTTTGGGCGGTGGGGGGGGGGGGGGGGCAGGGGGGGGGGGGGGGAAAAAGGGGGGGGGGGGGGGGTGGGGGGGGGGGGGGGGGGGGGGGGGGGGGGGGGGGGGGGGACAAGGGCGTCGTAGGTGAAAATTGCGTTGGGAAGGGCAGCGGGAAGGGCTGCGGCAAGGGCGGCGGCGAGGTTGGGCTGGTTGTGAAGGCGACCGGCAAACTCGGGGTCTGGGGCGACGAAAAAGGCGGCGTCAAGGGCGCTGGGAAGGAGGGAGGGAGGGAGGAGGACACTGTCTGTTTGAAGTTCCTCGTCAAGGGATTTGAAGGCGTTGCTAATGGCGGCGCTAAAGGTGGTTTTAATTTTAATGGAGGAGTTGAGGGCGGCGTGAAGGTCGGGGTCGGAGGTGAGGGCTGCGCCAAGGGCGGCGCGAAGGTCGAAGTCGTCGTCAAGGGCTGTTTGTATTTTGTCATTTTTTCCCCTAAATATAGGATAAATAGTATATCCGGTAAAGAAGGAGTTAGTGGCAGTAATATAATCGTAATCAGTATAAACGGTGAGCACTTGAACAAGGTTTATTTTAATTAATTCCTTGGCAGTTCCATTATCGTGATTATAGTCATTTCCATTATCATTATCGTAAGTAAGCTGTATATAATTTTCCATAAAATTTTTTAAATCTATTCCTAAAAAATCAGTTAAAGTATTTTCAAGGGTCCGTATTTTTAACTTGTTCATAAAGTCAAACAACAATAGTATAAATTTTCTAAGGACTTCATATTCCGTTATTGGCGCGGCACCCACCGGAACCAACACTTTTACACAAGATAAATACGCATAAATTAAAAATTCTAGACAAGAATGTTCCACTATACTTTCATTTGTCAAGGTTCGAAATATACCTTCTATTTTAATGATAATTTTCAAAGCAAGTTCAAGATAGTATAAATTGTCTTTTGTATAGTGTTCCAAATTTATAATAAGTTCTGGATCAAAATATAAGATTCTATCTTTCATATGTTGTATCCTTTTAGTTGTGTCACTTACAAAAAGTGCCCCAACTATATCATAGTGTTGTTTTAATTCTTCTATTTGTGGAGTGTTTAATTGTTCTAATCTAAATTTTTTAGAAAAATATTCTGTAATAGTTTGTTTATCCCCCGATAAGTTAGATGAAATGAATTGAGGAGTCATCTTTGTAAGCGGTAAATTAAAAATGAGCATACGCGTTTCTGGTGTCGGTCCGGTTTCAGCGAGTCTATCGATACTTTTATTGACCAGTATCTTAAGATTATTAAGCGCCTCCGTCGCCCTTCCCGCCGCCTCCGTCGCCCTTCCCGCCGCCGTGTCCGCCGTCGCCCTCGCCGCCGTTGCCGCCGCCTCCCCCCCCGCCACCCTCGCCGCCACCGCCGCCTCTGCAAACCTCTTTTTCAATAGTGCTTTGTCCCAAATTTTTTGGGTATCTTTTACTCCTTTGTTCTCTCTTTCCAGTGCGCTGACCAAGTCCATAATTTGACTGTATACGCCATCGTAACCGACGTATTCATACACAAAAGCGATAAATCTTTTTGTATCGGCTAAATATTCTTCCGGGGACTTATTAAATTCCATATATATTTTCAGCATAGCTTTATTTACATATACTGTTTCGTCTTCAACGCTAAATATGTCGCTTAACCCAATATCCTCTGTTGAAACGGGTGGGGGTATTTCTTGAATTTTGGCGAGAAGTTTATTTTCTCCCACCTTTGCCGCGATTGCGTCTATAGATTTGTCGCATAATTTCACATATTCACCATTGGTGCATTGCCCCCCATCCTGTCCGCATGTTTCTTGACGTAATTTCGAATATAATGATGCGAGATTTTCGTAATAGGCTTTAAATGTTCCATTTCCGGCAGCGGTATGAGCCGCACTTTTTAATGATTCGTATAAAGCCTTACGCTTGGTTTTTGTCGGATTGTTTATAGTTGAATCGTAAATACTTTTTTGGTCATCCGTTAAATATATTTCTAATGCGTCACGTTGAGAACGTGCCACCTGAACAAATATGTTACCGCATTCTGATTCAGGAACTTCTATCACGGCGGCGGAGGCGGCGTCTCGGCTGGCGGCGGCTTCGCCGGCGTAGCGTTGGGAAAAGGACTCTTTTGGGCTGGAGGCGGCGGCTCCGCGGGCGTAGGCGGCGGCGGCATCGCGGACGTAGGCGGCGGTGGCGGCTTCGCCGTAGGCGGTGACGGCGGCGGCCTCTTCTGCTTGGCGGCGCCAGAGTCGGGACTTGGCGGCTTCGGCAGCCCAGTCGGGGGGTTTACGATTCCGCCGTCTGATGTTTGAAGGGCGCTGTCCCCGCGAGACGCTAAAACCGTTCGGCCTCGTTTTCCGCATCTTCCACCCCGCCGCCAGCCGAGACGCCGCATCCTGCTTTCTTTTTAGACGGGTTAGACGGGATTTCTCATTTACACTCTCCTCATCGTTCGTTTCCCCGTTCGTATTATCATCATCGTTCGTTTCCCCGTTCGTATTATCATCATCGTTCTTTTCCCAGTTCATATAAAATAATGTATTATAATTTTTGAATAAATCCACCGCCTAAAATTTAGATAGCCTAGTCTATTTTAATGTCTGTATAAACACCTAAAACACCTAAAACACCTAATTCTTCATAATTGGATAAAAAAGTCTTCAAGGCATCCTTTAATTCTAAATAACTTTCTCGTAATTGTTCTCTATTAATATAATAAAGACCACCTATTTTTGCATATTTTTCTTCTTCGCTCGGACCTACACCCGCACCCCCCCTCTTCGCGCGGCCGCTGAAACTAAAACTATTTTTATAATCGTCCGTAAATATACCCACTACTTCAAAAGGGTCGTCGAGGGCGGGGGCGGCGATGTGGACGAGGGCAGCGGCGGCCTCAAGTATCGTATACATGTCAATAAGATGACGTCGCTTGGCGCTATGTTTAAAAAAACATAAAGATAAAAATACTACAAGTTTACAACGGTCGGAATTACAAATTTTTAAAGTTTCGTCCTTTAATTTTTCAAAATTTTTACAAGTTTCCATAAGATAAATCATATCATTTATATATTGCGTAAAACGCTCGAAGACTGTTTCCATATTGGTAACATCCTGTGAGCTACTATTGTTTTTTCCATGATCTTTTATATCCCCATCCACCGTGTTTTCCATCTTGTTTTTAAAAACGTCTTTTAAAGTAAAAATAGAATTTGTAGAGTCAGTTATTTTGAATAAAGGTTTCATATATTTTGTCTTTTCGAATTCTAACACGCCCGGCTCTTTCAGTAAAGTAAAATAGGACCTGAATTTTGTTGTCTCTATTTCTTTCGCTTCCATATGTTCAAATAACTTAGCAATTTTATCTAACTTAGGGTCTTTTTCGTTTGGTATTATATAGAAAAACATATTATAAAAATATGTATTCATATCTTCTTTGGTGGGTTCTTTTTCGAATATGTCATTTGTTAGAATGTTATGTTTTTTATGTAAGTTACATATGGTTATTAATTCATGCGAAGGACGCTTTAAAGATATACAGTGATATTTGTTATAATATGTGTCTATTTTATAATTTGCCATGTCGGTTGGAAATTCGACTGGGTTTGCTGTGACACCGCCCATAAACCGATGCAATTTTAGATTCGCCATAAAAGACGTTTCTATATCGCCAGAATTATCTTTTATTAATTTATAATAGTCTAATATATCGGTAAATTTTGCCTTATCTAAATTACCAAATTCTTCAACATGTGTTTTAAACGGTTCATCCAAAAAAGATACGTCACCTATAGATTTTTTTTCGGGTGGTATTGTTCCGCCGTCAAATCCAAAAATAATTGGATTTTGAGTAAAATTAAAAACCAAATCTTGTTTATATAAAATGTAAGCAATCGCTGCGCCATGAATTCGTCCGTTTACTATAAAATAATGTACCACCCCAGGGAGAGCAGCAGGATCAACAGCAGGAGCAGCAGCAGCACCAGCAGCAGGAGCAGCAGCACCAGCAGCAGGAGCAGCAGGAGCAGGAGTAAAGGTAATGTGTACTACTTCATACGAAAAAAAAGACATGTAAGTCAATATAATATAGTGAATATTTTCATATATTATCCGTATAATGTCTTTTATATTTTCGTCTTTTTCTGTTTCTAGTAATTCTAAACATGCCTCCTTCTCATTATCCTTTAAATCTTTTAATAGGTCTAAGTATAGACAAATGTCTTTCATGTTTTGGTTCATTTTTTCTAAAATCGTCATTTTCAATTTGGGTGTATAAAACGCCATTAGTCTTTGATTTTGTTTGGGAGTGAGTAATCCCAACGAACGAATCAATTGGGCACTTGTAGTGGGTATGATAAAAGGACGGTTATCCATAATATTCCCTAGAATCAATGGTCTATCTATTGAATTCACCCAACCGATCATATGTTTAAATTCGGGACGTTTTTCAAACACAATACGGAATAACTCCGCCGAGACTTGATGTGACTTGTCTCCTGTAAATTTAAGTATTTGCCCCATCCGGATGAAATAATTTTGTTGTTTAAAATCAGTTAAAATGGCGTCAATAATACCACCTGCCGACCCACTTGACCGAGGTGCCGCTTGGGGGGGGTGTATTTTATTAATTAAGCGGGCGCAATTCGATTGAAACGCATCAAACTTATAGTCCTTGTTATGGTATGTTATATCGTCTGTTATTTCTTTTTCTATAAGAGCGTCTACATTATCATGATGTTTTAAAAACCAAAAAGGTATTTGAGTCACCGAATTTTCATTGTTGGTAATTTCTTTGAAAAATCTCCCTTTAAAAACATGGTCTTTATTTGTCACTTCTACCTTGGTAAATACCCAATGACGTAGAGCGGTCAACGCTTTTTTAAAATCATTCGCGGTTGAATTCGTGCTATACAAATCTATATATATTTTTACATAAGAAATAACATTTTGCCAAAATATATTGAGGGCAAGAATACTGTATTTGAAAAGAGGTTTGTAAGCGTCGGAGTAGAGCGACCACGTCCCATCGATAACGGTATCGTTATCTACGATTTTGTTCAAGCATAAGTCGCTATAATAAAAGTCGGCGATTTGTAGATCCCCTAAAAAAAATAGAGAATAATTTTTATTTTTCTCGAAGTCGTCTGTACCAGGTAGATGCCATTCAGCTATTTGTATAGGTATTTTGACGCAAACGTTAGGTATGTTTTCTATCTTATTGACAGAAGAGGCAGAATCAATGATATAAGACGCGCTAGGTATTTCTTCTGGAAATTGTTTACCCATATCGAATACAGTAAAAAAACGCATGTATTGATAAAATCTTTCTTTCGTATCACAAGATTTCAGTTCATCTTGTATGTCTCCCAAATCTATCTCTAAGACCTCCTTTATATAGTCTTCAAATTTTATTTCTGCCATGGTGTTTTTACCCTTGACCTCGCAAACTCGCTCGTTCGTGTAACCATCCTTGACGATTTTATCTAATTCTGTTTTGTCAATTAACATAAATTTGATTTGATTAAATCGAGAGCCGTAATATTTAAAGGCTTCTTCTAAGGATTTGTCTTCTGCCGCGGTGCCTGGCGAGGTATGGTCGTGATTGGTGTCAATCTCAAAGTATTTTCTTGGCATATCGTTATCCCATCCCTTTATAGTTTCTAAAGTTATTTCATTATCTTTTTCATCTATACACCTAGGTTTAAATGGAAAGGTGGATTGCATAAGAATGCTATACATATATATATATATCAAAACAATTTATATCATTTCACACGCGATAGTCGAGACAAAATCCTCCGGAATCTTTAACAAAGTTTAGGTCATCTCTCTCTCCGGAATCTTTAACAAAGTTTTTAGGTCATCTCTCTCTCCGGAATCTTTAACAAAGTTTAGGTCATCTCTCTCTCCTCCTTTTTTATTTTTTTCGCAACCCAGCCCAAAAGAGGAAATGGTGTCAATTCCGTAAAAAAAGAGGGATTATTTGACACGATATATCCTATTATAAAATATAAAAAGAGTATATAAAAAATATATACTCTTTTATATAATGAGTTTTACTTGCGACATTTGTAAATTTTATACCTTGCGTCGTGACAATTACGCGCGCCATATGGAGACAATGAAGCATATTGAAAATAGTAAAAGTAAGCCCAAAGTAAGTCTAAATCCCTCTAAAAGTAAGCCCAAAGTAAGCCTAATTCTGGATTATGTGTGTAAATATTGCGAGAAAAGGTTTAAGCATAAGCAGTCCATGTGTAAGCATATAAAATACAGTTGTACACAAAACAAAGACGAAGATTTAAAAGAACTGGTCCGATTGATGAACTTGCAACTTCAGCAAAAAGACAAAGAATTAGAATATCAAAAAAAACAAAACGAAACACAGCAAAAGCAAATTGACAAGTTGATGGATAAATTACAAGTCAACCACGTGACAAACAATACATTTGTTCAAAACAACATATTGTCTTATAGAGACACCGACGTGTCTCACTTGACCAACAAAGATTACGAAAAGGCGATTCAAAAAGTAAATTCGTGCGTCAAAGACATGATCGAAAAAATCCATTTTAATCCTTCAAAACCCGAAAATATGAATATTTATATTTCCAATATGAAAGACAAATACATTATGATTTACGAAGACGGCGTATGGAATATAAAACATAAGGCACCCGAATTAAACGAGCTATACGACGAAAAAGAAATGTTGCTGGAAGACTGGCTAGAAACTTATGGCACAGAAAAACTGAGACAAAAGTTCGATAAGTATTTAAACAATAAATCGCAAGAAGACACACTTCATATGATAAAAGACAACATAAAAATGATGATGTATAACAAGAAGAGTTTAATCGCGACATAGTCGGAAGATCGGGCGATATTTCTCTTGAATGGATTTATAATACGCTCCATTCGGACGATACACATAATTACAATGTATATAAATATACATTTTCAAACATCGCCCGTATACTTTCATAGAGACAAACCACTTTCTCAAACGGTCTTGTGTTTTTTGGCTCAGTTGCTTTCTATATTCATAATTCAAAAGTCCAAGAATATAATGCTTGGTGTAGTCGTGCCATATGGTATAATTACCCAATCCTCCGAATTTGGCTATTTCTGCGTCTACGTAAATGTCCACGTAAGGCAACAACCACAAAGGCTTGTCGTGGAGTTGGTTTCGCAACAACTCAATCCCTTTTTGGCGCGTAGGACCCTTGGCGTACATAGAGCCATCGGTGCCTATATTTATTTTCAATTTAAAGACTTTCTGTATATTTATACTATGTCTCTAAAAATCACCAACAAGAGGGTAATTGAGTTTTACAAAAACCACGAAAACATTTCGTTGGAAGACGCGAATGTATTTATGGTGGATATGTTTGAAAAAATGCTTCAACGCGATACGTCACCGACCCTGTTGAACGATATGAGTAAAACGATGTTAAGCCTACAGGGACAAATGGAGACGTTGACGAACCAGGCATCCAAGTTACAACACGACACCCAAACGAATTTGTCTCTAAAAATGATGGAAATGAAAGACCAATATATAGAACAATTAAAAATGACACTGACCAATAATATGTCCGAAAAAATAAGCCCTATTTTGAAAGACCAGACAGATACCTTTCTTCAAAAAACGACCTTGTTATGGAACGATCTGGCGCCAAAACAAAACGATTTGTTTAAATTAGAATGGAAGGCGACGATGGAACAAATAAATTACAATCCCGAAAAAATAGAAGACTTCATTCAAGCCGTAGAAACTAAGCTGAGCCACGCGCTTCAAGAGACCCACGATAAAATGATTCGTAGCGAAATACAAATCGAAAACGGGTTTAAAGAAATCCGCGATCTAACCACCCTCAATCAGCAAAACGTCACGGCGTTGTTAAGTAAAATGGAAAACTCGTCGTCGAAAGGAAAGTTGTCTGAGAATATTTTGTTTCATATTTTACAGGGGTTATACCCGAGTGCGAGCATCGAATGCGTCGGAACCCAAAAAGAAACGGGCGATGTGATGCTAACTCGTCGAGACAAAAGTGCCCTGTTGATTGAAAATAAAAACTGGGATAAAAATGTACCACAAAGCGAAGTTCAGAAGTTCATCCACGACTGCGAGACCCAAAATTGTTCGGGGTTGTTTTTGTCTCAACATACGGGCGTTTGCAACAAAGAAAATTTTGAAATGGACATCCACGATGGAAATGTTCTATTGTATATTCACAATGTAAATTACGACAAAGAAGTCATCAAAATTGGGATAGATATTATTGACCATTTTAAAATGAATTTAGACAAGTTAAACGCCAACGTGGATGTGAATACCATTAAAAAAGAGGTCTTAGAAAGTATTCACAAAGAATACAATCACTATAGACAGCAAAAGGATACATTACAGAAAATGATTAAAGATGTACAAGGTAAGTTATTGAAGCAAGTCGACGAATTAAAAATGCCCAATCTAGAAAATTATTTGTCTATGTTTTATTCCTTTTCTGGGTCTAAATTTTTGTGTCCCTATTGCGGGTTTGTCAGTGGGAAGAAGGCAGGATTATCGGCACATGAACGGGGGTGTAAAGCGAAACGCGAGGAAATTTTTTAACGTCCTATTATAATGTCTTATGTTTATTTGTTAGAATGTACGGATGGGTCGACGTATGTGGGGGCAACGGTGAATTTAGACCGACGATTGCGCCAACATAACAAAGAAATAAAAGGCGGTGCCTACGCGACTACTATAAAAGTGAACCAAGGAAAAACATGGCGACGGGTTTGTCATGTAAGTGGGTTTCCTACATGGCAAACGGCACTTCAATTTGAATGGCGGTGGAAGCAAATCTCCCGGACCCTCCATTTACCTCCGTTAGAAAAGCGTAAAAAAGCATTGGAACTATTGTTGGCTCTGGACCGCCCTACCACAAAGGCGATCCCTTACAGCGAATGGAGACCAGAGGTTCTATACACTTAGTAGGCATTTAAAAAAAAGTTTTACTCGTTTTCTGTCGTGTAGGTTCATTTTTTGTATAATTGTTTCTATCTTTTGTAAAGACTTGAAAATATCCAGTTCTCTCGAACCGTTGTCTTTCCCGTCTTTGACTTCTATATTTTTAAGAAACCACTGCTGGGATAAAGTCGTATCCGCTTTTAGCCACCTGGATTTTATTACATTTGCTTCTAGGACTAATTTTGTTAAGGTGTCGTCGTCTAACTCGATTGTATTCCCTCCCTCATTAGAGTTAAACTTCATATTGATTAGGCTTTCCATAAGTTGTACAATTATTTAAATGTGAGTAAATATAAAAATTGGTTCAAGTCGCCTACAAGATCGTCGCGTACACTAATTAAATCTTCGTCCATGTGCAACGATTCTAAATGACGGATGAAGTCTTTTGTTTTTGAAATAAACTTTTTATCAGATAAAAACTTTGCCGAAAACTTAGCCTCTAATTTAACGTCTTTGTTTTTGCCCAAGTAAATTTCTACAAACTTATCCATATGTTCGTTCAACAAGGCATACAATTTATCCGTTGCCCTGTGCGTGGCGTAACTACTGGTTTTCCAGTGATATATTTTAATATACATCAACATTTCTAACATTTTTTCTATGGTACGTTCGAGCTTTACATGTTTGCGGGTGTTCATTATAATATGGTATTATTTTTTGAACATTTATATGGGCGTGCCTAGGGGGTTATGCTGTCCTGCTATTTCACTCCTAAGAAAATGAAATATCTCATTCTTATTTTTATGAGAATTTATTTGAGAATTTATTTTTGTTAATAAGTTAAAAACTGCGTCGGACTCTGGGGGCAAAGGAATTAACGGGTTTGTAATATGGTTTAATACTTTTTTTGTATTTTTACGACTATTCATCATATGGGGGATATTTTTTTGGTTTTCTGACTCGCGAATCAAGGAATTGAATAATATCATCTCATTTTCAGTAAGTATATTTTTCAACATGTTCATTATTTTGTGGCGTTGCGCCTCATCTTGTAATTTATCAGTTATCTTACGAGTCCAACTTTTTTTTTGTTCTGCTTTTATCTCTTTTAAAATTTGTATTAAAAATGTTTTATTTTCTGTATCGGTTTTTTTGTTCAAAATATTTATCACCGACTCATACTGTTTTTTAAGCGCCGGGTTTTCTTCTTTTTCTTCTATTTTTGTCTCGGGGTTTTCGATGAACGCACTTATTATGCGCGTCATTTTTTTAAAATAAGCTTGACGCCTTAACGGCGTTAATCTTGTCAAAACCCAACCTAAGGGTCCCTTAGAACCAATAAAAAGGTTGTCGCGCAAAGTTTTTTTATCTTCGAGACTAAATTTTTTTTCATTTGTCGCCGCCTCTGCCGCCTCTGCCGCCTTTGCCGCC
>Ga0222689_1000319_pt1 | contig 15536 bp, 11 predicted proteins | sample AntAcemetage1231_FD_179838 | JGI IMG/M metagenome (GOLD analysis project Ga0222689, IMG submission 179838) | Saline water microbial communities from Ace Lake, Antarctica - #1231 | ecosystem: Environmental > Aquatic > Non-marine Saline and Alkaline > Saline | place: Antarctica: Ace Lake...
CTTGTTAAGTTCTGGATCTTTCATCTTGTCAAAAGTTAATATTTTTATCTTTTGACACACTTATTTGCACACCCTCCCCCCACTAAATATTGATTCTAGAATGGAGTCTTAATTTTCGATCCACAACTATTTCGGCGCGAATCAATCTGTGTCAATTTTTTGTGTCATTTCAAATGACACAAAAAATTGACACAAATAAAAAGACGAGCCAGCAACTCCATGCAAACCCATCGTTTTCCACGGTGAAATTGGAAAAACTCATTCTAGTCGCTAAGAAAGATGGCCAATCAACACTTAAATTTGGTGCTGATGGGAAATAGCATCGCATACCATTTCATGGAAGGCATGAAGCACATCACCGATTTTAACGGTTATGATCATTTGGTCTTTCTTTTAGCCCTTTGTGCAGTTTACGATTTCAGCCAATGGAAACGGGTGCTGATACTTGTGACGGCTTTTACGATTGGACATTCACTCACCCTAATTTCAGCGGGACTGGATATTGTGGTAATCCCCAGTCATGTCGCGGAATTCCTGATTCCTTGTACCATTTTACTTACCGCGCTTTTCAATCTCCGTGAAACAAAGGAACCCCGTAATATTAGACCGGGAAAATTGCGGCCAGGCGGAAAGTTGAAGTACTTTGTTACCCTGCTTTTCGGAATGATTCACGGATTTGGATTCAGCAATTACTTCAGAATGATTCGGGTAGATGAGGGTGACAGTATTCTTACGGAATTGTTGTTCTTCAATATAGGAGTAGAGGCTGGTCAAATTTTAATTGTAATAGCCATTCTGATTTTAGCCACAATCATGATGGGCGTGTTCAAATTCAGGCAGCGTGCATGGATTCTGTTTGCCTCTGGAATTGCAGCAGGAATCAGCCTCATATTAATACAAGACACCTGGCTTTTCTAAACGAGCTTTCTCCTTAACTTTGTGTCGTGTCCAAGCTCCTTAAACGTATTGCAATTTTGCCAATCCGGTTTTACCAAGCTGCAATTTCTCCTTTGCTTGGAAGCAATTGCAGACATGAGCCTACCTGCTCGCAATACACGGTAGAAGCTATTGAAGAATGGGGCCCACTGAAAGGCATGTGGCTGGGAATAAAGCGGATTTCGAAATGTCATCCTTGGGGAACAATGGGTTTTGATCCCGTTCCGAAAAAGAAAAATAAGCATGAAAAATAAATTAATAATCATTGTTTGTACGCTGTCTCTCTTTGGATGTCAGCCTAAAGAATCGGAAAGCGAGAGCTTGAAAGAAGCAAAGGCGACCTACTCGAGAATGATGCAGATTGCTCAAGACAGTAAGGCAATAGCTGAAACTCAGATTGATCAACTTAAACTTAAAGCCGACAGCTTAATCTTAATCGGAGATTCTTTGCTGGCGAATAAATTGATCAAGGTAAACACCAAATTAGACTCCCTGCATTTGGAGCTTGAAACCTGGAAAAAGCAGGCTCAAGAGATGAAAGCACATTCATCTTTGGCAGAGGGCGATGAGCCGCATGATCATAGCCACCACGGCAAAACTATCGATTATTCAGAATTTAGCGATGAGCAATTGCTGGAGCTCCAAATCGAAATGGAAAAACAGGTTCAACTGATTCAAAATCAATTGAGCGAACTTAAGAAATCACTTACAGAAGATGTTGATTAGACCGAGACGTAACCGTAAATCGCCCGTAATTCGTGACATGATTCAAGAAACACACTTGAGTCCTGCGAATCTTATATATCCCTTGTTCATGTTGGATGGAACAGGAGCTAAGGAGGAAATTAAATCCCTCCCCGGACTCTATCGTTTGCGGGAAAAGGATGTGCTAAAAGAAGTGGAACAGAGTATAGAGCTAGGCTTGAAGAGCTTCGTTTTATTCCCCGCCGTGGCGGAAGAGTTGAAAGATAAAACGGCCAGCTATGGGGTGTCTGACAAAAACTTCTACCACAGAATTATTCGTTCTGTCAAATCTCGATTCCCAGAAGCGATATTGATGAGCGATGTGGCCATGGATCCATACAGCAGCGATGGACATGATGGTTATGTTGAGGATGGGAAAATTTTGAATGATGAAACCCTCCCGATTTTGGTAGATATGGCAATCGCTCAAGCCGAAGCGGGGATTGATATTATTGGCCCATCCGACATGATGGACGGCAGGGTAGAGGCGATTCGCGATGGTTTGGATGATCATGGATATACTGATGTAAGTATCATGTCATACACCGCCAAATACGCGAGTGCATTTTACGGTCCGTTTAGAGATGCCTTGGAATCTGCTCCAAAATCAGGAGACAAGAAAACCTACCAGATGGATCCAGCAAATAAATACGAAGCACTGAGAGAGGCTGATCTGGATGAGGAAGAAGGTGCTGATTTTTTAATGGTTAAGCCAGCACTTTGCTACCTCGATGTCATTCACGTGTTAAAGACACATAGCAATTTACCGATCGCGGCTTATAATGTGAGCGGTGAGTATGCCATGCTCAAAGCGGCCTGCATGAACGGTTGGCTAGATTACGACAAGGCCATGCCCGAAATGTTGCTCAGCATAAGACGAGCTGGCGCTGATGCTATCCTAACTTATTTCGCCAAAGACTTTGCCCAATGGTACAAAAATCACTGACAATTCTTTCTTGCCTTTTATTCCTTTCTCAATTTGCTTGGAGTCAATTTACCAATGTCATAATCGACGACTCTTCAGAAGGTTATCCACCTTGCGAGCCTTCAATCGCGATTAGCCCGAGCAATCCTGATGTTATTGTTGCAGGAGCGATTCTTGACAAATTGTATACGAGTAATGATGGAGGCAAAACTTGGAAAGTTGATCGGATAGAATCAAAATATGGGGTTTTTGGAGACCCATGTGTCGTGGCGGGTCCGAAAGGTGAGTTTCACTATTTTCATTTGTCAGATCCAGAAGGCAAGGGTTGGTCTCACCAAAGCTTGTTAGATCGAATAGTTGCTCAGCGGTCGTGTAAACCAGAAAAGAAGTGGAGCAAAGGTGTTGGCATTGGATTGAATGGTGATAGAGATCAGGACAAGGAATGGGCATCAGTAGATCTGAGAAATGGAAATGTGGCCCTCACTTGGACAGAGTTTCAGAAATACGGGAGTTCAGAAGCAAGCGACTCCACTTTTATTCTCTTTTCGAGTACAAATTCAAAAGCTAAGAAGTGGTCTGAGCCAGTACGAATCAATAAGTACGCCGGCGATTGCAAGGATGGTGATCTAACGGTTGAAGGAGCAGTTCCCTGCTTTGGTCCTGATGGAGAAATCTACGTTTCATGGGCATTGGACCAGACTATCTGGTTTGATCGGTCTATGGACGGGGGCAAGTCCTGGTTGACTAATGACATTCCGGCGACTACCATTGCAGGTGGTTGGGATCTTCACATTCCAGGTATTATGCGTGCGAATGGAATGCCAGTCACCAAGTGCGATGTGAGTCAAAGTGAATTTCGAGGCAGCATTTATATCAATTGGAGCGATCAGAAAAACGGTGAAGATGACACTGATGTTTGGCTTGTCAAAAGTGATGACGGTGGTATAAATTGGTCTGAGCCTTTCCGGGTGAATGATGACGGTCCAGGAAATCATCAATTTTTTACTTGGATGGATGTTGATCCGATTACAGGATTCATTTACATCGTATTTTATGATAGAAGATCAGGGAATGGGAATGAAACGGATGTTTACCTTGCCATGTCTACAGATGGAGGGGATAGTTTTAAAAACATAAAGATCAGTGAGCAGAGCTTCACTCCAAATGGACTGGTTTTCTTTGGTGACTACAACAACATATCTGCTTTTGCAGGTAGAGTTCGTCCAATCTGGACTCACATGGAAAAAGGAAAGCTGTCCATTAGAACAGCTTTGATCGATTATCCAGTAAAATATGTAGGCTTTTAGGCGCGATTTATTTTTTCTGCAGTCGAAGCTAAATCTTCCTGACTCATTTTGAGTTTTGGCCGTTCAAAGTTGATGTCTGAAACTTGCTGAAGTGGCACTAGATGCATGTGGGCATGTGGAACTTCAAGTCCGATTACTGCAATCCCAATGCGTTGGCAAGGAATTGCTGCTTCAATCTTTTTCGCAACATCTTTAGCGAAGAGATTAATTTCTGAGAGCAAATCATCGTCAAGATCGAAGAAATAATCTACCTCTGTCTTCGGGATTATCAAGGTATGACCAACTGCCAAAGGCATAATGTCTAAAAAGGCTAAAAACTTATCGTTTTCTGCAATTTTATGACAGGGAATTTCTCCGTTGACAATTTTGGTGAAGAGAGAGGACATCTTTAGCGGCTGATGTGGAGTACTTCGAACTTAACAATTCCAGCAGGAACCTGAACTTCAGCAATATCACCAACAGCTTTACCAAGGAGGCCTTTTCCGATCGGAGATTCTACAGAAATCTTTTTTGAAGCTAAGTCAGCCTCATTTTCTGCAACAATAGTGTATTCCATTTCTGCACCACTATTGACGTTTTTCAGTTTCACTTTAGAAAGGATGAAAACTTTGGAATTATCAACCATTGATTCATCCATAATTCTCGCATTGGCAAGAACTTCATCGAGCTTGGAAATCTTGGCTTCAAGATGGCCTTGAGCCTCTTTTGCTGCGTCATATTCAGCATTTTCTGATAGATCGCCTTTATCTCTTGCTTCAGCTATTTGCTGTGAAATTTTAGGGCGCTCAACAGACTTAAGATTACGTAAGTCGTCTTTCAGCTTTTGTAATCCTTCTGGTGTATAATAGGTCACTTGTTGTGCCATGGTCGTTCTATTTGAAAGGGGTATAATCGCAAAAAAAGAGAAAACCCCGTACATGAGGTTTTCCCTTTAAATATCAAAGATATGGATTTGTAAAATGTCTTACAAGTCTATGTGAGCTCCTATGCAGTGAACACCATCAAAAGGAGATGTAGAACGGTAAGAATAATCTAAACCGATCATTGTCTTATTTGCTCCTGTAGGAATCTGAACTGAAACTCCTGCAGCTGGTCCTGTAAACACATTGATTCTGTCATCTGCATTTGTAATTCCATCTTCCCATTGGTAACCTCCACGAAGAACGAATCTTTCATTGAAAGTGTATTCAACGCCAAGAGCTAGTTGATCTTGAGTGAAAGAATTAGAAGTGAACTGTCCATTCGCCGTCAAAGTGTGTTTCTCACCCAGTAAGAAGTCATAAGCTGCGCCAATGTTAATCATTGAAGGCAATTCAAATTTCTCTGATCGAGATTGCAAGGTGAGGTTATTGAAAATTGTACCTGGAACAGAGCCAGTTACTGTTAGACCATCTCCGCCATAACGCATTGGAGGTCCAACGTTTCTCAGTGCAATTCCGAATCTTAGATTATCTCTTTCACCAGTCACGTAGCGGATTCCTGCATCGAATGACATTCCTTGAGATCTAATATTAGAAATAGATTCAGAAATAATTCGAACAGTGATTCCTCCGTAGATACTGTTAGAGAACTCTTTAGCGTAGGACAAACCAATGTTGGCAAAGCTTGGAGAGAATGTTCCAATTCCACCTTCTGGTAAATCTTCAGTAGTGATTGGAATATCTCCAAAACTCATGAACATAACACTCAGTCCAAAAACTGAAGATTCTCCCATTCTCTGGCTGAATCCTAAGCTATTGATGCTGATATCACTACCAACGAGATAATTCGTGTTTGTGAATACGAGTTCAGTCTTCTTAACGAATGCTAAACCAGCAACGTTGAGATAGGTACTTTCAATACCTCTAACGCTGGCCATACTTGAATTGGCTAGGCCTGAAGCTCTAGACCAAGGATTAATCAATAATTGGTCTGCACCAGCGGAGCCTGAACGGTCTGGATTTCCAGCTTGTACGTCTATACTTCCGAGGAGTAAAACAGTCCCAAGTAAGATACTAGCTATGGATTTATGAATTTTCATATCGGTTCTTGTTCTCGGTTAGTATTAGAAATTGTCAAGGTCAATTGGTCTCATTACACCAAACCATTTAAGTACTTTTTCGCCAAGGTCTGGCGCTTCAATGTGAATGATATAAACACCACTTGAAATCGGTACGTTATTCTGGTTCTTTAAATCCCAGTCTACGAATGTCAATGGATCGGCTTTCTTAAACTGCCTAACCATGATTCCATTAATTGAGTAGATGGAAATAGTACATTCCTCTGGGAGGTTTATAATTTTAACTCTATTATCAACCTTGGTAGTCTCGTAATCAGAGAATGCGTAGTACGGGTTTGGCACTACATTAATTTGATCCATGAAGGACTCAGCTACTGTGCTAACACTGCTGCTAGCAGCCAAGTGTCTAGTAGTGAAAGTGTACAATGGATTCCAGAAGTTTTCTGCTCCAGTGAGGACTTCTGTATCAAATTCTGTTGGAGAGTACTTCGCGTATTGCTTTCCAACTCTCAATCGTATTCTTACATCGTTAGGAATTAATCCATTTGCGATTGAAAGCATTTCATAGTTTGAATTCAGCAATGATGAGCCAACCCAAGTGCATGATCTCCACAGACGAATTCTATCTCCGTTAGAAACAGAAGTTTCCAATTTAGAATATGCCCATTGACTCTCATCGTAAGAAGGCATTCGATTTTCTTGCTCGAATTGTCTTTGTTGGTCTTTGAAGACATACACCCAATGTTGTCCGCCCATGTACACTGCACTTCCTAAGTTAGAGCGTATACGAGGTGATGGATTCCAAAGCATGTCACGACCATTTTCTGATCCCAACCATGAATCTTCAGAGAATGCCATGTTGAGGCGTTGTCCTGTTCCAAGATCGATTGCATATCCTGGGAACCAACCCATACCAACAGGTTGGGTTCCTCCTAAGGTAGCTTCATCTGCATTGTAGCCTGCATCGCCTGGCTTGCGTCCCATCTTATCTACAGAAGGATGACGACGAAGTCTATTCTTTTCTGGGACTCTATCTGCTGCACCAACTATTCCTGCATCAGCATCTTGTGCTAAGCCTGAAATGAATTGTGCTTCAAGCACCATACAGCGTGTCCATTTACTCTTATCAGAGGTTATGACAACATCCACATTGTTCAAATCGAGCAATACTCCTCTTGAAACATCTGGTGTTGGAGCCACATTGATACTGAAATCACCTTCAGGCTCGGCAGCAGCAGCAGCGTGAGCAAAAGCTGTCCAAGTTCCATCTAGAATACCTTCGTAAGCTTCTTCTTCATCACCAGCGAAATCATCGAACATGTCTTCACCCGGTTCTGCATCGTCACCAGCTTCTTGAGTACCACTGCGAATCCAGTTGATCTCAGAGAATCCTTCTCCGTCAGAAACACCAGACAACCAAGGTTGTGATGGATTATCAAACGAAAGAGAGAAGTTGATAGGCTCTACAAAAGCACCACCATCGGCATACTCTATTTGTTCCCAAGTAACACTTAATCCCCATTCTAGAATAAGTTCTTCGGTGAGTACATCGATAGTTTGAGAAGAAGTGACAGTATCTTCTGTTGTTAGATTAATCAATTGCCAGCGCACTGTATTTGGATCGTCTAAATCAGCGTCATCGTAGGCGAGGCGAAGTTTGAAGTCTGCTGCCGGCACACGAAGTGGGTCAACAACTCGAACATCAACCGGACCAGCACCAACTCGGTAAGTCACTTCAGAAGCATTCACCTCTGCAAGAATCTGTGCTTCACTTTCTGGAGTGATATCAACGACATTCAATCCATTTCCAACACCTTCATGCTTGGTGAGTTGAATTCCACTGCCATACATAGAGTTAAGCACAGTACCTCCATTTTCAGGATCTACCTTATGCGGGATTGCAGAGTAAGTTCTTAAAGGTCCTACTGCAGATTTACGTGATAGCTTGTATTGTTCTGCTTGTCCTGTAAGTAAAACAGCGTTGTATTGATCGAAGTTATTGTAGCCATATGCTACCACCAAGAAGTAGTAAGTTTTGAAATTAATAAGTCTTGTGTTTCCTGTCGCAAATGCATCATCAGTTATAACAAAACTGTGACGAACACCTTCATTCTCTCCTACAACCATAGTTTTAGGAATAGCCTGGTCGATAATGTCATCGAATTCGTAATTGACTAAGAATGTCACTGAATCGCGAACATCTACTTGAGCTATTTGTCTGACAAGGTCAACATTTGTTAAGTCCGAAATTGAAACATCAGAATTCGCCAATTGATAGATTTGATATCCTTGGAAAGTGTATGATCTAGAAAGACTATCAAGGGCATCACCATTCGGCAAGAACTCAGGAATTTCGGGATCGAATTGCAAGTAGTTCTCTTTGAAATTGTTAGACAGTGTATTATTGTTGGTTAGGTACAAGATAATTTCACGATCTAACTCGCGGATAGCAACATCAGGAGCATCAGGGCCAGAAATAACCTGGAAACAGTTATCGAATAAGGCCTGCGCCTTATCATCGGCAAATCTAACCAGTCTTACTGACTCGAAAGGCTCTCCGCCAGTAGCACGAGCATATACCGCACCTACTGTAATGTTATTGTATGATCCTGGTTCAAGCGTGAAAGGACCAGCAGATTGAATGAAACGACGGTCACCTGCAGCATTGTTTGAAGTCTGCTCAGTCCATGGCTCATTTGCGACACCTTGAGTTCCCCAATGGAAAGGGTCAGTATCTCCAGGGAACATGTAATCAGCTGGCTGTGATAGGTTAGCTCCCGTTCCTGGGTTAAAACCATCTCCACCATAAGCCATCCTCTGGTTGTTTTTCCAGAATCCTTTCATGTAATTGTAATAGTGAAGTGCCGTTGATGGCTCACCATTGTTCGCAGTACTGTTGTTGTAGTACAAGAACTTTCTCATACCGAATCTTTCATTGTCGACGATATTATCACCGTATCCAACACCGATTCCGCGGTAAGGAATACCGTCATTATCAATGGCATCTGAGAAATTCGTAGTTAGTGGGTTATCGATAAAATCAGCATCTTGGAAAGGTCCTTGGAAGAAGTCAATACCAACTGCAGGAGGATTTTCTCCATAACCTGGAGATGAACTTGACGATTCATCGTCTCCATCACCGTTGTAAGCATAACCCAATCCACGTTGAACATCACATCCAACATAATCATCAATTGAAGTTCCAATATCTGGATCAACCCACTGACCGAAATAGGTGCTATCAAGAGTAGTAGAACCTCTATTGATCAATGTGTAATTGTAGAAAGTCATGTTATTGATTTCATCGTTACCGAAGAAAGCAAAAGCTTGAGCGAGAATCTCCATACCAATTGGTTGTCCTTGAGACTCAGTATGAATATTTCCTTTGTCGTTAAATACCCACCATTTCGTGTAATCACCGAAAAGTGGAATTGGAGCTTCACGAGTACGTTCAAAACAACTCACTTCTTGGAACAGATCATACCACGGGTAATCACCTTCTTGTGGATCATAAACTCCGTTCGGCTCATCGCCATAATCGAACCATGGCGCTAGAGAACGGCCTTGGTATGTCGCAGGCCAATCGAAGAAATAACTAGGGATAGAATATCCTTCTTCAAATTCATCTACAACATCACATTCAGGATCTGCAAGGCAATCGAAGTATCTTCTATGCTCTTCTACATCAGCTCTTGAAATATTATAAAACTTATCATAGTCGGCGCATGTTTCAGCGTCAATTTCAGCAGAGCCTTCAGTCAAAGGACCTGTCCAGAAATCATTACCTTCTGTTCTAAATCGAACAGCAGCAAGCTTCAATTGTTGATCTGGAGATATTCCTCCCATCCACAATGCACCTGCATAGAGAACTGAAACATCTCCAGTTCCAGGAACATAGTATGCAGCTTGACCTGTAGAACGGTTTTGCCACATATTTCCACCTGTTTCTATCAATGCTCGCACATTATTTTCGTACAAGTCTTCGATACGCACAGCTGGAGCACATCCAGCGGCTTTCGTTCTAAGTTCAACCTTAGAAGACCCGTCAGTGCCATTTGCAGACTTAGGACCGATGTATTTGTATGCTTCAGCTTGCAGTCCTGCGAATAGCGCTGCAATGAAGAACAAAGACTTTGTGATTTTCATAGTGGGGTTATATGCTGTCATAATAAATCCTCTCTTCTTATTAATACTCCTTAGAAATCAAGCTTTACGCCTAATCTTATCAATCGCGGTGAACCGAAATTCCCAGGGTTATCAACATACATTGAATAGTAGTTTCTAAATGAAGAAGGTGAAATTTGCGAATTGATTTGTGGCTGGTATTGAGATGCTGACAAATATCCATCATCATCAGGAGTACCGGTAAATCTATAAACTCCTAGAATGTTTTGTGTGTTCAACACATTGAGTACCCAGAGGTAAACATTCAAGTTAGCTGTCTTTTCTTTCTCGCCTTTTCCTTTAAATTTCAACGTGATGTTCTTGTCAATTTGAGCATCTACACGGAAAGTCCATGGTAGTCTTGAGCCGTTGATAGATCCTTCTGTGTTAGGAGAAACTTCTCCTGTTACTGGATAGGCAATGTTCGAAGCTGTGTATGGTGTTCCACTTCCTAAATTTCCAATAAAGTTGATTCCTGTATTCTGAAAAACTTGCTTACCGAACCAAACTGGACCGTTATAATCTGATCCTTCACCATATCTGTAATCGACAGTTACGTTGATTCTGTGACGTTGATCATAATCGAATGGAGCCACATTTCGAAGGTTAGGAAGACCTGCATTAATCAATGCCAACGCAGTTTGTGTGTTCGATCCAGTTCCTTCAGCAAACTGAAGTGTGTATGAACCTCTCATCCAGATGTTTCCAGTTCTTCTCAAATCATAAGCGATAGATAGTCCTTTTACAGTACCGAAATCCAAGTTGCCGAATGCGCGATATGTACGAGGATATGCTCCTGAGAAGTTTCTCACTTGAATCATGTCACGAAGCTCACGGTAGAAAGCCGCAATTTTCAATGAACTAGTTCTCGTCAATACTTGCTGGAATCCAAGCTCATAATCAATGGTCTTTGTTGGCTTCAAATCAGGATTGGAAACCAATGCATTCCTAGACTGCATAAACAAGTAATCAATAGGATCAAATCTATTGCTTGATGTTGGTCTTTGCGTTAAGATATCATAGTGAGCAAAGAAAAGAGCTTCATCCGATATTGGGAATGAGAACGCGATTCTAGGCATGATGTTCACCTGTGGCTCATAATCCTTGAAGGCTGCACTTCCCAATCCAGCGTGTCCGCCTTCAGGAGTAGAAATGTCTTTCAAATAAGGATTTGGATTATCGCTGTCTGTTGCAATTAGGGTTGGATCAGTAACCTCAGTTCCGAAAGCGTTATACCAGGTATTTTCATTTCGATATCCAGCAATTGCCCCTGGCTCGGTTAGGTTGTCGACATAGACAACATAATCATCACCAATATTACTTGGATGACTAATTGCTGTGTTTCCAATGCTACTAACTTCACCCGCTGTGAAAGCTGGTGCGATAACATAAGGATCAATTGGCACAGGCTGGTTAGCATCGAAACGGTCGATACGAACTCCAACGTTAAAGATGATGTCGTCGAATGCAAACTTGTCCATCACGAAACCGGCAATATAAATTGGCTCGTAAGCTTGAATAGGTCGAGTTAAGAATCCGTTATCATCTCGTGCTGTAAAGAAGTCATCAAGTGTAGGGCGGCTTCCAGAAGTTTTCTCTCCATAGTGATTGTATCCATAATAGCTAACATAGTTGCTACCCTGGTTTAACAATTCGTCGGCAGAGAACATATCCAAAGTAAATACCTCAGGGTTGATAGCGTCGATATTGATGAAGTCAGTTCCATTCGGATCTAAACCTAGCGCTAAACGAAGACTTCTATCAATTAATCGTTGGTCACCAGCAGAGTTAATCCTGTTGAATGATACAAAGTCATTGTCTCCCAATTGGTAGACAGAAGCAACACTAGATGTGTCAATTTCACGAATATGGAAATTGGTGTTCAAACGAGCCGCTGTCCATAATCCTCCTGGAGCAAGAGTAAAGCCCTGATCTCTTCTTTGCTCATACTCAAATCCAATTTGCATTGCGTGAGAACCGATATCAGCAGAACCTGTTGCTGACAATCTGAACTGGCTGTTATCGAACAATTGGTAGGAGTTGAATTGAGTTCCAGGATAATTCCATAGTCCGTAGATTGAAGCCGGAGTCTGTCCGTTCAATAGTGCACCACCTTGCTGCACTTCCAAAAGGTTAGTGTAAGCTCCTTGCGGAGATGCAGACAATGGATCACTTTGAAGTGCTGAAATTTGACCAGCAGTTAAATAATCTTCAGGGAATAGGTTGAAGAATTGTGTGTTGATGGCTGCTAAGTCAGGATTGAAGGTGGAAGGTGTGAACCCAACATAAATCTCTTCGAATTCTCCATTTTGCTCGTAGTAATCGATGCCACCGCCTACTTCATTGAATACAGGTCCGTAAGGCGTTCTTGTATATAAGTCAAAAGTTCCAAAGTGACCGTACTTGAAGAAATCATCCTTGTGCGTATCATCTTCTCGACGAGACGTAGACTTGGAGTAGTCAATCATCACCGAATAGAAAACGTTCTTTAAGTTACTCGCTCCACTCTCTTCTTCGCTATCAATGAATCTTTGAGAAAAACGACCGTAAGCTCTCCAGTCAAAATTTGTGTCTTCTGGATTATTCTCCCAGTTCATCAATCTATTGCCATATGAATCTGCATTTCCACGGTTGTAGTTAGCAGACCCTCCAAAAGTAAGATTGATTGTAGGTGTCGTTGTAACGTCAATTTTTCCTGCGAGAGATACGTTTTGATTCGCAACATTTAATCGAGTTGGAACATTTTCAAAATCATTGCTTCCTAAGAAATCAGTGTTTCTAACAGTACCATTTATTGATCCATCTTCTTGAACAAAAGGACGAAGGGGATTTCCGAGAACAAAATCAATAGTTTCATCTGTCGCTCTCCTTACTCCGCCATACTGTGGATTTGGATCAAGGATGCTTGTATAGTTTCCAGACAAGAAGAAACCTATTAAAGGACGATCTTTTTCTCCAGCCTCATCCTTCTTCCACAATAGTGGACCAGAAACAAATCCCTCTACCAAGTTATAAGCATAACGATCCAGTCCAGTGCCTGTATCTCCGTTTTTAAATCCAGAGCTAATAAATTCAATTCCCCCAAAATAAAAGGAAGAAGCACCTCTTGTCGTAATATTAATGATACCTCCAGTGGCGTCACCGTAGTTCGCGGGAACACCTCCTGTGATAACTGAAATTTCTTGAATTGCTGATTTTGGAAGAGAAGTAGATCCCCTTACTTTAATACCATCGATATAATACCAAGTACCATCGGTTCTTGCTCCCCTTACCGAGATACCTCCACCAGTTCCGGCGTCACTCACACCAGCAACTGTAGTTGCAATAGAAGCGGCACTTCTACCCGGCATTTTTGCAATGTCTTCCTTGGTAACTGTTCCTCCTGATGCTCCACCATCCTTATCAATAAGTGGCGTTCTGTATTCTACGACTTCAACTTCTTCAAGTTGAATACCGGAACTCAGTTTTGAATCAAGGAAAGTGATTTTGTTGGAGTTGATTATAACCCCAGATATTTGCTTTGAATTGTATCCAACATACGAAAACAGAACATTGTACGTTCCTGGATCAATAGGTTTGATGGTGTAGTTTCCATCAAAATCGGAGTTTCCTCCTGTTGATTGAGTACCATTGGCCAGAATGACCACATTTACAAATGGGAGGGGTTCACCAGTGTCGCTATCAGTAATGGTTCCTTTAAGAGTACCTGCCCCTACTTGAGCAAATGCTCCAGAAAAGGCAAAGATAGAACACAGGAGAGCAAGATATATCTTCCGTGACATAGAGTTCGGTTTATAAGGTATGATTATCTACTTCGTCAACAAACGGGCGTAAATATAGAAATTTATTTCTCGGAGAAAAAAATGAAAAATCCCAAAGCCGAATAGGCTGATTTTACTCATTTTCTTGTTAAAAAGGGAGTCGGTTTTTCATTAACCCCCTACATTTCAGCAAGTTCATTTCTATTTACCGTCTAAAGATAGTCCATGATTCTTGGAATCTCTAAAAAAGTGTTAACAGTAGTTTGGAATTATTTACAGGTCTGAGTAAAATCTTATTTTCTCTTCTTTCTAAACCAAGCTTTGTAAAATGGCTGTGGCTTTCCCGAATTCATTCTTTTTGATTTCTTGAGATTGCGCTTCATGCGCTTTCGGGTTTGCTTGTCTTGGGAATCACGGTGGCCTTTTTCTTTGGCCTTGATCTCCTGATCAATCTTTTTCTCTCGGTCAGATTGAAGTCGAGATTGCTCTTTTGCAGCTTCTTTCGGGCTCTGTCCCTTATCTTTTTGTGCAACCACAGTCGTGGCCGTTATGGATAAAAGCAAAGTAAATAGGATTGGAAAGTTGCGATTTTTCATTTCTCTACTGGATTGAGCGTTCAAATTTAAACTTGGCGATTTTTAATCGATTGGTTTCAATGTCTTTTAGAATCCAGGCCTCCGGTAATCCCCGGTCATACAAAAGTTCCAATGTTTCAACGACCTGTTGGTTTTTGTAGTATTTCACCATCATAAGCTCAGCTAGACTAGAATAATCGTAGGAAGTTTGAACCTGTTGATCACCATGACTTCGATAGCAAATCGTGACCCAGCCCTTGTCTCCGTATTCGTACCTAGACTTGCTTCTTTTACCTGAAAAATGATACTCTTCAGTTTGTTCATGGAGTCTACCGTCACTTCTATAATAGGTATGAAGCGTTTTAAAATGGATTTGGTCAGAGTTGAAATACTTGGTAACCTCTAAAGTGTCTTGAGGCTTTGTAGTGATGATCTTCTCTTCAGTGATGTAAACTCCATTGCGGAGCATCTTCACAGTGCATTCATTTTCTCCTAGACAATCGAATTCTTCACGGAACTTGCCAAGTCTATCTTGCCCACCTTTTGCGATTAGCTGCTCTCCATCGTAAATCCACTCGGTCCAACTGCTGTCGGTATTAATTCTATTCGATCGAATTTGTAGATGCTCGATTTTCCTTCCCTGTTTATCAAAAACAATGCGGTCTGAATCTTCTAAATCTTGAATCGGAGAGCCGGGTATTTTTTTAGAGTATTCAATATGAAGCACAGAGATTCTGTTTGCCCGAATAAAGTTCTCATCAAACTCGATTTCGTCGCGATTAAAATTTCCAGCACTATTGTTGAACGGCTGGGCATCAGCAACTAAGGACATTAACCATAAGGCTACAACCGATGCAATTCTAATCATAAGATTCAATTTGTTTTATTGCTTCTTGCGCTGTATTGACTGGCAGTTGACAGGCCTTGTCCACACAAACGAAAACGGTTGTTTCCCCTAAAAACTTGTCCTTGAGTAGGGGTAAAGTGCTTTTTTCTCTAGCACCTAATAATAAGGCACTTGGAATATACTCTGCGGCTAACTCCTTTCGAACTTGCATTGCTTCACTTCCGGTAATAGCAACTTCGAAGAAGGGTAAGCTCTTATCTAAGTATAAGATGCCCCAA
>Ga0222689_1000320_pt1 | contig 15486 bp, 15 predicted proteins | sample AntAcemetage1231_FD_179838 | JGI IMG/M metagenome (GOLD analysis project Ga0222689, IMG submission 179838) | Saline water microbial communities from Ace Lake, Antarctica - #1231 | ecosystem: Environmental > Aquatic > Non-marine Saline and Alkaline > Saline | place: Antarctica: Ace Lake...
TGCAACTCGCGACACTCAGGTGTCTATCGAGGTTGCTCTTTACCCGAACCCAAGTATTGGTGACTTCGTGAACTTGAACTTGAATAATATTGACGTAACTGCTGAAAAAGTAAGCGTTGATATTTATGACCTGTTCGGTAAGCTTGTACAGAGTGAGCAAATTGCTACAACTGGTTCTAGTAACCTTAACGTAGTGCTTAACTTGAACAAGTCTATTGCTTCAGGCCTTTACATGGTGAATATCACTGTTGGAGAGGTTGTTCAAACAGAGCGTCTCGTAATTGAGAAATAAGCTTCGGCTTAAACTATATTTGAAAAAGTCCCGGAATTTTCCGGGACTTTTTCTTTTTATATACTGCCCTTCGGCACTATCTTTGATACCTAGCTCTCTAAATTCGTAGTATGAAAACTCTTCAACATCTTTGCCTTTTTACAGCACTAGTTGCTTCTAGTTCAAGCATTGCTCAAACCATTTATTCAGAGCAGCCGATTCTAAGTTCTGACAAGGAAATTATCATTTCTGTGAACGATGCGCACAAAGAAGGAATGAGATATAATTTCAGTAGAGAAGAATTCAAAAACCTCAAACCTAAAATTTCGGTAGCAGTTGATCCGAAAAAAGCATTTGAAACCAAGAATGCTTTGGTACTCACAGAAATCGTAAGAAAGAATCACAAGGCAAAAAGCAACTTTTACATAGCTTTAGTCGAGCCCAAAGCGAGTTTCGAAATTCCAGCATACAAAGACCGCCCACTGTTTTTTTATGCCGAAGATTTTACTGTTCAAGCTGAAATGCTCGTGGATTCAGCCAAGATGGAGGATCCATTTTTCCAGGAGCTTTACCTTGACGCATTCATGCTTTACCTGGCATCAGCAGAACGCATGGATGAAAATAGAAGAGGTAATTATTATAAGGCGGCTTTTTACCTGAATGAAATCGATTCGATCTATTTCTATTCCCATGATTTGGCTTCTAAATTCAACACCAAGGTTCTTGGTTCAATTGTTCCCAATGCGGTAACTGTCTTTCCTAATGAAGAAAGACCGAGCAATGAGCCGAAAAGTAAAGGGAAGAAAGGAAATGCCCCGCTTCCACAAGTGAAAAAAGGTAATCCATTTGTCTCCAAGTTGAAAGATGGAGAAAAGCCAGTCCTATTTCATGTAATCCCATTCACACTTAATGGAAAGGCCGCTATTCAGAAGTATATGCTTTCTGTAGAACGCGGATTGATTTATTCTGACTTTAGAATTCTACAAGAAGGAGAAAAGCCTGAATTGACTGTAGATGATTTTCAAATCTTCAAGATCTTACCATCAGAAAAGGAAAAAGCTGAAATCAGAAAAGGAAAAATCACTACAATAACTGGAAAATAGTCCTTACTCAAGTCCATGCTTGTCGATCAGATAAAGCAAAGAGCACAAAGCAGCAGCACCCAATTCCAATTCACGTTTGTGCACATTTTCAAAGGTGTCCCGATCTGAATGGTGGAAATCGAAATAGCGCTGCGAATCTGGCGATAAGCCAAACAAGGCAATGGTATCATTCCGCAAGGGACTAATATCTACACCAGTAAATCCTCGTTTAAACCGATGCAGTTCATAGGGTTCAAACAATGGAGCCCAAGATTTGAATTTCTCAGCCTGCATTTCATTGCCATCAACGTTAAAACCTCTTGGGGTGAATCCGCCAGCATCACTTTCAATGGCCGCAACATGATATTCCCTGCTTTTTTTAACTTCTTGGGCATAGGTTTTACCACCGTTATTCCCATTTTCTTCATTCATGAATAACACCACTCGAATCGTGTTTTTTGGCTTTATTCCCAGTGCATTCAAACACCGGAGGGCCTCAATACTTTGTACTATCCCAGCTCCATCATCATGAGCACCTTCACCAACATCCCAAGAGTCTAGATGTCCACCAACTACAATGATTTTTTCGGGATTTTCCGAACCAAGAATTTCGCCAATCACATTCGAAGATGGAACGTCTGGATAGGCCTTACAGTTCAACTGTATTTCAAATTTCAAGTCCTTATTCTCTTTTAGAAGCTCGCTGAGCAGTTTAGCTCCTGAAGTACTGATAGCAGCAGCCGGGACTTCAGGGTAATTATCGTCATAGCTCATTGCCCCAGTGTGGGGAGAATCGTCGTCAGATAATGTCAATGATCGAACCAAGCAAGCCACAGCCCCATGCTTGGCTGAGGTGGATGCGCCTGACGATCTTTGATCATAGGCTCCGCCATAAGCCGCGCCAGTGTTAATTAATAGGGGATCAAGCGCTCGATTGAAAAAGACGATTTTACCTTTAATATTTTCTTCTCCCAATGCCTCCAATTCGCTCAGGTACTTAACTTCAATAACTTCTGCGATTACAGGGCGTTCACATCCAATTGAACCCCCAAGAGCACAAATGCCCACAGGAATAACTTGGTCCTTATGCAGGATTTGGCCTATTTCATCGTAGCCCCTTTCCCATTTTGGAACCATCACTTCTTGCAAGCGAACATTGTCAAAACCGTATGAATTCAATAAGTCCTCTCCCCAGAGAACTGCTTTCTCTGCATTTTCTGATCCACTGAGTCTATTTCCAATATCCTTGCACAGCACCCTGAGGTTCTCGTAACACTCTCCCTCAGTCAAAATTTCATCATAAATAGCACGAATCGTAATCGAATCTTCAATTGCAGATTGAGAGTAAGAATCGTGATTAAGAAGTACAATAGACAGTAAAACTAGCAGTGTTGATTTCATTCTTAGGTTATTTCCTTCATTATTTGAGCCCATTAATTTACAAGAATAATAGGCATTCTTGTCATTTCTTAGAACTCTCCTGTTCAAAGTGTTTCGTACTTTTGTCTTGCTATGGCAAGAACATTGACGAATATCATTCCCTTGGGATATAAAGCTCCTGCATTTCAACTGCCAGATACGGTTGGGGGAGGGGAGAAGGCTTTCCAAGACATCAAGGGAAAACATGCTACAGTAGTGATGTTCATTTGCAACCATTGCCCCTTTGTCGTTCACATTCAAAAGAGCATGGCAAAACTGGCTGCTGACTATAAAAAGCAAGGTGTTGGATTTGTTGCTATCAGCTCCAATGATGTAGGGAACTATCCTCAAGATGCTCCTCACTTGATGAAGGAATTTGCCTTATCGAACAACTTTCAATTTCCTTACTTGTACGATGAAAGTCAAGAGGTAGCCAAAGCCTATGATGCTGCCTGCACTCCAGATTTCAGTGTGTTTGATGCGAATGAGAGCTGCGTTTATCGAGGAGAGCTGGACGGATCTCGACCGGGAAATGAAATTGAATCTGACGGAAGCAGTATTCGTAAAGTCTTAGATCTATTGATTGAAGGCAAAGAAGTTCCTTCTGAAAATCAGAAGCCTAGTATTGGTTGTAATATTAAATGGAAGCAGGATGAAGTATAATCTCAGCGAGATTACGGAAGTAATTAGGAATAGAAGAACTGTTTATCCAGAAAATTACAGCGCTCGAAAAGTGCATAAAGAAATAGTTCAGCACATACTTCAAAATGGAACTTGGGCGCCTACACACGGCATGACCCAGCCTTGGAGATTTCATGTCTATACCGATGAAGGGCTGCAGCGCTTGGCTGTAGATCTTCCAGAATTTTACAAGAAGTTTAGCCCCCCAGGGAAATTTCAAGAATCGAAATACACAAGATTTAAAGAACGGGCATTGAATGTGTCAGTGATGATTTTTATCTCCGTGGAGAAAGATCCCACTGAAGCAATTCCTGAAATTGAAGAGGTTGAAGCTGTAGCTTGTGCGGTGCAGAATATGCACTTGACAGCTACTGCCTATGGACTTGGAGCATTTTGGTCATCACCGAAATTCTTGTATACCAAAGAATTCGGTGAATACCTGGGATTGACAGAAAAGGGGCAATGCCTCGGACTGTTCTTTTTGGGTTATCCTGCAGGAGATTGGCCCAAAAGCCACCGCAAGCCCTTGGAATATGTAAGCACTTGGATAGATAAATAAAGATTTGAATCTCACCAACTATTACGACCATCCCGGCGATAACAGGTATACTGTCTATCGATTCTTCATTGATGAGCACGCCGATTATTTTCAGTCCCTCTTAGAAGAGCAACAAATTGTTTTTGAGCGCCACATTGAAGTAGATGAAGGACAGGATAAGATTCTGTTTGGAGTCAATAAACGCTTTGGAAAGCAGGCCTTGAATTGCAATTTTATGACTCATGCCAAGTACCGCAATCCCTTTATTCCAAATAAGGTATTGAAGTACGGATTGGTTATTTTCACCCTGGCAATAATAATCCTCGGCATTTTGGGTTACATCAATTCAATTCAACAGCAGTGAAAAGAATCATACTGATTTCACTTTTGCTCTTGCTACTTCCTGCAGTTGTGGATGCTCAAAAGGATGTCACCACCTTTGGTATTCAATTCAAACCTATTATTCCCAGTAAATTTTTCGATTCTGGTGTTGAAACAATTGAAGGAGATTTTTTCAATGTGACAAAGACTCCAAAATTGGGATATAACTTCGGCATGGTAATTCGCAAAGGCTTCACGGATATTCTCTCGCTTGAAGTTGGTATCAATTACACCAGAAGGAGATTTGACCTGGAAGTAACAGAGCCTGTAGATGGAGTGAAAAAGAATTTGAACTTTATTTTTACTGCGTACGAAATCCCCGTTCAAGGCCTCTTGTACGTGCAGTTGGGTGATGAGATATGGATGAATGCCGCCGCAGGATTCAGCGTTGACATGTATCCCTCCGATTTGTTCAGCTCCGATTCCGAAGATTTAAACGGTAGCATCTATGATTTTGAACAAAGAACCTATCGCTCGAATTGGGTGCAGTTTTCCCTAGTCGCCAATTATGGATTCGAATGGCGCACCGAAGAAGATGGTATTTTTTACCTCGGCGCCAGTTATCACCGGCCATTCAATAACATGGCAGTTACTGAGGTGACCTTTAAAAAAGACAATTTCCCTTACAAAGAGACATTGACCTTAAGTGGAAGTTACCTCACTATCGATTTGAGGTATTTCTTTCACGAAGAGGCCCAAAGAAAGAAGAAGATGAAGAAAAAGGAGAAATAAAAAAGCCGACCCAATTTAGGATCGGCTTCGTCATTGATTCTTTCTTTTACAGCGCGAGCAATTCAAATGAAATCTTAACATCATCGTAGATCATATAGTCACCAAGACCATCAAAAAATGATCCTGAATTGTAACGAATGTCATACTTCGCTCTGTCGAAAATAACGTCGGCAGTCGCAGTCAACTTGCCATCGGTAATGTCAACCTGAGCAGGGAATGTGATAGGATGAGAAATTCCTTTTATTGTAAGGTTTCCTGTCACTTCATAGTTGCCCGTCTTCGATTTCATTTCTTTAAACTCAGTCAAAGTGAATGATGAATTCGCGTGTGCTGCAACATTGAAGAAGTCTTCTGATTTTAAATGACCTTCTAACTTTCCTTTAGATTCTCCGTCTAAATCATCAACGCGAATACTAGTCATGTCCAATACGATATTCGCCTTGCTAATTTTTCCCTTTTCAAGTGTGATGTCGCCCGACTGTACATTCAAACTTCCATCGTGCTTGCCGGTTACTTTTTCCGCGTACCATTTCACTTTGGTTTCTTTGGAATCTACACTTAGCTTTTGTGCTACTGCACCCGTTGTTGCTGCTAGAAATGTTATAGCGAGGGTTAAACTGAATAGGATTACTTTTTTCATGATTTTTCTGTTTTTATTGATCTTGTGATCTTAATTTATCGAGTAAGGCGTTTAATTTTTTTGCCTCTTCTACATTCAGGGATGAGAATTGTTCATTCATCTCGGGCATCTGCTCGTCAATGGAAGCCAATAATTCCAAACCAGCTTGAGTGATGAATACATTAACAGATCTTCGGTCTTCAGGGCATTCTAGGCGTTCTACTAATTTCTTATGCTTCAACTTTTCTACCAAACGAGAACTGTTACTTGTCTTGTCAATCATTCGCTCAGTGATAGACTGAATGCCCAATGCCGCTCCTTTTTGACCGCGTAAAATTCTTAAAATATTATACTGCTGAACACTCAAGTCAAATTGCTTGAAAAACTTGAGCTCGATAAGATTCAGCCAACTGCTGGTATACATCAAGTTCACAACCAGCTTTTCATATTCATTCGAAAAAGTCGCAGACTGTTTTAATACCTCCTCAATTTTCATGGGGCAAATATATGTAACAACAATAGATGTATAGACATATAAAATGTTAAATCTTTTTGTTTCTTTGCTTTATGAGCGACTACAAGGACAAAAAGCATGAGCTAGATGAGCTGTGGAACAAGGTGAAGGAGCAGATTTCAGTGCTTGATTCCAACTTGTCAAAATTTGTGTTCTTGAGGCTCATTGCCTTTCTCCTGATTCCAATTTGGATTTACCTGTATTTTGGTGGGTCGTGGATCATGTGGGTAGGAGTGATTGTCTTCACCGCACTGTTTTTAGTCCTCGTCAAGAAGAATGCACTTCTCGTTCGAGAACTTGATTTTCTAAAGCGCAAGAAGAAAGTAGCTTCCATGGAGTTAAGCGCAGCTGAGAATGATTACACAGCCTTTCCATCAGGAACTCAATTTGTTGATCCCAGCCATCCTTTTCTTTCTGATTTAGATGTATTTGGGCCAGACTCTTTGTTTAAGCGGATGTGCAGGTCAATATCCTTACCTGCTCAAGTCTTGTTGGCCCACCGTCTTGCAGCACCTTTTGTCGGAGAAAAAGAATGGAAACTCCGAAAGCAAGCCATGAAAGAATGGATTCCAAAATTGGAAACCAGAATGGATTTGTTTGCTCATGGAGAAAGTTCGGCCTTGACTGCAGTCGACGCGGAGACATTGTTGACCTTGGTGCAGAACAAGTCCTTCATCAAGAGTCAGCTGTTGAACTTTTTATGCGTTTTCGTTCCGGTTTATTCCCTTTCATTTCTTGTTCTCTTATTCCTAGATTTCATTTCACTCAGCCAATTTCTGTACCTATTGATAGTGCCATTCACTATAGCGGGCTATTACTTCAAAAAAGTAAACCTTGAATACGACGCTTGGTCGGGATTCCTATCCATTTTACAGAGCTACAGCGAACAGATAACTTTGGTTTTAGCACAAGACTGGAGTTCCGAAATCAATCAAAATAATGCAAGAAACCTAGATGGAGCTAATCATGCTTTGATGGATTTAAAGAAGATAATCTCCTCTTTTGATCAAAGGAACAACATGCTTTTGGGAGTTCCCTTGAATCTGTTCTTGCTTTGGGACCTCCAACAAATTAGACGACTGGAGACATGGAAGTCCAGCTACGGGTCATCGCTTAAACCGTGGATTGATGCCTTGGTTGAATGTGAATACTATGCAAGTGCTGCTTCCTACCTCTGGATAAATGCCCAAGAAATTTGTGAAGCGAATCTCAGTTCGAAGTCTAGTCTCTGGTTCACCATGAAAGATGGAGTTCATCCCTTCATGAAAAAATCAGCAGCTGTAGCCAATGACATTCATTTTGATGAAGATGATGGAATGATGATTATCACAGGGGCGAATATGGCTGGTAAGAGTACTTTTTTAAGAAGTATTGGAACAAATGTTATACTGAGTTTTTGTCTCGGGCATGCCCACGCATCAGCTGTTGAATTTAACAGCTTCGCCTTATTTAGCTCAATGCGAACCAGTGATTCAGTTCAAAAAGGAGAATCTTACTTTTTCAATGAATTGTCCCGCTTAAAATTCATTGTGGATGGAGCTGCATTGAATGAGAAAGTAGTAGTGCTCTTGGATGAAATACTTAAAGGCACCAATTCTGAAGACAAGGCACGAGGATCTAAACTATTTGTCGAAAAACTCTTGGAGCAAAACATCAAAGGCATCATCGCTACCCACGATCTCAGCCTGTGTGAATTGGAGAAACTATATCCAAGCAAAATAAAAAACAGAAGTTTTGAAGTTGAAATTAAAGATGACGGACTCCACTTTGACTACAAGCTTAGGGATGGGATTTGCCACACCATGAATGCCTCTTACCTCTTGAAATCTATGGGATTGAGCCCGGATAATAGTAAGATTTAATGGAGATCTACTTCTTACTCGCTCTCGCTGGATTTTTTGCATTTGCCTTCAGTACTATTGCGGGAGGGGGAGGAGCTTTGATTCTCGTGCCTTTCGTAGATTTTGTTCTTGGAAGCAGAGCTGTCGCCCCGGTAGTTCAACTGGGGAATTTTATTGGAAGACCAACCCGGATATTCCTTTTTTGGAAGCACATCGATTGGCGCATCACTAGAACATACCTGCCGCTTGCCATCGTAGGAGCTTGGATTGGGACTTGGCTTTTCGTGAATGTCAATGCCACAGTCATCCAACTGGCCATCGCCCTCTTCCTGATTTCTACCCTTTGGCAGTTTCGTTGGGGCAAGTCGGCCAAGTCTTTCCCGATGAAATTGGGATATTTTGCTCCCCTGGGATTCGTTGTCGCCATCATCAGCACCCTTATTGGTGCGACCGGTCCGGTTTTAAATCCCTTCTACCTGAATTATGGGGTAGAGAAAGAAGTGCTAATCGCTACCAAAGCGGTAAACAGTTTTTTACTAGCCATAGCCCAATTGTCTTTTTACACCTTTTTTGGTGCCCTTTACGGAAACATGTGGTATTACGGATTGTCGATAGGAGTAGGGGCAAGCCTTGGCAATTACCTGGGCAAATTCCTGCTTCAAAAAATCAGCGACAAATCTTTCCGACTGATTCTTGTGATCTTTATGGCCTTAAGTGGAGTAATTATTCTCCTGAAAATAGCGATGGAGTATTTTAGTTAAGCAATGATTTCACGATTACTGAAATCACTTTGCCATCGGCTTTACCAGCCATTTTTTGTGATGCCAAGCCCATTACCTTTCCCATGTCTGCCATGCCAGAAGCTCCAGTTTCAGCGATGATCGAAGTAACAACAGCCTTGATATCATCTTCTGACAATTGTTCTGGCAAATAAGCCTTGATCACTTCTGCCTGAGCCAATTCATCCTGCAACAAATCATCTCTTCCTTGCTCTTTGTAGATAGTGGCAGAGTCCATGCGTTGCTTGTAAAGTTTGTTCAGGATTAGCATTCCAGTTGCTTCAGCCAATTCTCCGGAACCTCCATCCTTTGTGGCTTCAATCAGAATCTTAGATTTAATATCACGAAGAGCACTTAACTTCGCACTGTCCTTGCTACGCATAGCATTCTTGATATCCTCGTTGATTCTCTCAGTTAAATTCATGATACTTTAGTTTTTGGTAAAGTTAAGAGCATTCCAAAAAAAAACCACCTGCAAGAGGTGGTTTTCAAATAGGGTGGAAAGACTCAATCTACATTATCGTGTAAAAATGGATTGTTCGGTTTAATCTCAATTTTCTTTTCGCTGCTGTTACCAGGCTCCTCAGAGAGCGTATATCTGGAAACATTTGAATCAGAAGAATGAGGAACATTGTCGAGTTGAACATTTTTCCTTTTGTAGGCGGGCTCAGATTCCAATTCTGTTAGTCCAGATGGAGTCTTAAGTTTAATGGTCAACTCACGAATCTTTTGTTCTCTCTCTTTATTTCTTTTCAGGAGGATTTCTTTACCGGGTCTGTCTTCTGAAATTTCAGGAGTCTTATCGCCGGTGAATTTAATGTCTTCAATTGAAGGCACCTCTCTATCATCATTCAGTGGATTATCGAGTAGATTGTGGTAAACTGGAGATTCTTTTTCTTCTTCGCTTTCTTCTTCTTTTTCTTCTGTTGATTCTACCTCAATTTCCTCATCGGTGACTTCGTTGATTTTGACAGAATCGGTAGCCTCAGCAGTGATGTCATTCGCTTCTTTAACTTCATCTTCATTGAGCTCAAACATGTTCGCTTGTTTCTCATCAGCTAGTCGAATGTATGGTTCTTCTTCTGGCTCTGGAGATACATCAACAGATTTGTCGTTGCTTGTCGGTGTGTTGACTCTTGTCTGAGTGCTGAAACTGAGCTTATCAGTAATCGGTCTTGCTTCAGTTGTTTCAAGATTGAACTTTTTGAAGCTCGGTTCTTCAGCGGGAAGTCCAGCATCTACCTCATGCGATTCAAATCCAGTTGCTATCACCGTCACACAAAGATCTTCTTCAAGATTTTCATCACCACCATATCCCCAAATAACTTCGGCGCTCATGCCAGCCATTTCTTGAATATGATCTGTGATTTCCATAATCTCATCCATCAGAACCTCATTCTTACCATAAGTAATGTTCAGGAGGATGAATTTGGCACCTGTGATATCGTTGTCATTCAAGAGTGGAGATTCAAGCGCTATTCCGACTGCTTTCATTGCACGACCTTCACCGCTTGCTTGTCCTGATCCCATGATGGCAACACCGCTATCTTTCATAACGGTTTTCACATCATTCATATCCACATTGATTTCACCGGTTAAAGTGATGACTTCAGCAATACCTTTCGCAGCAGTACAGAGTACTTCATCTGCATGGCTGAATGCCTTGTTCAATGTCAGGTTTCCGTATAATTCTCGCAACTTATCATTGCGTATCACCAACAAAGTATCGACTGAATTTCTCATTTCAGTCAATCCTTCGGTTGCCTGAGATGATCTTTTACGTCCTTCAAAAACGAAAGGAATAGTCACGATTCCAACGGTGAGGATGCCCATGTCTTTTGCCGCTTTGGCAATGATTGGTGCCGCTCCAGTTCCTGTTCCTCCACCCATACCAGCAGTAACAAAAACCATAGTGGTATTTGCTCCTAGTATTGCTTTAACATCTTCAAGATTCTCAACTGCAGCATTCCTTCCTACTTCAGGAATCGACCCAGCTCCTTTACCGTCAGTCAAGGTTGCACCAAGCTGAATTTTAATCGGCACCGGACTAGCATCTAAGGCTTGTTCATCGGTATTGCAGACAATAAAGTCAACGCCTTTAATGCCTTGCTCATACATGTAATTAACAGCGTTGCTTCCACCGCCACCAACTCCAATTACTTTAATAATTGAGCTGTGGTCTTTTGGTAAGTCAAATTGCATCATGTCAATTGTGTTATTCTCTTCCATGTTTCGTCGTATAGTGCTGTATTTCAGTCACAACGCTTCGAGTTGTGGATCCTCGAATGTTATCTTCGAAGAAAATGAATTCTTTCGAACGTTGCTACAACAAGTTTTCAAAAGCTTCCACTATCTTTTGTTGATAGCGTGCGCTTGGTAATCATTCTTCTTCGTTTTCAAAAAAGTCTTTAATCTTTGATAAGAAGGCTTTTGCTCCCTTATCGTTCTTTCTAGATACGGTGTGATTGTCGGATGATTCAGCGTGATTTCCTCGCTCGTATCCTTTGATTACAAGTCCAACACCTGTGGCATAAGTCGGAGCAATAATCTCATTGCTTGGCGCTTTAGATAGGTGTTCGTTTGGATATCCGATTCTGCAATCCATCCCTGTAGTGTATTCTATCAGCTGAGTGATGTGTCTCAATTGAGATCCACCACCAGTAACTACAATTCCTCCGATGAGCTGCTTTTCGTATCCTGAATTTTTAATTTCATAGTATACATGCTCGATAATCTCCTCCATTCTAGCCTGAATAATATTGGCTAGGTTTCTGAGGGAAATCTCCTTTGGATCACGACCTCTCAGTCCAGGTATACAAACGATTTCATTCTCCTTATTCTCTCCACCTAAAGCCGAACCGAATTTTGTCTTCAGCAATTCAGCTTGATTCTTCATAATGGTACAGCCGGTCTTGATGTCTTCAGTAATCACATTTCCACCGAAAGGAATAACCGCAGTGTGGCGAATAATACCGTCTTGGAAGATGGCGATGTCAGTAGTACCACCTCCTATATCTACCAAGGCTACTCCAGCTTCTTTTTCCTCGTCACTCAAAACAGCAGCCGATGAGGCCAATGGCTCCAGCACCAATTGTTCAACATTTAACCCAGCTTTTGAAACACATTTGTATATGTTTTTCGCTGCAGCTATTTGACCGGCAATGATGTGGAAATTTGCTTCTAGGCGAATTCCAGACATACCGATAGGATCTTTAATTCCCTGCTCGCTATCAACAGTGAATTCCTGTGGCAGCACATGAATAATTTCTTCTCCAGGAAGCATCATTAGCTTGTACATTGACTCAACCAAGGTGTCAATATCAGTTTGTCCAATTTCATCGTCCAGACTATTTCTCATAATCTGTCCTCTGTGTTGAACGCTTTTGATGTGCTGGCCAGCGATACCGACGTTCACAACATTAATTTCCACTCCAGAAGCTTCTTCAGCTTGGGCAACAGCGGCTCGAATTGAGGCGACTGTTTTTTCGATATTGGAAACAACTCCGCGGGTAACACCGACAGACTCACTTTTTCCCATACCGAGAATTTCGATTTTACCGTGCTCGTTTCTTCTTCCAACGAGGCAAGCAATTTTTGTTGTTCCTATGTCGAGTCCGACTACGATTTCTCCTGTTTCCATGTTGCTGAAAATTGTCCTGTTTAAAAACTGCGTTTGCGACAAACTACCTGATTCTTATACCTGAGGTCTATATCAGTATATTTATTCAAGTCGCGTTTGCCAATATTTTGCTTGTAGAAAGCCATTAGCTTTCCGAATTTCTGATCGAGCTTGGTTATCTCTCCAATTTGGATATTGTGATTTCCAACCCGAGGTATTATTGTGTATTCGCCGAATGCATTGCGGTAGACATGATCTACTTGAGCACTTAAAAATTCATCTTCTTCGATGTATTCGAAAAGAGTGAATATTTCGTCAAGGCAAGATTGATCTGCCAATTCAGGATTCAACCGAAGGGCATGAACGCTCAAGCCCGCAGGTTCTGAAATACTACCCATAACGATTGGAACTCTGGCGGTGAATTTTTTTGAAAGTGGAGCTGTTCCTCCATCTTTATCCAAATAAAATCCGCTTCCATCACTATTTATGATTCTGACCAAGGGCTGACATTGCTTGACGTGCACTTGCAGCCTGCCATCAACCGTTTTATATACATCAGCATTTCTGACCGCTGGCATCTTCGCAACGGTAGATCTAATATTCTGAACATCGATATCGGTCAATTTCGATCCTACTGGAGAATCCCCCAAACCGAGTATGGTATTCCTTATTTCATCCTCATCAACAAAGTAGGAACCGTCTTGACGATCGACTTTCACCTCTAAATTCCAACACGAAGAAGCATTGCGCTTGGCGTTCACAAAGCCCAAAATGGTCAATAATGCAGCCGCTCCCAGAATTCTGAGAGTAACTCGCAACCACTTTTTATACTTCGTTTCTTTAGTCATTTATTGGCACATTACTGATTTAACAGGAGCTACCAAACGATCAATGTCACCTGCGCCTAAAGTCATGAGTACTTCGGGCTGCAGCTGCTTAATCAGGTCTAATAACTCACTTTTATCTACTAGTTTTTTGTAGTCCTTATTGATTTTATCAAGGAGCATTTGTGAATCCACGCCATCAATCGGTTCTTCACGTGCTGGATAGATGGGTAATAGGATGATTTGGTCCAGTAACTCTAGGCTTTTAGCGAAATCATCAGCGAAATCTCGGGTCCGACTAAACAAGTGAGGCTGGAATATTCCAGTAATAACTTTGTTGGGATATAATTCTCGAACAGATTTAATAGAAACCTCTAACTCCCTAGGATGATGGGCATAATCATCGATAAACGCAAAATTTTTCTTCTTGCAGATGCTTTCGAATCTTCTCTTGACTCCTTTGAAAGAAGCCATTGAATTCGCAATCGTTCCATCTTGAAATCCACCCCGAGTATAAATGGCTATCGCAGCAACGGCGTTTTCCATATTGTGTTTTCCGGGCAGTCCGCAGGCGATATTTTCTATTCTTCCCCCTGGATAGTGAAAATCAAAGACATAAGTTCCATTTTCAATTCTTGTGTTCTTCGCGCTGAAATCAGCACTGTCTGAAAGACCGTAGGTCATAATATTTAGGTCTTCCCGCTGGGGATGTGGAAGTCCTTCACACAACAAAAGCGTACCTCCCGAAGGAATGCCTTTTATGAAATCGAAAAATGTGTCTTGAAGAGAGTCTTTATCTCCATAGATGTCTAAATGATCGGCATCCATTGAGGTAATTATGGCAAAAGCAGGATGGAGTGTTAGGAAGGAGCGATCGAATTCATCAGCTTCCACCACACATACTTCTGGCTTATCAGACAAGAGAATATTGCTGTTGTAATTTGCCGCTATTCCACCTAAAAAGCCAAGGCATTCATGCCCACCGTCCTTAAGCAGGTGAGCTATCATAGCAGATGTTGTGGTCTTGCCATGGGTTCCGGCAACTGCAATTGTTTTGTGCTGATTACTAATCAATCCGAGAACGACTGATCTTTTTTTAATTGTAAATCCTTCAGATTTAAAATACTTCAGTTGTGGGTGTTCACTTGGCACAGCCGGAGTCACAATCACTAGAATCTTCTCTTTTGGACTGACTCTCAGAATAGCAGGAAGTTCAAAGACGGAGTCATTTAAAACAACATCAATTCCCTCCATTTCCAATTCTTGGGTTAGGGGAGAGGAGTTTCTATCATAACCGCATACGAGCAGCCCCTGGTCTTTGAAGTATCGGGCCAATGCACTCATGCCGATTCCTCCAATTCCAAGGAAATAAACGATTTCGATATGTTCTAGTTCTTCGCTCATCTCATTTTTCTACCAAAGCAATGACCTCTGCAGCAATTTGCTGTGCAGCCAAGGGATAGGATAGTTTTTTTATGTTGTCTGCCAATGTACTCTGTGTGCTCGATTCATCGAGAAGCTTGAACAGTACAGATTTTAGTTCCTCTCGAGCTTTAATATCTTTCACCATTATTGCGGCATTTGAATTCACCAAAGCCATGGCATTTTTTGTTTGATGGTCTTCCGAAACATTGGGTGATGGAACCAGTATCGCCGGCTTTCCAACCAAGCACAATTCGGAAATCGACATGGCTCCGGCTCGAGATACAATGACATCAGCGGCAGCATAGGCCAAGTCCATCTTCTGAATGAAAGCCATAGCTTTAATACACGATGTGCCTGAGCTCAAAGCCCGCTCTGCAGTGTCGACTCCTTGCTTTCCAGTTTGCCAAATCATCTGCACCTGCCCATCTTCCGGAAAGCTGTCAACCATGCCAGCAATGCTGTCGTTAATTGTGCGAGCACCAAGACTTCCGCCTATCACTAGGACGGTCTTTTTCTTCAGATCCAAGCCAAAGAATTGTATTGCTTCTTCGCGTTGGTTCAGCTTCTCATCGATTCCTTTTCGTATTGGATTTCCAGTCAGAATTAGTTTGTCTGCTGCAAAGAATTTCTCCATGCCCTGATAAGCCACACATATCTTACGTGCAGATTTCCCCAATATTTTATTGGTAATTCCGGGGTAGGAATTTTGTTCCTGAATTAAAGTGGGAATCTTCAACCTGTTCGCCGATCGCAGCAATGGA
>Ga0222689_1000321_pt1 | contig 15409 bp, 17 predicted proteins | sample AntAcemetage1231_FD_179838 | JGI IMG/M metagenome (GOLD analysis project Ga0222689, IMG submission 179838) | Saline water microbial communities from Ace Lake, Antarctica - #1231 | ecosystem: Environmental > Aquatic > Non-marine Saline and Alkaline > Saline | place: Antarctica: Ace Lake...
GAAAAAGAGACTTGCGAGACTCGCATTTATTCTGGCTAGATTTCTAGAATCTCCAGCTTCCGATAGCAGACGTTCGCTTAAGATACCCTCGGTTTTTGCAGAATCTAATTCCTCCAAATCTATATAACTCAGGCAGATCACTTGTCGGATGAGTCCCTCCGTAGATCGATCATTTAAATTCATTGCCATCGATAAAGCTTCTCGGCTATAAATCAATGCGGAATCGATTCTATCTTCCAGTCGGTAGAGGTTGGCGATGTTGAGGTTGGTATTCATCACCCCTGATTCATCCTTTATTTGCGCTTTGTATTTTAAACTTCTACGGAAATACACAATCGCCTTCTCACTCATTCCCAAACTGCGGTAGTTGGTGGCCATGTTGTTGTAAATCCTACCCAATGACTGCGCCTCACCAAGTTCTTCGTAAACGGGTAGAGCCTTTAAATAATAGCTCATGCTGGAATCGTAATTCTCGGCGTAGTAGAATTCCACGCCTGAATTCATGTACATGTCGGCAACGAGAATCCGCTCTCCCAACAGGCCAAAAATTTCAGCGGCCTTGAGGTAATAATCTCTGGCCTGATGTGGATCACCATGGTAGCCGTGGGCGAGGGCGATGGATTTGTAGGCAAATGCAATTTGGCTTTGATTTCCGACCTTTTTTGCGTCTTTTAGTCCTTCTTGAGCCAGTCCTAAGCTTAAATCGAAATTATTTGGAGCGTAGTTCTTGCTCTCGACAATCCAAGTGTTCAGTCGCGTGCTGTCAGCTGGAATATTCTGAATTCGGAGTAGGAGGCTATCTGGAATATTAGCCAATACGGGAAGGAAGATGAGCGAGCTCAAAACCGCGATTCCAGTTCGTCTAATAGTGATCCAACTCATTTTAATACTAGTTTGACTAGGCACTAAATGTAAGCATCATTCTAAAAATGCCATTATTGCAAAGTAGTCCGTGATTTGAGTAATCTGAACTTCAAATATGCTATCTCCCTCAGGTCGAGTTACATGAACTTTGACGCTCTTGTTTTTATAGGGATCAAATTTTTCAATTTTCATCTGCTCGGCAAAAGCGAGTTTTTCTCCATACACCTTAAAAATAGACTCTTTTATACTCCACATGGCGGTATAGCAAGCCAGAGGATCAGCGCTTGATTCTGCAAATTTCAATTCCTCCTCATTGCAAAATCTGGGGGCTATCAATGCAATTTTTTCATTTTTATTTTGGATGTCTAATCCACAAGCTCGATCAGAAAGTAAAAATCCTGCGTATTGGTCGCAATGCGAAATTGAGATATGAATATCATCATTTACGACAGGTTTACCGTTAGGCAAGTATGAAATCTTCTCATCAAATCCGATAAATCGCAACATCGCCTTCAGTGCCAATAGCTCCCTGCGTCGTTTGGCGTGATTAATTTCAGCAAGTGATTTCAGGTAGCTATCCTCGGGATCAGCGATCACAAGTAGTTCTTCGCGGCTCTCTGTCATCTCCCAAACAAAGAGTTTATCTGAACTAGAAATTTTTATTTCTTTTATTAATGGCATGAACAATTGTCTTTTTCAGGCGTTAATGTAATAGAATTGGGGATTGCTTTAGATATTGTATCTTTGCAAACCCGAACAAGGGAAACATAAAAGCTTATAAAACAATACTATGGGTACTACAACTGAGGTACTTCCTTACAAAGTTAAGGACATGAGTTTGGCCGCTTGGGGTCGCAAGGAAATTCGTTTGGCAGAGGCAGAAATGCCTGGATTGATGTCACTTCGTGAAGAATTCGGCGCTTCTAAGCCATTAAAGGGAGCTCGTATTGCGGGTTGTCTTCATATGACAATTCAAACTGCTGTTCTCATTGAAACACTTGTTGAATTAGGAGCTGATGTTACTTGGTCTTCATGTAATATCTTCTCTACACAAAATCACGCTGCTGCTGCAATTGCTGCAACTGGTGTTCCTGTTTATGCTTGGAAAGGCATGTCAGAAGAAGAATTCAATTGGTGTATTGAGCAAACCTTGTGGTTTGGAAAAGATAGACAACCGTTGAATATGATTCTTGATGATGGTGGCGATTTGACCAATATGGTTTTGGATAAATATCCTGAATTGGCAGCTGGAATAAAAGGAATCTCTGAAGAGACTACTACTGGAGTTCTTCGCTTGTATGAGCGTGTGAAAAAAGGAACACTTCCAATGCCTGCTATCAATATCAACGATTCTGTGACTAAGTCGAAGTTCGACAACAAGTACGGATGTCGTGAATCTTGTGTTGATGCTATCCGCAGAGCTACAGATGTTATGATGGCTGGTAAAGTTGCTGTTGTTGCTGGATTTGGAGATGTTGGAAAAGGATCTGCAGATTCATTGAGAAATGCAGGTTGTCGTGTTATCGTTACTGAAATCGATCCGATTTGTGCGCTTCAAGCAGCAATGGAAGGATTTGAAGTAAAGAAGATGGACACTGCTATCAAAGAAGCTGATATCGTTGTTACGGCAACTGGAAATAAGGATATTCTTGTAGGTCGTCATTTTGAAATGATGAAGGACAAGACTATCGTTGCAAACATTGGTCACTTCGATAATGAAATTGATGTTGCTTGGTTGAACAAGAACTGGGGAGCTTCAAAAGACACTATCAAGGATCAGGTTGATCAATATACTATCGACGGAAAAGATATCATCTTGCTTGCTGAAGGTAGATTGGTAAACTTGGGTTGTGCAACTGGACACCCTTCTTTCGTGATGTCAAACTCATTCACCAACCAAACTCTAGCTCAATTAGAGCTATGGAGAAACAATGGTGCTTATGAGAACAAGGTTTATGTTCTTCCTAAGCATTTGGATGAAAAAGTTGCTCGTTTACACCTTGCGAAAATCGGTGTTGAATTGGAAGAGTTGACTAAAGACCAAGCAGATTATATCGATGTTCCTCAGGCAGGACCATTCAAGTCAGATATGTATCGCTACTAAGAAGTGATTCTATAAAATTTAAAAAGCCTCCAAGTTGGGGGCTTTTTTGTTTTAACACTATTTGCTAGAAGTGCAGAAATCCATTACCCCGCAATAAATTGCAGGGCAATGGAGTGATTCTAGGTTGGAGTTTTGATTTCCGAGATCACAAATTTGCAGGTGAGAATGATTTTGGGGCAAAATTTTGGGGCATTTCAAATGCCCGAGAAAAATGCCCCAAATAAAATGGCGGAGGAAATGGTGGTAGAATTATTGGTTTGTTAGAAGAATTGAAAGACAAATTACTGTTGACATGCTTAGCCCCGCAATAAATTCTGAGGGTAAACATGAATGATTCTAGGATGGAATTTTGATTCTCGAAGAATCTTAGCTCGAGCAAATCAAATTGGGCAAGAATTGTAATTCTCTGAAAGAGATCATTTTATTTTGGTGGACTACGTCCAGCCCCTCCCCGCAATTAAGTTCGGGAATCCTCAGAAACTAGTCGTGCGGTAGATGTTTATATGCGTTTAATTTTTGCGATTGAAGGGGTTGGGGTGAAATGAATTGGGTTTGAAGTGATGATTCGTAGGCGCGTTGACATCCATTACCCCGCAATAAATTACGGGGCATTGGATTTAATTCTAGAATGGAGTTTTGATTTCCGAGATCACAACAATCTCGGCGAGAATCAATTTGTGACAATTTTCTGTGACATTTTAAATGTCACAGAAAATTGTCACAAATAAAATGTTGGAGGAAATGGGGGTGGAATTATTGGTTCGATGCGGTAATTCGTGTGGCTGAACTATTTGTTAGGCGCGTTGCATGCAACGCGCCTACAAAATATTGATTCTAGAATGGAATTTTGATGCTGTGAACAGCCTCAAAGCTCAATTTAAATTTGGGAAAATATGAGGCTGGATGAATTACCTACTCTTGAACAGTCCATTTGAATCATCTCTCCAATGCCTCCCTATCCCAATCGAGGGTATTCGCCGCAGCTTCATAAGTAGATTGTAAAAATTGCATCAGCATTTCTTCGGGATTTTCGGCAGCTGCAACATCGGAATACTTCAAAAAGAATTCGCCCATATCTGCGCTGTAAAAGGTCTCCTTAGGTAGAACTTTTTGATTCGCAAACTCATCAGGTGTGGGGTAGCAATAAGCGTAAAAAGCTGGCTCTGGAAAGGAAGATGAACCCGGCCAAAATCCTGCGCTTGAGACTTCATGAGAATAGGCTTCTTGCATGACTTTAAGTGGCATATTTGGCATTCCACCAGAATGAAGTGGAGCCTTTTTACCCGAAAATCGGGTGACGGCTAAATCAAATGCTCCCCAGAATAGATGGATAGGGCTGCATTTACCTATAAATTCACTTCTAAAGGAGGTGAAAACACAATTGATTTTAACCATTGCCTCCCAGAACTTCCGGACTTCCACTTTATCGTAGGATTTGTTAAGCTCATTCTCTGCAAACGGAATTGCCTTTTCCATTTCATTCGGTTTCGCGTAGATATCTACCTTCAAGCCAATTTCATCAAGTAACTTGAAGAGCTCTTTATAAAAACTAGCAACAGTTCTCGGGTAGAGATCCATTTTCAATTCTTTGGAATGTGTCGACTTCACGGATAAGAAATGATGAATAAAGTCGAAGTCAATTTGAAATGCACCTCCCTCAAAAGGAATGCTTTGTGTGCTGAATCCATTTGGAGTGACGTACAATGTTGTGTGCCAAGAGTGATTTTGCCACGGCATAGTCTTAAGTCGGATCTTACCTACAATTTGAACCCAATGGTGCAAGGTTTCTAGCGAATCTTTCAAGGAATTAAAATCCAAACGAGGCCAAGGAGATGTTGTATTTTTCATACGACAAGATAATGGAAAGCTCTGAACATACATTGCCCCCGCAATTTATTGCGGGGGCAATGTATTTGATTCTAGATTGGAGTTATGATTTCAGAGATCACAAATTTACTGGTGAGAATTATTTTGGGTCAAAAATTCGGGTCATTTGAAATGCCCGAGAAAATTGACCCAAATAAAAAGTTGGAGATAATGGTCGTGGAATTATTGGTTTGAGCCCAAAGGAAGTTAAAAGCAGAGCAATCACCAATTGAAGTGTTTAAGGTTTGGTGGACTACGTCCAGCCCCTCCCCGCAATTAAGTTCGGGAATCTCCAGAATTTAGTCGTGCGGTAGATGTTTATATGCGTTTAATTTTTGCGATTGAATGGGGATTAGCGAAAATTGAACTGGATCTGATATAATATTTAGATGGTCAATGGATTTGATTCTAGGGTGGAGTTTTGATTTTCGAATTCACAACTATCTCGCGAGAATCAATCTGTGTCAATATATTGTGTCATTTGAAATGACACAATATATTGACACAAATAAAAAGCGATTCAAATGGTGGGGAGATTATAGACTCCTCTAAATCCTCAATTGTAAATCCTCAAGTAAGGATCGTTGTAAGATGTGTTGTACTGCTGCAATCCTGTGGCAGCTGGACCTGTGATTAACGAGCCATCAATGATAAGCCATGATGATTCGGAACAATCTGGATCGTCGAGTACCGTAATGTTGTCTTCAGAGACGCTGACTCTGCAAACCTCATCAGGTTGATAGGGGCTATGACGATCGAAGGCGACAAATTCGTTTTGACTGGAGCGATAGACGATCAATCCCAATGATCCGCCCGTGAGGTATTCCCATCCTGAAACGTAGGTGAGGTCTAGGAATTGTGGATTGTTTAGATTGATGGTGACATCAACTGCGACCAAGGGGACTTGCTGATTGTCTTTCTTGCAGGAGCCGAAGGAAAGACAAAGTGTACAGATGATTATCCAATTTCTCAATCTCATACTACAAAGATACTAAAGCAATATTTTGAATTCAAAGTAGTTTCTTGGGCTTTCCTGCGATGAACTCTTTCAAATAGAACGGCTCAAAGTAGGCTGTATTTTCAAACTCTTGAGAATTATATTTGTTCAATCCTGCACTGAGCATGTACCTCGCATCAGCATCAATTCCTGGGATAAAACTCCAAGCCTTGGCGTCTAGAATTTCCCTGCATTTTTCAGCACCGTCGCCGAAATAGGCAACTCGTTTTCCGCTGTAATCCTCAAAATCATCTTCATCAACTACTAATGCATTTATTCCAGCTACAATTTCAAGTTTTGGAGAGTAAGCTGCGGTGTAGACTTCCATTCTTCGGGCATCAATCATGGGCAGGTACAAGTCAAAGTCTGGGTTACTTTGCTGGGCAGCGGCAGCAATCACTTCAAGCGACTCCAATGAAATCAATGGAATGTCAAGGGCGTAAGCCAATCCTTTTGCGGCCGATACTCCTATTCGTAATCCGGTGTAAGAACCCGGTCCTTTGCTGACGACAATTGCCTTGAGATCTGTGGGTTTAATTCCAGCTTCTTTTAGGCATTCATCAATGAAACGGTGCAAGTTTTCGGCATGGGTATAGCCTTCCTCAAGACTTCGTCGAGACGCGATTAACTTATCCTCCTTAGATAGAGCTACTGAGCAGAGTTTGGTCGATGTTTCTAGATATAGGAGATACATGAATTCTACTTGCGAACTACTAATCTTCTTTATTCGTGATCACCTGGTCACCGCTGCTGAGCGTCCTAGAAACGGCTTCATAAGGACCAGTAATAACTTGGTCTTCCGGCTCCAGTCCACTTTTCACAACGATATGCTTGTTGTCTTGAATTCCTGTCTCTACTGCTTTCAACACCGCTTTGCCATCTTCCAGAATAAAAACACATACAATAGGTTCTTTCAACTCCTCGCTATCTTCCTCCGACTTCTTCATGTACTTGGCATATCCCGAAGCAGCAGTGTCTAAACGCGTGGTAACGGCTTTTATAGGGATGGTGATTTCATTGTAAACCCGCTCTGTCATGATATCTACAGTGGCTGACATTACCGGTCTAAAGGGAGATTTCAAACTGTCTTCAGCGCCCATTAATGTTTGATAGGAGGATTTGAGAATTGAAATCTTCACCGAGAAATTGGTGACTTGATCCATAGACATGCTTCCATTCAAACTGTTCAAGGCAGTATTTCCAATTTCGGTTACGATACCTTTAAATTTTTTTCCGAGGTAGGCGTCAACTTCGATAATGGTTGTATCGCCTTTGGCAACTCGAACAATATCGCTTTCATTGACCTCCACATTTACTTCCATGGCGCTGAGGTCGGAGATCCGCATCAATTCAGTACCTCCCATCATTCCAGTTCCCACAACTCGTTCACCGGCCTCAACGACCAATCCATTTACTGTTCCAGTTTGGGGTGCGTAGATGGTCGTCCTCCTCAGGTTGTCCCTGGCTTCCATTGCCGTTGCCTCAGCACTTCGCACGCTATATTCAGCTCCTTTCACACTTTCTTCAGCCGCAGTAACATCCGCTTGCGCTACTTCGAAATTAGATTTGAATTGGTCGAATTCTGAATCGCTAATGGCTTGAGATGCATGGAGGCTTTGGTAACGTTCCCAAGTTCTTTTAGCATTTTCAAATTGTGCTTTAGACTGTAGCAATCGAGCTCTCATATTGGCAAGGCTAGCCTTAGAGCTCAGCACAGCTGCCTCTGATCTTGTAAGCGCCGATTGGTACAAATCGGGATTTATTCTTACAAGCAATTGATCTTTGTTGACCTGATCGCCTTCTTTAACCAGTAGCTCAATGATTTCACCAGAAACTTCAGGACTGATACTCACTTCAACCTCGGGTTCAATTTTTCCACTTGCAGAAACTACTTCTATAATTGATCGTTTAGCTACTGTTTCAGAAGTAACAGGAACACCTTGTTCTTTCCCTCCAAAAATTGAAGCAACGACGATCAGCAAGACCACTACAATGCCGAGAATGATTAATACACTTTTTTTCATCTGAAGGTTATTGCTTTGCCAAGGTAAAAATCGACCACTTTAGTGCGGAACAAATATTGGTATTTATTGCGAATTAAATCGGCTCTCGAATTGTCCAATCTCACTCTAGCAGCAGTATAATCGACGGTGTTTATCACTCCTTCTTCAAAACGAATCGTAGCGTATTTCATAGATTCTTGTGCTGCCTCGACAGAGCGCTCTGAGGCCAAGTAACTGCGGTAGGCAGCTCGTGCATCGGCGTGGGCTCTTTCCACATTTTGTGTTAAGGTATTCTTAGAACTTTCGAGATTCAATTTCGCACTTTCCATATTGATCTTAGCCCGTTGAACTGAGGTTCTAGCGTTAAGCCCGTTAAAAATCGGAATGCTAAGGGTGAAGAATAAACTGCGATTGACATTGTCTTGAAGCTGATCGGTGAAAGACTTTGTTTCGTAATCTGTGGGGATGGTCTGAGAGCCAAGGCTGAATACGGTTTCATTCGTTCCTGCTACTTGTCCAATTGGGAAAGGGCCGACTGTGTCAGCTGCTGTAACCAAGCGATTCGCTCCTGAATATCCAGTTCCGAAGGAGAATCGAGCGCTTATATTCGGACTCATGCTACCTTTCGCGATATCTAATCCTTTTTCAGCGCTCAGCACATTGATTTCAGCACTCTTAATTTCTGGGAAGTTATTGAGGGCAGTATTGACGACAAGGCTGCTACTTGAAACGAGTTCTGTTTGTTCAATTTCATCCAAATTGGGCTCAGCTACTTTGAAATTATCCGCTTCTTCAGTTGGCATCTGAAGCAATTGAGTCAAACTGAGATTCGCAAGTATCAAATTGTTCTCCGCTTGAATGACACCAGATTCATCAGCAGCCAATTGAGCTTCTAAGTCATAGAGATTTCCTTTAGCACTGACACCTGCATCTACCAATTTTCTCAATCGGTCTGCTTGAACAGAAGTAGATTCTAAATTCGATTGTGAAATTCTGAGCAGTTCTTGGTTGAAGAGCACATTCAAGAATGCATTAGCGACATTCAATGCGACATCGTTCTTTAACTTTTCCTGATCTTGTTTGCTGGCCTCAAGCAAAAGGTTGTTCTGCTTGATGGAATTCATCTGCTGAAATCCATTGAATATGTTCAGTCCTGCATTGAATCCAAAACTATTGCTTTGAATACGTTCTGTTGCGAATTGATTGGTGAAGGGGTCAATGGTTTGTCCCCAGTTGTATCCGTGAGAACCGCTGGCGTTTAAGCTGGGCAATGTACCCGCCAATGACTGGGTTCTGTTAGCATCACTCAAATCAATAGCAAGTTCTCCTTGTTTGATTTGAATGTTATGCTGGAAGGCATAATCAATGCACTTTTGAAGTGTCCAAGCTTCTTGAGCTGAACATATTTGGACAAATAAAAGGCCAAATGAAATAGCGATAAGTTTGCGCATAGTACTCCTTTAAGTCTAGCAAACTTAACGAAATCAGGCCTTTCAGTAGTACTTTGAGAGTGAAACTGTGTTAAACGGTGAAAGCTTGTGCTGAGCGGTCAGATTTCGAGAATTTCAATTTCGATTCTGCGGTTTGCTTCGCTTTGCCAATCGGTAGCCGGCTTTGGATAGATCATGTCTGTGTTACCAGCACCTCGAGCTTCAAGTCTTGCTTTGTCGACTCCTTTTCCAATCAAATAATCAACCACACTTTGAGCACGCTTCATAGAAGCCTTGCGGTAAAATGAAGCACTTTTCTCGCCGTCCGGTCCATTCACATGACCGATAATTGCGATTTTAACTTTTGGATTTAAGCTAAGAAACTCAATGATTTCTGCAATAGCATCAGCTGATTTTGAATAGATCTCGGTTTTGTCACCGAGGAATGTGATATCTCTAACATCTGTTTTCAATCCAACAGCTATAGGCCTAAGAAGCACCTTCTCTTCATGCTTTTGCTTTTCTTCTGGCCAGAATTTATGAGCGTAATACATATAGCCTTCTTTCACGCAAGAGACGTTAAAAAGACGGTATGTTCTGATATGAAGTGTGGTGTCAACGAGATTTTCCATCACAATTGATTTCCTGAGCAATCCTTCAATTCTAACATCGGCGGGAACCTGTTGTCCTGATTTGGCATCTACAACGCTAATGTGCATTTGCTGGTTATCAACGACCACATCAGGATCACCAATTTTTTTCTCAGTTACGAACTGAGCATTTGCCAAAAGAGGGAAGAAAGAAATTCCTAAAATGAGTATTCTCCAATTCATCATAACACCGTGTTTCACTTTAGATACGAAGAATCATGCCAGAAGTTTCCTTTACACATCAGTGATGTGACAATTCTTTGTAGAACTTCACTAAAGGTTTTCTGAAGAAGACCAGAACAGTGAATAACATTAGAACGTATGGAATTCCCATCAAATAGAGGATTCCGCTGTTCAATCCTTCTCCAATACTCTGATCGATATTGTCAGTTGCGCTTTCAGCTGTGGCTTTGCACATGGCACATTGGGCATCTGCTCCGAGACTAATCCCCAGAATAAATATTGCCAGTGCAATGATGAAATAAAGCTTCGCTTTCATACTTCAAAGTTACAGATTAAATGGATAATATGGACTAATCATCAAGTAAACAACCACTCCGGTAATTGTGACGTAAAGCCAAAGAGGCAGTGTGATTTTTGCAATTTTCTTATGCTTGTCGAAGCGTTCTGACAAGGCTCTCACATAAGTGATGAGGACAAGAGGAACAATGGCTGCTGAGAGAACAATATGGGTGATGAGAATGAAAAAATACAGCTTCCGGTCCCAGCCCTCACCGCCGTAAGGTGTACTTGTGGTTGTGAGGTGATAAGCGACATAAGAGAGCAGGAAGAAAACACTGACAAGTATAGCGGATGACATGAATTTCTTGTGGAGGGAAATATTTCCATTCTTGATGGCAAAGAATCCTCCGATAAGCAGCAAACTAGCCGTTCCATTCACGCAGGCATTGAACAAGGGCAAGTAATTCAGGTATTTCCTCAGCTCTGGATTGATGTTCTCCATCTCCGGAAGGAAATAAAGAATTGCAATTACTAAAGGCAATACGACGGAAACGCCGACGATTAGAGGAGTGTATTTTCTTCCTGAATTTTCCATCACTTTTCTTCAAGTAGGGTCTTAATATCTTTAAACAGTTGGTCGACCTCTTTTGTTGATGTGCCATCGTAGTAGCCGCGAATGTGCATGCCTCGGTCAACGAGAATGAAATTGTCGCTGTGGATGTATCCACCGGCAGCGGTGTCAGTCTCTAAAGCATTGATGAAGTATCCTTTTTTAGCTTGAAAGTAGATGTCTTCGCGCGCTCCAGTCACAAAATTCCAAGTTGTAGTGTCGGCTTCCATTCTTGCAGCGTAGGCTTTCAGTGTGTCGGGTTGATCGTATTCTGGATTTATGCTGTGGGAGAGTAACATGACATCGCCCAAATGTCCTTCTTTGTCGAGAAGAGTTTGTAATCTGCTCATTTGGGTGCTCATCACCGGACAAATTGTTGGGCAAGTGGTGAAGAAGAAATCAGTTACAAAGACTTTATTCTCATAATCCCGATGTGAAACTTCTCTTCCGCTTTGATTGGTGAAGCTAAACTTCGGAATGGTATAGTAAAGGGTATCTCCATTGGTATCTAATTCATGGAGGCCAAAAAAGGGTAGTGTTTTTCCTAGATTTTCGACAATGAATGTGGTGTCTTCGGTTTGTTTAGCTCCGCAAGAGCTTAATATGATTGCGACAAATACGAGAATAGAATGTCTCATTACTTTTCTGAGGCTGCTTTTCGATCAAGGTAATTCTTCTTGTCAAGTTCTTTCTTCAAAAGTGCCATGTCTTCACTTGCCCGTTGAATTTCGACTTCAAGGTTACCGTCGTATTTACCTCTCAGATGACCTTCGGTGTCAACCAGCCAAATTGATGACGAATTCACATAATCTTTATTCAGGTATGCATTTTCTACGACATGAAGCACAGTAGAATCAGCAGAAGTAAGAAAAATGAATTTATCGGGATCCACTCTCAATTCGGAGGTGTAGTCATGTAAGACTTCTGGAGTGTCGAATGCTGGATTCAACGTAAAGCAGACCAGTCCAATATTTGGTTCGTCCCTATACTTGAAATTTACGGTCAGTAGTCTTTTGGTGATTTTACCGAGGTGGGGAGAAGATGTGGAGTAGAATGCAGCCAAATAAATTTTACCTCGAAGTGAATCGGAGTGGAAAACAGTTCCAGATTGATCTAGAAGTTCAAAATCTGGGATTTTGTAATGAAGGGTGTCATAGACTACCGCTCCATTTTCAGATTTTTCAACAGCTATTGATTCCCCAAAATAGGGCAAGGAATCAAATCGATGCTCCATAGAATTGAAGACCAGTATGAGAGTTAAAGGAATAGCAAGCAGGATTCCGAAGAGTCCTGCGAATTTTTTCACTTTAGTCAAATTGACCATGAGCCTCTCTTAATGGAAGAGGGTATCCATAATGCTGGTATAGGTCCCTTCTTGCAGTAGTATGAAAATAAGATAGAGAACAAATAGACCATATGGCATCAGAATGGTGTACTTGAGGTTTTTGCTTTCATCACCGAGGTGCATGAAACTCATAACGATGTATGCCGCTTTAAACACTGTGAGTACAATAAACAAGATCTTCACAAATGGCCACATGTCGCTGTTTTGCTTTACAAAAACACCAAAGGCAACTTCAACAGCTGTGATTGCCGTAAGCAGAATTGTTACAAAAACAATTTTCTTACGAAGCTTCTTTCCGTGTTCTTCGTCGTGGTGAGCTGCTAGTGAATAGCTATCATTTACGATTAGGTCATCCCTTTCCATGATAATTTCTTTTGATATGATCAGATAAGATAGAAGAAGGTAAATACGAATACCCAAACAAGGTCAACGAAGTGCCAATACAATCCGGCTTTTTCAACCATTTCGTAGTGACCTCTTTTTTCGAATACGCCCCTCAAGACCATCATAGTGATGATAAAATTCAAGAGTACTCCTGTAAATACGTGGAATCCGTGGAATCCAGTGACAAAGAAGAAGAAGTTGGCATACAGTTGATGTCCATACTCGTTCTCAGTCATGTTTGCACCGTGAACAAGAATATCATGATCGCGCTGAGCCCATAGAGCTTCAGCTTCAGAGCCTGTCACTTCAGCTCGGCCTGTGTTGAATTTGTCCAAGTAGAGAACTTCTGGTGTGCCAGTTATTTCATGACCAACCATGTGTTCATCTAGCCAATGCCCATCAAAGTATACAGTTGTTCCTGTTGTTGTTTTGAAATATCCACCAGCGCCGTGAATAAAGTGTGACCATTCCCAAGCCTGAGATCCCAAGAAGAATACTCCACCTAAAACGGTAAGAATCATCCATTTGGTCACTCCTTTACGGTCATTTCTATGTCCTGCTTCTACGGCTAACACCATGGTTACAGAAGAAATGATGAGCAAGAATGTCATCAATGCCACGTAGAACAGCGGATATCCATTTCCTGCGAAAGGAAGAGCCTCAAAGACTTTTTCTCCTACAGGCCATTCTTCGGCATGTACTACTTTGGCGAATCCCAGGGCTATTAAAAGGCCACTGAAGGTTAGGGCATCTGAGATGAGGAAGAACCACATCATCATTTTCCCATAACTAACACTAAATGGTGAGCGACCGCCGCCCCATAGGACTGACTTATCTATCGCTTTTGAAGCTTCTCCTGACATAATAAGCGGAAATTTGCTGCAAGTTTACGGATTAATGAATAAAGAATAAAAAGAGAAATAGATAGATCCATAAAATTCCGAGGAAATGCCAATACATTCCACCAGTATAAAGACTTATCGTATTGCTGCTATCAATTCGTTTTGTTACGCTCCTAAAAGTAAGGACAATCAAATAAATTAATCCAAACATTAAGTGAACTATATGAACAAAGATAAGAACAGCTATAAAAGAGCCATTCAAATTTGAAGTTTTATTCACAGAAGGAGTGAGAGGTTCTGCACGAAACTGATCATCGGGCATATAATACTCTCCATTTTCATAGATGAGTTTCTCCCCGTTTTTGTGCACATAGTAGTCAGTTCCGTATTCACCTTTTATTTCTGAAAGCCTGTTCCAAGAGCTTACTTTCACTCCATCAACTAGGGTCATTTTATAGCCCATACCCTTTTCTGAAAGCTGTTCCCAGCCTTTGTATTGGGAATAGGTGAATAACAATCCTAAAAATAGCGTGAGGACAATCAAAGCTGTTGTAATCAAATGCTTGCCTTTTTTTGCTGAGAGGTAAGCCCCATAAATGCTGGCACTTGAAATAGCGATGATAATGCAGCTGGCGATTAACCAAGAAGGAGCATTGACGTGAACCCAGAATTTATTGGCATTTACGACAATGTAAGCACTAGTAAGGCCCGCGAAGATCATAACAATAGCGAAGATGATGAGGTACATCAACATCTTTTTTGTTCTGACTTTTACTTCAGGATTATGGCCTTCGAACACGTCTTGGATGTTGCCACCCTTAACTTTTTTATTTACTTTTTCCAATTCGCTCATCGATTATAGTTTATCCAATACATATACAAGCTGAATGACGGGCAAGTATAAAAATGAAGCAAACATGAGCTTCTTCGCGTCCTTTTTCTCGAGGCTGCGGTATAATTTGTATGCCAGCCATAAAAACCAGATTCCCATTAATGAGGAAACCAGCATTGCAATATTTCCAATCATTGGTTGCTCAAAGGGAATCGCCCAGGGCAATAAACTAACTGGAATTAATATCGCTGTATACAATACAATTTGAAAGGCAGAACGTTTAGATCTTCCTTCTTTAAAAGGGAGTAATCGGTACCCACCCTTCTTATAGTCATCATCTAAAACCCAAGCTATTGCCCAGAAATGAGGGAATTGCCACATGAATTGAACTGCAAATAAAATTCCTGCTTCCAATCCAAATGCTCCACTACCTGCGACGTAACCCAACATAGGAGGGATGGCTCCTGGTATTGCGCCAACAAAAACAGCGATGGATGAAATCGGCTTAAGCGGAGTATAAATGAATACGTAGAGGAAAAGCGCGAGCAAGCCTAAAACGCCGCTCAAGGGATTCAATAGTATCCACAACAATCCTATTCCTAAAGCTCCTGCTATTGAAGCTGCAATTAAGGCCTCTGAAACTTGAATTTTACCTTGTGGAAGTGGTCGCATTTGGGTGCGATCCATGATTTTATCTAAATCTTTTTCCCAAACTTGATTGAAGGCATTCGAACTACCTGTGACTAAAAATCCTCCGAAAACTAGTATTAGAAAATCTACCCAGATGATTTTGTCGACTGCCATGAGATAGCCTAAACTAGCAGAAACGACAACTAAGAATGAAAGTCGCAGCTTGAAAAGCACTGCGTAATCCCGTAGTTTCGACGCTATGGCGTTCTGATCTTCGATAATGGTGTCTGCAGCTTTCAAGTCTATTTCGGTAGGCTAAATCGCTGCAAAAGTAATGGTTTTTTACGGATGCTTGAGGCTTCTGTGAATAAAACGATTCTAAATAAGACT
>Ga0222689_1000325_pt1 | contig 15133 bp, 15 predicted proteins | sample AntAcemetage1231_FD_179838 | JGI IMG/M metagenome (GOLD analysis project Ga0222689, IMG submission 179838) | Saline water microbial communities from Ace Lake, Antarctica - #1231 | ecosystem: Environmental > Aquatic > Non-marine Saline and Alkaline > Saline | place: Antarctica: Ace Lake...
TAATAAATAAAATAAATAATACATCTTATTTTGTAGAACAAAATCTAACAAATAATGAAAAATATTTATCATTATAAGTAGAATATATTTTTTTACCACTTCGTTTTTTTTACGTTAATTTTAGGACCTTTCTTTGATTTATAATCACCTGGATTGTATACATCATCTTCTTCGTCTGAACCAAGATTTTTAGACAATTCCCAAAATTCTTTGGATCCTAATTTAAAATCCTTGTGATTTTCGGCTCGGTACCAAAAGATTTGTTCTTGTAATTGATTTGATTTTACATTATTGTCTATGACCAAGCATTCATAATTTTCAGTACATTGATCCATGACTTGGCAAAAGGATTCAAATGTAGGAAACATACCTGCATAATTTTCATAAATACGTTTTCGATTAGCGATGTAAGGTTCTCTCAATATGAATACATAATCAATATTTGTTCTTAGTGTTGGTGGTATACCTAACGGATATTGCATTGTAATAATAAGCATGACCTTCCAGTGTCTACCATTCATAAATAATAAACGCATCATTTTGTCGCGTGCCCATCCGTTGTCATATAAACAATCATCCAATATAACAAATGCCCTTGCGTCAATCGAACTTTTTTTGTAGGTTTCGATTTGCTTATTCACTTGCTTGATGACGGCTTTTTGTCTTTTCAAAACGTTTTCAATGATACCTGTATTATATTCATCGTGAATAAATAATTTAGGCACATGACACGAATAAAACCCATTACCGGCTTCTGTGCCAGAGATTACAGTACCAATAGGTATATCTACGTGATGAAATAATAAATCCCGAACTAAAAAACTTTTGCCAGTGTCTCGGCGACCTATTAACACCACCACTGGTCCCTTATTTTCATTTTTTAAAAAGGTAATACGTTTCATATCAAACTTTCTAAGATTCAGCGTCATATAATAATATAATATAATTGATTATACGTGAAACGACGCAATTAGTTTAAAACACTTGATAAAAGTATATATAAAGATATAATGGAAAACTCAAATTATAATCCTATATTGGACTATTTTAAAATAAACTATAATCCTCTAGTAGAAGACTATAAAGATAAAGTAGACTATAATAATCATATTATAACCATAGACCATAAAGATTATAATTGTTTTATGAAAACTATTCCTTTAGTGGATTATGTTAAGTTATTGATTGGAAAATATAAAAAATATGAATTATGTGTATTACCTTCTAAAGAAAACAAATGTAATAATATATACGAAGAATATATACACTCTATACACAATTATGCTTACGTAGATAATTTTTTTTATATGCTATCTAGTAGATTGTCGCAATTCAAACATAGTATAAATGTATACAATAGTTTCATTGGCATAAAAGAAAATTGTGAAATCAATATTGTGGATGATTTTGAATATTTATGCGATTCAAATTATTTCAATGAACATTTGAACAAATCCTTTCGATTTAAGGACCAAGATATTCATTCTTTATTTTCGAATTTAAAGAAACCACCCATTGAATTAAGCGATGAAATTTTAGAGGTTGAATATGAGACATTAGACGATGATATTCAAGTAGTGGAAGAACAATTACAAGAAATAACAATAGATTTAATACATGAGAAAGACCTATCTAACGAAAGTTCTGATGAGCAAGAAGACAATAGTGACACAGAAAGTATTTCATCGGAGGAAGATGACGACGAATGTTCTTCTAACGATGATCATTCATCTCAAGACAATGACGAAGAATCTAGTAATACTTCTTCAGACGATGATAGCATTATGGATAAACTTATATTAGTAATTGATAAAATACCTTGCCAACATATTATGTTAGAAAAATGTGTAGATACAATGGATAGTTTATTTGAATCCGACGATATCAATATCGAACAATTGACAAGTGCCATATTTCAAATAGTGCTTATGTTATATGTTTATCAAAATGTGTTTGAGTTCACTCATAACGATTTACATACAAACAATATCATGTATGTTGAAACAGAAGAAGAGTTTTTATATTACAACATAAAAGGGCAATATTATAAGGTACCTACATTTGGAAAATTATATAAATTAATTGATTTTGGTAGGTCTATTTATACTTATCAAGGCACTCGTCTTTGTAGTGATAGTTTTTCTCCAAATGGAACTGCTCACGGACAATATAACTGCGAACCTTTTTATAATGATCGCAAACCAATATTAGAACCAAATTATAGTTTTGATTTATGTCGGTTGGCGTGTTCTATGTTTGATTTTATAATAGATGATTTGAAAGATATAGATACATTTCGAAAAATTCCGATTTATGATATGATCATCGGATGGGTTTATGATGATCATAATAACAATATATTGTACAAAAAAAATGGCGACGAACGATATCCAGATTTCAAATTATACAAAATGATAGCCAGAAATGTGAATCAACATATTCCTGAAAAACAATTTGACCATATCGCGTTTCGTTCTTATAAACAAGATAATTTGGAACACTTTTTAGATATAGATAAACTGATTAAAACGAAGGTTCTCCTGTAAATATTTGTGTCTTTTGTTCTTGTACTTTCATATAATAATCTTTTAGAATAAATACTCCTAAAATAATAATAAACAAATAAAACGATTCCTTAAAAAATAATTTGTTTTGGTTTTCTATTGGACTTGATCTATATAAAAATTGTTTCCATATAAAAAAAATCACTGAAATAATAAGAGATATATAAATATATTCATAAGGTACCATTAAAAGAATAATAGGTTTTAATTATTATTCTTTTACGAAAGATTTATAATTCTTCTATGTCTAAATGAATATTGTCTTTTTCTAAATCCTCTACATTTATTTTAATTTCTTCGCCTATGTTTAAGTAATCTTTAGTTATATCAGGATGAAAACGAATACTATTTTGTTTTTCAGATGAATCTTCTATTTGGATAATATCCGAACCAACAAGTTCATCACATACTTTGATTTCATCCACAAGTTCATCACATACTTTGATTTCATCCACAGGTTCAACACATACTTTGATTTCATCCACAAGTTCATTGTATACTTTGATTTCATCCACAGGTTCATTGTATACTTTGATTTCATCCACAGGTTCGACCTTTTCTTTTTCTGATTCAGGAAGTGGTTTATTTTCTACTACTGTTTCTACCTTACTGACATCTACTTCTTGGGTTTCATCGATATATTGTCTCAGTAGGTTTTCCACTGGAAGATTATCTCGAATGGTATTCATAATGCTAGTTTGGACTAACAACTCAAATTCTCTATTTCGGCGTTGTTGTTCTAAAGGAGGAATGTCTATTTCAAACAAGTAAATGTTTGAGTACAATTTTCGAGCAATATTGATATAAATTTTATGTAAAAATATAGTAAAATCGGGAATGTCTATATTTATTTTTTTATTTTCACTTCCAACCCTTACACAACTTAGTAACTTCAATTGTATTATATGAACACAAGTAATCAAATCTTCTAAATAGGAACACTTTGACTTTGCAATAATGCGGTCTTTTTCAACTTGTATAATATTCTGATTCCAATTTGGAATACGAGACAATAAATTTTGATATGTCATCAAATATTTATCAGGTTCATCGTTGGTTTGACATAATTGAATAGCTTCATTGAATATAGAACGAAACCCATCAATAATATGAGATGTAATCAAATTAATCAATAAAATGGACCATTCATTTTTAGAGTCATTCAGTATATTTGAAGTAAAGTCATCCATAAAAAAGAATAATATTTATATTTCTTTATTATTACGAAAAAGACACACTAAATAAAATAAACATAAACGTTCGCTTTTGAATTGTTTAGTCCATGAATTAAAGTTACATTCTACATTATCCTTCAAAAAAAGTACCAATTGGTCAGCATAAATTCCATTCGCATATAATTCTTCCACTACAATATCAATTGGATTGTTCTTTTCTAATATTTTTTTTATAGATGAATTGACCACCTTTATTTTAGGAGGTTCGTCCAAAACATACACAGAAATAAATCGCGAACGTATTGGTTGTAATAGTTTGTCTTTGTCTTTGGTGATTATAAAAAAACGAGTAGAATGACTATATACTTCAATACTTCGTCTCAAAGAATATTGAGCATCTACCGTCAAATATTCCGCATCATATAATACAATACTCTTGAACAAAATATTTGGAGACAATTGTTGTTTTGAAAATAATTTTATATCATCTCTTATGTTTTTTATACCTTTCGAGGTACCACAATATAATTTCATAATATATTTATCAGACAACTTAGGTGGATAATATTGTTCGAGGTGTTTTATAATGTCTTCTTTCACATTTCCATAAAACAATATATGAGGTATATTGTCCTTGAATTTATCAAAAATATCCATAGTTAAACTAATATATTACTTTATTTTATATGATATTAAATGATATATACATTTCATATCAACCAGTAAATAATACTATTTTGAAAGAAGCCATGATTCATTGTTACAATAATATTTGTTTTTCAACGTTCCCTTACATAGATTATAATACACCTTTATCCAAAGATACCATTACAAAGTATAATTCAGGAAATTGTATTGCTATGTCTTATTTTGTAAAAGGTTACTTGAAAAATAATTATAACATAGATAGTCAACAAATCGTGGCCTCTGTTCCCGAACATTTTAGAATAAAAGGGCAAGATGAATTATGTCACGTGGCCTTATTTATTTGTAAATCTAACAAAGAATTTTATATTGTAGACCCAGCATTTTATTTCTTAGATCCTATTCATATTAAAGACGATAAAGAACATTCTATAAATACTTATAATATACACGAGGATAAATCAAATGTATTATATTATAGTTTAAATAAATGCACGAATGAAAACATATTACCTAATAGTTTTTCGTGTAAATGTTATTTTAGGGATTATCCCAATCATAAGTATGAATATATATTCAATGAGATTATGAATCCGGATGATAGCATTGGTAAATCATATCATTCTATAAAGAAAGACCCATTTTTAGTCAAAACGGAGTATGAAAACAATATTATCAAAAAAATATATCATTTGAAGAAAGAAAATGACCAAATGATTGTTATACATAATTACAAAGTAATTCCTTATAATTATAAAAAGTTGTACAAAGATTTATATAAATATTTAGACCCCAATATTAGGCTACACTAGAAAGCGAATGTGTGTATGGATTTTCCTTGAATGCCTTTAATATACTATTGTCCATAGCAGGTAATTCATAAGATTGGTTTTGTTTTGTCATTTCCCCCATAATGGAGTCACTTTTAGGTACATATAAAGCATTGGTCCGAGTATTACATTGTTCATGACCATTTATAGAAGCATTTATGTCTCCATTGTATAATTTCATATTTCCATTTGCCGTCCGATTCTCATATGGTTTTTGAATATTACGTTGATTATATTCCGCATCGTAAGATTTGAACTGAGCGCTACCATTTGCTCCACCCATAATAGAATGGGATGTACTTTGTCTCTGAGTATGATTCATATATGGATTCGAATGAATATATATATTACTAGACTGTCCTTGAACATTCAAATGTCCCTTTGATTCGCTAGTCATTTCGCGATTGGTGGTTGGTGTGGATTGATACGGATTGGTCACTGGTTTTTTAGCGGTGATACTCATAAATCCGGATGGATTGGGATGTTCTACTACTTTCTTTTCTTGCTTAAAATGATTTGTAATAGGAGAAATTACATTACTTATAAATTGTCCAGTTATATTACCAAAATAATCTTGTTTTGTAGTTCGATTGTTTTCCAATAATTGGAAACTTTCTTTTCCGTGGTCGGATACTTGAAAAATACCATTAGACGATAAATTAGTAAAGGGTTGAGTAGGTAATTGTTGTTTTTTACTTTCTTCGTTATTGCTTGTAGTATAAGATGTAGTAGAATTATTACCACGTACTCCATAATAAAGAACACTGGTATCTTCCCGATTTTCATTGGTTAACATTTGTAGAGGTTTTTGTGTAGATTGTTCTATACCACGCGCCGGACCAACGCCACCACAACCTTCATTCATATGATAGGTATCAGGTGTTTTTTTTATTACCTTTCCAATATTTCCTGACTGGTTTGGTTTGTAAGCGGGTGACTTGTAATTTAGATTATACACAGATTTAGGATTATTTGAGGTACGGAGTTGGTCGACCGTTTTGGGTTGAGTTTGGTCTCGATATTGCATCGAAGAATTAAACCCTAAATCACCTGGCCCTTCACGTATTTCCTCCCATGGTTTAGAATTGGCGTGACGTTTAGATTCATTTACTCGAGATTGTAAAAAATCATTTTGGTTCTGGTTACCAAAGACATTTTGTAGATTATCTTGTGGTTTAAATAAAGTTGCGGTTTCTTGTTTTACAATCGTATTACTACCAGAACCAGTATATGTATCCAAACGATTATCATTGACAAAATTATTTGTACCGTACGAATTATTTTTATAAAAAGGAGTCATATTATTATGTGTAAACGAGCTATTATTTGTTGTTTCCTTGTTGAAATGCTTATCCGCACTGGTAACGAGCGGTTCTGATTTTGGGTTTAAAGTTGTTTGATCCATTCGATTTTGTAAGACATTGGTAATCACAGGTTTTTCTATTTGTTGTTCAAAATTCTCTTTTTTTTTTTGATTAGATACTAAATAAGCACTTCCTAATAATACGGTAGCAATAACTACTTCTGTCATTATAATATAAATTATTTTTTATTTTTTGTATAATAATCTTTTTCTAAAATTCGAGTATTTAAATTATGTTTAAATGGGGTAAAAATATGTTCTTGTGGATTAGAGTGTACATAATCATAACGTGAACGTTCTACATCTCGTAATTTCCACGCTGGCATAGTTGTACGAGTTTCATCAATTGAAAAATTGGTTTGATTATAATTAAGACTACTAGATTTGAATTCATTATAAGGAGTCGTGTCTCTTCCAAGTGGTATCGTTCTATTTTTCAGTTCACTTTCTATATTGGTTGTATTTTTATGTAAATTCGCGCCCCATTTTTGTAAACGAATGTGAACGTCATTTATATATGGATTATCTAATCCATTTCCGGGGGTATTTAAATGATATATTCCAGTAAACGTAGATTCTTCTAATCTTTTTTGTTGTAAGGCTATATCATTCGAAAAACGAGTAAAGGCCATTATTATTATACTAAAATATAAAAACTAATTCAAGAAAAGCGGACGATCTAATAAAGAATGAATATGTTGTTCAGGAAGAATCGTGGTCGGTTTTTCAAACCAAGATTTTGATTCTAAAGATACAAACTTGGGTTCTACTTTGAAAGAAGGTCCTTCTAAATTGGTAGAACGAATTCCTCTTAGCATACTTTCTACATCTACATAATTTTTAGATAATTGTTCACCATTCATTTTGGCCATAGACCCTAATTCCATAAATCGTGTATCGTTGTGAATAGAATAGGTTTCATTCATTCGATACAAATGATTTCGTTCACTTTCGCGCTTTTTGACGTTGTAATCAGACATTTGATTTTTATTACGTGTAGAAGACATTAATATATCTTACTATTTTTTTTTAAAATAGTCTACATTTTGATACAAAATACGTGTATCCGTTCCACCACGCATCCATAAAGGATTCACATCCGCTTCGATTTTTGCGCTTTGTAATTTTTTTTTTACATCTTCTTGCATAGGATAATTCGCAATATCTTGAAAAGGTTGTTCGTTGAATTGAGAGACACTTTTCTTTTCTTTGAACGTGTCTCCTAATCTGATTTTATTTTCTTGGTATACATCCACATTTCCTTTTCCTAAAAAGGGGACGGTTTTATAGGGGCGTTCATGTAAAGTTAGTTTTACATTTGGGTTGGTTAAAATACCTTTCTTCAATATACTATTGTCTTTTACATTACAACCCAGCGGACCTAATTGATGCGTAGATTTATTCACAAATACATTAGGTTGTTTTACAGCAAAATCTAAACCGCCTAAACAATCGTTCGAATATGGATTGTAAGTATTGTAGTTAGATATGTTATTGTTCATAATATTATCTTGCGTATAATTTATTTCGTCTTGTCCAATTCGCGATAAGCGATGAAATGTATAATCAAAAACTTGCGACATAATTAATATAGTATAATATTTTTTTAATAAGAAATAACAGATTTATCACTAGGTAAAATGCCGTAACAATAAGTTAAAAATCCAGATTGGTCGTTCGGTATAGTAGTATTTGGGGTTGTATGAAATGGTCTCATTTGATGTTCGAATTCAATTTGGTCGCCTTTATCTTGAAATAAATCCTTTATATTTTCGTTGTCTTTGTTATGTTCATAAATAAATTCTTTGGTTTTATCGTTTATAGATTGTTCTGTATCAGCACCATACTCCGTTTCAAACGAAGGCGTTTTTCCATAACTTTTATTAGATGTAGTTGGTAATTTTGGTATAGAATCTTTTTTGTTAGTATTGTATTTGTAATCGCTCATTAATGTATTACCTAAAGGATTTATGATAGATAAATCTTTTGATATAGTACTATAATTATATTCTACATACCCCTCTTTGTAAGAATGAAATATAGCAATCATTCCTAATATAACAAATCCTAATATCAAAATAATATTTTTTTTTAAAATAATATACCCAAACAAACTAATCCATATAACAAAACGCGATAAAGCATTTAAATTTTGAGTGTTACTTTGATGTTCATTTGGTAATACATCAAATATATAGTTAGAGTTCAATAAAATAGTAGGGTCATCCATCCAAAAAGACATTCTTATATATATTTATTATTTCTTTTTTTGTTTTCTTTTCGTTTTTTTGGGGGCATCACCTTTTTGAAATACATAATCTCCAGTTGAGGTTTTTTCTAATTCACGTTGTTCCATATTTTTTTGCATTTTTTTTCGCATACGTTCTTTTGTGTCATTTTGTTTTTGTACTTGTTCCATTTTATTCATCATACCTTTCATATCTATATTTTTCATCATATCTTTTAATCCAGGCATATCTTTCATTTGATTCATAATATCAGAAGCTTCTTTCATCATATCTTCTTCTTTCAAATCGCTATTTTTTAGTTTTCCCTCTAATTTTGAACCTACATTTTTAACTAATCCCATCATTTTACTTGGGTCTTTCATAATGCTATTCATAAAATCCTCAGGGTTACCAAAATCGTTAGCTGTTTCTTGAGCAATTTCTTTCGCAATTTCTCCTATTTTTCCATTCATCATTTTATCCATAGGATTATTGGACAAGTCGCCAAACATAGGATTATTGGACAAGTCGCCAAACATAGGATTATTGGACAAGTCACCAAACATACTATGAATTGTATTTGATAAATCATTTTGTTGAAACATGTTTTTCATATGTTCCATCGTTTCTTCCATTTTTTCGTGAGCACTATTTTCCATAGGATTATTTTTTTCAACTACATAAAATAATATCAGTTGTAAGTATTTCCATAAAGTATTACGTGATTTATCACTTAATTTTTCGTCTTTCATCAACAAAGAAAAATCAATATTTGGTAATAAATATACAGTATCATCAAACAAGGACATTTTTTCATATAAAATATCAAAAAAATGATTTGGAAAAACACTCAAACAATATTCATATACAGTATCATCGCCTAATTGGTTCAATGTATCTGTCAACTCAGGAAACGTAAGGATTAAATCCTTTTTCAAGTCATTATAAATTGTCAAAAATCCATCCATTATACTATGATATATAAATTGTTTATATATCTTTCGCGTTAAAATACATATAACTTAGACGAGTAAGATTTTTGATATATCCAACAAATTCATTCACAATGTTTGTTTCGAATTGTTTGAATTTTTTTTTAAAATAATTAATATATTTTATCATGTCATCGGAATTGTTTTTTACATCTTGTTCATAATTCTTATTTAAAAAAAAAGATATATTTCCATCTATAATATCTTTATGATATTTACTCGTAATATGTTCATACCACGTTTTGATAAGTAATTTTATATTCATATTTTTTACAACATGGTTTTTGTTGTAAAAACTTTGGAATAATTTGTCTCCATTCGAATATTTTTTCAAAAAACCCAGAAAATCGAAATACATTTTATTGAATTGTTCAAAAATTTGTTTCGACATTACTTAATATATATGTATTACTTTAAATGAATTTCTTCATTTCGTTTTTTTTCTAATTGTTCTAAAGAATAATCTAATTTAGGTTTTTTATCGTCCAACAATGGGGTCGGAATAGAATCATTGGATTCATTTAATGTAGAATAATTATACATTTGTCTTATTCCGCCATTGCCTTTTGCGGAAAGTTCATCCGGACTCATATCCAGAAAACTATAAGAATCACTTACTACACCAGTCATCGTATTGGTCATAGAGTATTCGCTCGGTTCATTGGATATTTTAGTGGTTTCTTCTTCTATATTTTTGGATTGGGGTTTGATATATTCTAATATTTGATTACCGCTCAAAATTTCATAATTGGGTTTCAACAATAATATAGGCACTCTATTGATCATCGGTGGCAATAACTTTTGAGTACCGTCTAATAAATTTATGTAAAAGGCATTGTCTTTTAATGTTCGACTATCAATACATATATACGTAAATATATCTTGTAATCCATGTTTGTTGAGTTCTTCTAAAATTTCAGAGGAATATTTACAATATTTGCTATAATACAATTCGGGTTTACTCATTTATTAATCGTGATTTTTAAAAAATGAGTTTTTACCTAAAAAAATTGATTTAAGATTAAATATATTATATATTATAATGAGTAAGATTGTTGTAGATTCTATGATTGAGACGAAAGACCATTTAGAATTTGACTTGACTCAAATTGATTTATCTTTGATCAATGCTTTACGTCGAACATTGTTAACCCAAATTCCGTCTTTGGTCATTCGTGGATTCCCGCATAAAGAAAATTGCATCGACATCACAAAAAATAATACCAGATACAACAATGAATATTTAAAACATAGATTATCATGTATTCCTATTATATACTCAAACCAAAAGCAGTTTAACAAAATAATCAAAGATTATGTGTTAAAGATTAAACTAAAAAATGATACTATGGATAAATTAACGTTAACTACCGAACATATCAAATTATACAACAAGGAAGGAAAACCAAACAAGGGAAACATATTTTTAGAACCACCGATTCCTATTTGCTATTTATATCCACGCATTAGTCTAAGCGAACCAAGTGAAGAGTTTGAAGCTACTATATCTTTATCTATTGGAACCGCTAAACAAGATGCTTGTTGGAATATGGTATCCAAATGTTTATTTTACAACAAAGAAGATGATGAAAAAAACGAAACCCTATTGGAACAATTGCCTGAACAAGAGAAGGCCGATTTCAAACTATTGGATGCTCAAAGAAATTATATAGAAGATGCCTATAGATTTGTCATAGAAACTATTGGCGTATATGACAATAAAACACTCATTACTATGGCATGTGAGAATCTTATAAAAACGATGCAAGAATATTCTTCATATATAGGTGAAGTCAAGATTACTTCTTATATTCCAAATATTCCCCAAGAAGGTTTATTTCATATATACAAGAAATCAATGATAGATAAAGATGTGTTATATATTATTAAAATAGAAGACGACGACTATACTTATGGTAAATTAATAGAAAAATATATGTACAATAAATTTTCTTCGTCTCTTAAATTTGTAGCTTTTAAAAAAGAACACCCACACGATAAGCATAGTTTAATTCAAATTGTGTTTTTAGAACAAAATAGTGATTTAGAGGATAGTTTAAAACAAAACTTATTGAATATTTTCAAAGACATTATAGTGGATTTGAAACACATTCAAAATGAATTTAAAATATAAAAATAATTATTATATATAATGGAATATGGTTTTATAGTGACTAAAAATGATGAATTATTTTTTGTTCATCGTGTGGAAGAAAGTAATATTGTCTTAATACCTAGTTATGATACAAGTATTAAAATAAATGATATACCAGACCAATATACTATTGTATATAAACCTAAATTAAGAGGTGTTTGTGAATTAAATAACTTTTATTTAAACAATCAAATTGTATTACATTATGGTGATACGAAACGCCAAGGAAAAATTGTTAAAAAAAATAAAGATATGATACATGTATTTTTTTCAAAAGAAAATACCACCGAAGTATTGGATTTCAATTACAAGGGATTTCCGAGTAAAATCGACCATATTGAAAAAATAAATATGGAACCAAGTAGAAAACCTAATAAAAATAATAGAGAACAAGAAGAAAATGAAGAAATCAAAGAAGAAGAAGAAGATGAAGACGACGATATTTATTATTTTTCATTAGAACAACAAATACAACAATTGGTCGAAAATTTTAGAAAACAAATGGAGGATAAATATTTGAATAAAATCATTTCGCATTACATCGAACTAAATAAAAAGTATTTTACATATGAAAATAATTATATTTTCAAAAAATTAAAAGAAAAACCGATTTATAGTACGATTTTGAATGGCGATTCTATTTTTCATTATTATACTCGGCATTTGAAATCTTATTATTATCGCGATGAAAATTTTGTACCAAACAACTTAAATGAAAAATTAAAAAAGAAAATATTTGAACATGAAAACTATCCAGTAAATATGCATTTTTTTGAACAAGTAGACCAATTTAGTTTAGTCTCCAATGATAATACAAATATTAGTCATAGAGAAATAAATCGTATTAATAAGAACAATCTTGACCATTTATTAATTGAAACCTCTAAAAAAAATAAGAGCACGTACAATGGTAGTCACTATACAAATGTATGGTTAGAAGACATGAGCGAGGTTCCGGTAGATGGTTATGACCACCATTTATATCCTATTAAAACCAATACGGAATTTATTATAGATGGTGTTGTGATTCCTAGTGAACAAAAAATAAATCATTATATGAAACAATCCAAAATGAATCAAATGATTCATAAAATAAGCGAACCACAATATAAAAAAGAATATTATGTGAATAGCGAATTAAATGATGATCCGTGTATATTTACAAAACAAAATCAAATTATAAAAAAGGATTCGTCTAAAGAATTTTATACGTTTTTGAATAGTATAATACCAAATACAAGATATTTGTTGAAATGTTTAGACATCACCTATTACAACGTGTATCACTATATTAAATTATTGTCTATATTTGATATATATGAATTATCCAAATTAGATTATGATTATATAAAACGTTTGGTGTCTATGAATATTCGAAGTTATAAAAGTAGAAAAATAGAAAAAAACACAATCAAAGAATATTCTACCAACTCATTTATTATGAATTCAATGAGTAAACCTGATGAGTTGAAAGATCGTTTTTATAGTTCCAGTGAATTATTTCAAATATCCTTATATGAAAATCATACGTTATTGATGTTTGATTTGATAAAACAAAATTTGGACCATAAGTTAGATACGACCAATAGTAGTATAAAACAAGTGATAGATGAATTCAAACAACAATCCAATGCTATAGATACAACTATATATTATGACAAAATATATTATACTAGAAATGAAGTTTCCACAGAACAAATGCCCATATTTATGGATTTGACGTCGGCAGGAACACCGATTACGAATGTAAGAGACCCCTTTATAAAATCGTCTTCCATAATATGGAATGAAATCGATAAAAGTAAATTCAAATCGTTTGAACAGTTTGAGATCATTTTGAAACAATATGTCTCTGATATGGATGAATCCTCTATATTAAAATCTTATAAAACAAAAATACAAGATTGGTTTTCAAACTATAACGTAGTCTCAGGATCAAAGGGATATGTATTAGAGACCAACGAAACGTTTGTATATGAAAATAGAAGGTGGGTTCTATATAGCGAAAAAGAACTCGTCAAAGGGTCTAAACAATTAAATAGTTATATCAACAAACGTATAGATGAAATTACAAAAGAAGACTCGACCAACTCACTTAAAAAGTCCCAAATGAATCGCGACGACTATGTCAACAAGTCGAAATATTATGTATCGATGTTCAATCCATTTATGAAATACAACCAAATGAAAAGAATATATAGTCAAAATTATTCCTCTGTGGATGTAAAATTTTCGCCACATCAACCTATGTTTGATAAAATACTCCAAATTGAAAGCAATGATGAAAAAAATAAAGCCATAAAAATTTTTTGTGAACAATATACTACAGAAGGTTCGGATCCTTATTGGCTTTATTGTATCGAAACCGAGACAAAATTAGTACCGATGTTTATAAAGACATTGGCCTATTCAACCAATTATAATGAAACCATACAAAAAATATGTTATGAACAAGGAAAACAAGAAGATGAATATTGGGTAGATAAATATAGCGGATATACTATAATAAAAATAGATTTTAATGAACAAGAAGGATATACAAGTGATGGATTCAAAATGGTTTCGCGTGAAATCATTCCAACTAGTGAACCTACCACTAGTGTAGACAAAAAAAACATAATGAAAGATATTGAAACCATCTTAAACGCTATTGGTGTCCCAATTAGTCACGGACCTTCTATTTATAAAGAATATAATAATATACAAAAAAATTTATCCAAACATTCTTTGTTACTTTATTCCATCATTTTTATTTATATCCAAGCGAATGTGAATACAAGTGAAATTACCACATCCTTTTATTCGTGCAAAACATCCTTTGATGGATTTCCGATGGTAAAAGATGAAAACCAAACAAAAGGCATTGAGTATATGATATGTATTTATAAAGCATTGAAAAATATTAAAAAAGCAGTAGATAAAAACGATTTTATCAAACTCATTAAAAATGTATTGAAGAATCGACCTATGCTGAATCAAAAATTATCGATAATTAAAAAAGAATCATACTCAAAAGACAATAATAAATCATGGGAATTATTTTTACCACGAATGGCGTCTCTAACCATTAGCAAAGTATACGACGCATATTATAAATCATTCAAATTTCAAGAAGAAATGAATAAAATCATTTCGGAAATAGAACCGACCGAAAAATTATCCAATGGTTCATATAAAGTCA
>Ga0222689_1000328_pt1 | contig 15005 bp, 24 predicted proteins | sample AntAcemetage1231_FD_179838 | JGI IMG/M metagenome (GOLD analysis project Ga0222689, IMG submission 179838) | Saline water microbial communities from Ace Lake, Antarctica - #1231 | ecosystem: Environmental > Aquatic > Non-marine Saline and Alkaline > Saline | place: Antarctica: Ace Lake...
TCGTTTCGAGAATTGTCGACATTGAATTCTCGCACTTCCTTGACCTGCCGGCAGACACGACATCGCCGAGGTAAATATTCGCCAAAAAGTGTCGCATCGGACCATTGGATTTTGGTCTTGTCGCCCATCAACATCCCCTCACATTAATCGCGGCGACCTTCGGGCCGCGAAGCCATAGCGACCAACTCGACTTGCCGTTGAGCAATCCACCGATGCGATGTTCCAGAGCTGGTTTGACCAGCCCGACAGCGCCCGGTTCCCATGCCCGCCAGCGACCGTCGTCAAGTTCCTCGACATAACCGCCCCAAAGGATGATCCGGATTGCCCATGCCGGGTGGCTATGAAAGCAACCCGGATCGTCGGCACGAACGAATTTGTGAAGCTGAACGACGCAGCCGAAAGCGCGGACCAGCTTTTTGATCCAGAGTGAGGGGCGTCCATCGATTGATCCGCGCCATTCGTCCCAAGTCATGGCCTGGGCTCCCTCAAAGCGACCTCGCGCTTGCCCTTGCGCCGGGCGCGGCCTGCCTGCTCGATCTTCGCGACGGCCAATATGGCCGGCTTCAATTCATCGGGGGCGGAATCGTAGGGGACGTATTGCTTGTGGCTACCGCCAGCCAGGCGCGGAAGCATTGACCTCGGGACCGCCTCCCAGTTCGATGGCGCGGTGTTGGCCTTGTCGCCGTCCAGGCATTTCAGCGCGTGGCCGTCCGGGATGGGTCCGTTCTCCCTTTCCCATTCGATCAAGTGGACGGCGCGCCAGCGTGACTGCAGCGGCATCCCGTCGTGTATCTTGCGCTCGCGATAGCCATCCCTGGTGATGCGCTCGGTGCCGATCGGCTTGTAGAGCTTCACGGCGCAGCCGGTTCGTCCGTGGCCCTTCCTGAATTGGGTGGCGCGGGCGTTGGGGTGGCGGCCTCCTGTGCCCGGCGGGCACGGCTTGCCCTTGTTGGCCGGGACCATTCCCGTCTCGAACCGTCCGGTGCGACCGGTCTTCCATCCCATACGTTGGCGCAGGCTGTGGAGCTTCCCTGGCGTAGCATCGTCACGATCGAATTCTTCGCGGAAGGCCGCACACCATTCGTTGATCTCCATCGTGCAGTGGTCGTGCAACCATGCGATTTCCGCCTCGCTGTAGCGCGAATGGCGACCGACATATCGACCTGGCGCGCGGCCGACCTTCCATCCCTTGCGTTTGCGGAGTCCGTGCAGTTGCGCCGATGTGACATCCTGCCGATCGAATTTGGTGCAAAAGGCCCGGTGATAGTCGCTGATGACCATCATGCGGTTGGCTTCGAGCCAGCGCATTTCCGCTTCGCTGTAGGCTATCCGCCGGCCCCTCATGATTTGTCGCTTTTGCCCGGCGGCGGTGCCAGCAACGTGTTGAGCGCCGGTCGAAAGCGGTCGCCGTGACTGGCGACAAAGGTCGCCGCCTTGAAAGTGAGTTCGGCGTTTCGGATGATCTTGTCGGCGACGGCGACGGCGACGATCGCCTCGCCGCGCTTCGCCTCGGTTTCTATATTTTCCGGCGTCAGCCCCTCGTCGGACATGCGCTCGATCTGGGCGAACAGATGATCGTTGAGGTCGGAGAGTTTGTTTTTCATCGGGTCTCGCGCTCCCTCAGGATGACCTCGCGCTCGGCGTCGGGGGCCGGGCGGGTTTCGACTATGCCCTTGGCGGCCAGCGCCTCGACGGCATTGGCATGGACGCGGCCGCCGTTGAGTGATGCCCATCGGCGTGTCTGCATGTGCTTGCCTGCGCCGGTGCGGACTTTGGCCGGGCCGATGATGCGCTCGCCGCGCGTCAGCCGGTCGACGATCGCGCCCTGCTCGTCGGGCAGGCGGCGCGGGTTCATTGGTCAAACCGTCGCAGAAGCCGGCGCGCTTGTGCGTCGGCGGCGCGCGGGGCGTAGCGCTTGTGCCATGCGTCCAGCCAAATGACGCCGATGACGAACGCGGCAATGATCGCTACGAAAATGACGAGTTGGATTCCGATGCTCATAGCCTCATAGCCCTTCATGGCCGCCGCCTAGTTCCCGCAATTGCGTGCGCCAGCGGTTGAAATGCTCGATCCATTGCGCCTGTGTGTGCGGCCACTCCCAAACGGTGGGGGCGTGGCCCATCGGCCAGTCGGCGAGGGCGATGCGCTTGAGGTCGCGATAGTGAAGCGGCAGCGGCGTGTCCGGCCAGAAGCGCCGCATCTCTTCGGCCGCCATGCGTTCGTCCATGGCCGAGACGATTTTCAGGATGAGCGGCGCCAGCGGAAAGTCGATGCCGGCCTCGCCATAGATCCAGACGTCGAGCCGGTATTTCGCCTGATCGACGATTTTCCGGAAAACGCCGCCCTGGGCGAGACCGTTCTGCGCCGCCAGCAGGTCGCAAAGGTCGGTGAAGGGCCGCTTGACGTCGCCGCCGAGCGTCTCGTGCTGGTCGTGCAAGAGAAAGGCGAGGGCGGCGATCAGCGCCTCGATCAACCGGGCCCGGTAGACCGGCCCGGCGTGAAGCCCGTCCGCATCGATCTCGGCGAGTTGCTCGCGGAAGATCGCGCTGGCGCCGCGCACTTCGTGTTCGCCGACCGAATATTGCATGTCGGGGATCTGGCCGGCGAAGCGGTTGAGCCGGGCGGCGGGGCCGGCCATCTCATGCAGCCATACGATTTCGCCGCCTGGATTGGCGAGGTCGATGATCCGCCCGGTGGCGAGCCGGTCGGGGACGAGCGGCGCAGGTGTCATGTGAGCGGTCTCCGTTGGGCCGGAAGGAAAAACACGTCGCCGAAGGTCGTGCAGATATCGCCGACGATCGCGGCGGTGCGGTCCCAGTGGGCGATGACTTCCTCGGCGGTAAAGCCGGCGGCGAAGAGGGTATCGGCGGCGCGTGGGCGCGGCCTCCCGGCGACGCTGCATTCGGCGGCGTTGTCGATCAGGGTGGCGGCCATCACGGCCGTAATCCCGTCCGACCGGTAGCGCGCCGGCAGGCCGGCTATTCTGTCGCGCGGGCTCATGCGAGCCATCCGAAGCGCGCCGCAAGCGCCATGATGGCGAGCAGGCTGATGGCGAGGATCGCCAGTGTTTCGTGCGTGCGGCTGGTCGTCAGGTTCGGCCGGTGGTATCGCTCGGTCATCGACTGGTCTCCGTTTCGACTGGTTCGAGATGGGCGCCGCTGTCGACCTCGCTGGCGACGCAGGCGAGTATCCGGGCGATCGCCGCCATGCAGGAGCCGTTGACGCTGGCCTCGCTGGTCCCGGTTTTCATGGCGCCGGGGTGGCGGTCGTAGTGGCGCGCCTTGCGGAAGAGGAATGCGACGATCGCCGAGCGCTCCTCCTCGGGCGTGTCGGAATAAAGAAGCGCCCCGGAACCGGGAGGATGGTTCCGGGACGCAAGGTCCGGCCGGCGGGGAGGAATTACGCCGGTCGGCAGTCGCGCCGCGTCAGCCCGGGAGGAAGTGGACGTGACGGCGTTTCTCGTGTCTTCAGTGGAGAGCGCACCGCGAGCGTGAGGCCGACGCTCGCGGTGCTGGTCCGCCGCATTCCTCGGGGACGGGGCGGGCGCGGCGGAATTCGGATGGCGTGGTGTGTCGGTCATGTCGGCGGGCCTCCCGGATGTCGATCCGGCGATGTGTCGGCGAATCGTGCCGCCATGCTGCATCGAAATTCGCATAGATGCAATAAATATAACATTTACGGGAAAGGTTTATCGCACACCGTTTCACATGAAACACCGCAGATGCGAATTTCATGTGTTCTCGACAGTCGTGTTTGTCAGCTAAAATTGTGGATATCAGGCGGGGGAGCACGCCATGCGCGTAATCGGGTGGATCGTCACAATCTTTTTCGGGTTGGTGTTTCTCGGCTACCTGTTTGGCGGCCGGGACGATCCTAGGCGGGTGCGGTGGGTGGCGGATTGCGCTGAACAGCGTGCCGTCCTCAAGGATGTACTCGCGTCATGGTCCGACCTGGGTGTCATTCGCTCGGTCACGGCGATGGATGGCGACGTGTTGGTCACGGTCGAGGATGACCGGTGGCGTCATGCTCCGCACGACGGAAAGGTGTCGATCGGCGTTGCGGCTTATTGTCAGGTGGTTCGATCAGATGGCCGCGGCAGCGCCTTCATGCGGGGCTATCGAAGCGGGGACATTGTTGCGTCGGTGATAGACGGAAACTATACCGACTGAATTCGCCAGCGAGGCCGGCGGATCATCTTGACGAGACTTCCAACGATATGCAGGCGCACCTCGTCGACCTGTTGTGGCTTGGCAGCAGGACTTTCAAGGATAGCCGGGTCCATGGTCCGCACAACGAGGTTCGGCGGGTCCCAAACCCTTATCAGGGTTTCGGCGTTGTTGCGCTCCGGATCTCGATTGACGTTGTAGTTCTGGGCGACGACGAGGTCGCCAGGTTCGGCTTTTCGGGTGAAATCGAACAGGACCATGTCGCCCGGCACATATCCCGCCAGTTCGACAATGCGGGTGTTGATTTCCCATACACCCTGGTCGGGCCCGGGTTTGAGATCGTCCGGCGCGTCATCGGCGCTGTACCGGGTGGCGTCGGGCTCTGAGAATCCCGACCTCGCAGCGTCCTTTGATTCCGGCGTTTCGAGAAAATCGATCGCCTCGCCGGTGTAGAGCCGGAGCTGAAAGAGCGTCTCGGTATCCGCCGTCGTTTCTTCGTTGATGATCCGATAAAGCGTCGACGCCGTTACGTCGAAACCGGCGGCGCGCATCTCTGCCGCGAACTTCGTCGATTTCATACCGCGACGTTTCAGTATCCCGTCGACATACGCCCGGGCACGACCGCGAACGTGACTCTGGATGTCGCGAGGTGATGTTGGTTTCTCATTCATGCGATGCCTAGTGTGCACAGGTGCGATACACACAGCATCTTGTATCATTGCAATTGACATTTCCCGTACTCGCGAGAAAACATAGCGACTATGGAGCATATGATTCGCATTGATGCAATAGTAAGGCGAGCCAGACGGCTTGGAGTGTCGCTGCACGATCTCTGCCGTTCGGCTGACGTGCCGTATCCCACAGTGTGCCGTTGGCGGTCTCCGAATCCATCAAATCCGTTGATGCGCCTCTTCAACGAAGTAACCGGAAAGCTCGAGGCCGACCTTTCTGCCCGGGAAACCGCGCTTCTTACCCATCTGATTGAGCTTCATCCGGAGTTCGCCCGTGCGGTTTTGTCGCCGAAGGGCGACGGCACGCCGGGGGCGGTCATGGAGGCGGCGGAATGACTCCGGCGGCAGCGGCTGAAATCCTGTTCATATTTCTGGTTCTGGCGGTCGTTCTGGTTGTGGTGATCGCTGGCGGTGCGGTCCTGTACCTCGTTTTCATATTCTGGCGGCACCGGCGATTGAGAAACGAATTCGAAACCGCCTTTCAAGTGATCCATCCGCCCTGTCCGGTCACGCGCGCAGTGCGCCCACCGCCGCGCCGGACCATCGGCCGGGGCGGTTCGGGCGGTGGTTCGGGGTGGGCGCGATGACCCGCCGGCATGCCTATAGCGAGCGCGACGATAACCTGATCCGCAGCCTGTGGGCAGAGGAAGCGACCTGCGAGACGATCGCCGCGCGCATCGGGGTGACCCGAGGCTCGGTTGTCTACCGGGCGAAGCATCTCGGGCTCGACACGTCGCGGGAGCGGGTGCCGAGCATGGGTCGCCAGCCGCCGGAAATGTCGCAGGCCGAGCGCAAGCGCGAGCGTCGCCAGATCAACCGCGACCTGTTGCGCCGCAAGCGTATCGCCCAGGACAGCGAGCCGATCGTACTCAGGCCATCGCATACCATGACCGGCTTTCCGGTGCGCGAGATCGAGCCGGAAACCCGCGCCCTGATCGACGCGGCCCTGGCGGAGATGGCGACATGACAGAATGGCACCGCTTCGCGCTCGATCGTCTCAATAGGGATTCGAACAAGGCGGCGATGTCGCTCAATCAGCGGCTTTTCGTCGAAAAGATCATGGCCCGCGGCGAACGCGAACCGGACGCCGGGTTGACGCCGGCGGAGGCCAATTACCTGCGCAGCATCGCGGCAAAGTTCGACATGACGATCGAGGAGGACAGCCATGCGGAGAATATTCGGCAAGACCGGGCCGATGTTGAGCCACAAGAATCTGGGGATGGACCATCCCCGGCAGGCGGCCAAGGGCAAGGCGCTGAAACCGTTCGGGCAGCGCGAGCAGCAACGGGCGGCGAAGCGCCTCGCGAAGATGAAAGCGACAGCGACGAAATAGAATCCCAAGCGAACGCATCTGTTGACGCCACACCGGAAAGGACCCGAGAGGCCGGAGTGGAAGAGGGTGTCAGTAGGCTATCCGGCGGGCGGACGCCGGACGCAACGTCAGAGCGAACAGGCGTGACAGCCGGGAGAGACCGGCAACCATCAAAGCCGCTTGAATTCCATCCGCTCGCTAATCTGTTCCCGCTGATCGAGGGCGGCGAGTTCGACGAGCTGGTCGAGGATATCCGCGTCAACGGCGTGCGCGAGGTCATCACGCTGCTCGACGGCAAGATCCTCGACGGGCGCAACCGCTATCGCGCCATGCAAGCTCTGCTCGATAGCGCGGCGATGCTCGGTGAGGGGTGGGGCTCTGATGCCGGCAAGAGAATGCGCACCGAGCAACTCGTCCCGGCGCGGACCCTGTGGCCGTTCGAGGACTTCGACGAGGAACGGGGTGGCGAACCGCTGACCTTCGTCCTGTCGAAGAACCTGCACCGCCGCCATCTGACCGACGATCAACGCCGCATGGTCGCCGCGCGGATCGCCAATCTCGGCAAGGGGCGCCCAGAGGGAAAAGCCGCCAATGGCGGCATTAACCGAAAACAAGCTGCCGAAATGCTGACAGTTGATCATGCCGGCGTAGAGCGCGCCCGCACGGTTGTCACGAAGGGCACGGAGGAACTGCAGCACGCGGTCGAAATCGGCCATACCACTGTGCGCGCCGCCGCCGAGATCGCCCGGCTCGATCCGGACGCCCAACGCCGGATCATCGCCGAAGTCGCCAAGCATCCCGACAGCAGGAAAGCGTTCAAGTCGGTCGTCTCGGAAGTCCGCCGCGAAGGGCAGGACGAGAAGAAGGAGCGCCGCGCCGAGCGTGAACGCGAGCTGGCGACGCGACAACGTGCGCTGCCGGACAAGCGCTACGGCGTCATTCTGGTCGACGACGAGTGGGATTTCGAAGTCTTCAGTCGCGACACCGGCATGGATCGGCACGCCGCCAATCAGTACCCGGTCAGCGAGAACGCCCATACGCCGGAGGAAATTCACGCCCGCACGGCCGAGCGCTTCACGATCGCCGCACCCGATTGCGTCCTGCTCCAGTGGGTCCCGGTGCCGCATCTGGCGATCGGCATTCGCCTGATGGAACTGCGCGGATTCTGCTACGTCACGAACTTTAACTGGGGCAAGGACCGGATCGGCACCGGCTACTGGAACCGCAACAAGCACGAGCATCTTCTCGTCGGCGTGCGCGGCAGTGTGCCGGCCCCGGCGATGGGCGATCAGTGGAACTCCGATCTGCCCGCGCCGGTTCGCGCGCATTCGGTCAAGCCTGACTGGCAGTACGAGCTGATCGAAGCCTATTTCCCCAATCTGCCGAAAATAGAACTGAACGCGCGCCGCGCCCGTCCGGGCTGGGACGCCTGGGGCCTTGAGGCGCCAGAGCCCGACCACGATCCGGAAACCGGTGAAATAACGGAGGCGGCGGAATGAAGTGCCGCCGGCACCGATGGGACGAGAGGGTCGCTGTATCGGAACACAAGTCCGAGCGCGAATGCAGGAACGGCTGCGGCACCGTCAAGGTGACGCGCCATGAGCCGCAAAACTTTCCGCCGCACTGGCAGGAGTTCTGGCGCGGCTTCGACCGCGTCGCCGGGCCGGACGATCCGACACCGCCATGCATCGAACATCCCGAAACCCAAGGAGACTGAAATGGCGAAGATCAAGAGCGTCATCACCATGATGGGCATGCTCGAGCGGGGCTATGTCCCGCGCGAGATGGACAAGTATTTCGCGCAGGTGCTCGAGACGTTGGGCGAAATGAGCGACAACAATCTCAAGAAGGTCTTCAAGGGCGAGATCAGCCTGAAGATCGGCGTCGCCATGGTCAACGGCACGGCGACGGTCACCGCCCATATCGATTCGAAGACGCCGAAGCCGGAACCGGCACAGGGCATGTTCTTCGTCGACAAGGACGGCAACCTCAATACCGAACATCCGGGCCAGCCGGACATGTTCAAGCCGCGCGACGTCGAAACGGCCTGACGCCCCTTGATTTCGCGCCGGCGGGTCCAGCACCGCCTCCGGCTGCGCGATTTCCGATGGCGGTGCCATTCGACAGGAGACCAGCATGACAAAACCCGTCGGGGAAGATCCCCGGACGCCCGGCCCGAAGTTGCCCGGCCCGAGTACGATCGAGATGCTTTCCAATCTCGGTCGCAAGGCCAGCGATATCACGGTCGAGAATATCGAGACCAAAGGGCTCGGCGAAGGCTTGCCGCCGATCGTGCCAGTCGGCTGGGACCGCGACAATCAACGGTTCCTTTCTCTCAGGACCGAAATCGAGAGCTATCGCGAACGGCCCGAACGCCGGACGGGCATGGCGACGATGCAGACGCTGCAGGCGTTCTACGGCCTGATCAACCGGCACAAGGGGCAGAACTCGGCGGTGTTCGCCGATCTGAACTGGCGCAAGCCGGAATTCACTGCCGTGATCGATTACCACCACGACGGTGTGACGGATAAGGACAAGCCGCATCTGCCGCAGAATCTGAACCACCGGATCTACTACCCGTTCCCGTTGTCGGAAGAATGGAAGGCTTGGATCGCCGGCGACGGCAAGCCGATGGAGCAGGGCGATTTCGCCGCGCTCATCGAAGACCGGATCGCGGAGATTTCGGCACCGAACGAAACCGAGAAAGACGAACTCGAAGACCTGTTCAAGACGGCGATCGCCGACCCGTTCGAGATCGTCCAGCTTTCGCGCGGATTGAAGGTCTCGGTCGAGTCCGCGGTCGGCAGGATGGTCACCCTGCAGACAGGCGAAACCGAAATGATCTTCGAGGAGGTCCACAAGGATGGCGGCGGGCAGAAGCTGATCGTTCCGGGCCTGTTCATGCTGTCTCTGCCGGTGTTTTTCCGGGGAGAGAAACAGCGGATTCCGGTGCGGCTTCGCTATCGCGCCAACGGCGGCAAGGTGACCTGGCTCTACCAGATGTGGCGGCCGGACACCTATGTCACCGAAGCGGTCGAGAAGGCGCTTGACGTGGTCCGCGTCGAAACCGGCCTGCCGGCCTATGAAGGGTCGCCCGAAGCGTGACCGTCACCGCGCAAAAAAAGCCGGCGCCATGGTCGGCGCCGGCCCTTTCATTTTCCGCCTGGGCGGCCCGCCGATCAGTGCAGGTTGAGATTCACCGGCACCGGGTTGGTGTGCGCCGTTGCGCGATGGCGCGCATTGGCCATGGTCCATCGCCAGCCGACCGCCGGCAGGGTCAGTCGGGCGACCACACGCGGGTCGATCTCGGTGTTTTCATCGGCGAAGCGCCGACAAAAAAGCGTAAGCCGGCAGACATGCTGCCCGACGATGGCGACGCCGCCATCACTGTACAGGTCGATCGCCGATGTGTTGTCGACAAGCGTGAGGCCCTGCGAGGCGCGCATCCAAAATCCACTCATTCCATTCTCCCCATTCCCAATATCAATCCTCCCCCGGTGGCCTGCTTAGGTAGCAATGCGGCGGGGCGATACCCATGCCGCCGCCCTCATCGGGAGACTCACTACTTTTTCCACCGTTCGACAGTGTTGTTCACACTTTCCGAAGAACAAGAATTGACGCGGCGATTGACCGTTTCGGGGTGGGGGGCATGAGCGTCTACGTCGACAATGCGCGGTTGCGGGTCGGGCGGATGGTGATGTGCCATATGCTGGCCGACACCGAGGCCGAGCTGCACGCCATGGCGGCGCGCATCGGCGTGGCGCGCCGCTGGTACCAGGGCGACCACTACGACGTCTGTGCGACATCGAGGGCGAAAGCGCTCGCCGCCGGCGCGGTCGAGGTCACCATGCGCGGCATGATCCCGCTGCGGGCCAAATTCCGGGCCCGCCACGGCATCGCGCTGCCGGATGCCCATGCCGATGCGCTCAAGTGGTTGCGGGACCGAAATGGCGACGGCTATTTCGATACGGATATGTGCCTCGTCGCGGCCGGCGAGCGCGCGCCGTTCATGCGCGCCACCTGGAACGCCCTGCGCGACGCCGGGCTGGTCGAATTCTACCGCATTGCCCCAACCGGCGGCGGCCGCATCCGCATCACTCCGGAGGCGGCGGAATGAGCGACACGCCGACCCTCGACACCTTCAAGGCGGTTTTGGTCAGCACGGTCCGTGAATATCGGCGCATGGGCGAGCAGGAGCTGCTTTCCACAGTCAGGGATATCGCCGCCGATCTCGATATCGAGCGGGATGAGTTGGTGGTTGATGTGCTCTCCCGGTTGGCCAGGGCGGGCTCGATACCGGCTGCCGCTGCACTGGTTGTTTTCGCGGACGGGGATATTGCCGCCGAAAACCGCGCCTTCAGAATCGTTGCCGACCTTGGCCTGCGCTCCGAGGATATCAAGGCCGAATTGGCGATGTCGGAACTCACTCGTCAGTTAGAGGAAGCCGCCGACGAGATGGTAAAGCGCGGCGAAATGACAGTCCGAATCGACCCCGAGACAGGGCGAAAACTCTATGGCAGGACAAAGCCAAAGGCGGCGGAATGAGTGTCGTAATACATAAAATCGCGCAAGGAATACTTGGCGAACACTTTAACGGGGGCGTGGGATGACGATCGTTCGCCGCGAGCATAACGGCAATTTCACCATCGTCGCCAACACGATTTTCCGCGAGGCGGATCTGTCGTTCGAAGCCATGGGCGTCGCCGCCTATCTGCTCTCCAAGCCGGATCACTGGAACGTGCATCTGAGGCAACTGGCCAAGGCCGGCGGCATCGGCCGCGACAAGATGCAGCGCATCGCCCGCGAGCTGATCGAGGCCGGCCTGCTCGAACGGCGGCAATGCCACAATCCGGAATCCGGGGCTTTCGACGGCGTCGAGTACATCATGCGGGACACACCGGAGCCTGAAAATCCGGCCACGGTGGGGTCACCGCAACCGGATTTACCGGAGCCGGGTTTACCGGAGTCGGATAATCCGGTTGCGGTAGTAAGTACTGACTCAGAGATAAAACTGATTCAAAGCAAAGAGAGAGAAGGCGCGGGCGAGGATTCCGGGGAAGGGGACCCGATTGCGCCGTCCGGGCAGGATTCGGCAAAGCGGTGGCGGAGGCTGAAACTGACCTACCCGCACGCTATCGCCGACGAACTGCCTCGATCCGAAAAGCTGTTCATGGCGGCGGCGCTGGCCGACCAGGTCGCCATCCTCGACGCCGTGCCACGGCTGATCGCCTATCTCGACACGCCGCAGGAGAACGGGCGCAAGCCAAAGCGCATCCGGCTGCAGGATTTCATCAATCAGCGGGGTTGGGAGATCGTCCCCGAACCGCCGGCGGAGCCGGTTGGCGACACGCCCGATGCGCCAACCGACAAGGGATTCGCCTCATTCGGCTTCGCCGATCAGGGATGGTGGGCGCTGATCTGGCGGGCGTTCAATGCCGGGCAGTTCCGCAACGTGCATGCGCGGCTCTCGCCTTCGCTGATGTCGCGCAGCGTCATGGTCAAGTCGGCCGATGCGCCGACCGAGGACGAACTCGCGGCCTTGCGCAGGGTGCCGCCCGATGCGCCGGAATTCGCGGCGTGGGCCGAGCACGTCAAGGCGACATTCGCAGCCCGCGATCTCTTCGTCGAACTGCCGAAGCCGGACCGTGCGCCCTATGTCTGGATACCCGCCGACCCGCCGCCGGCGCCCGGCCCGAGCAACAGCGAAATCGAAGAGGTGATGGGGTGACTTTCGATGTGACAGAGCGCCCGGCTGGTTTAGCGTGGCATGTCGTTCACTGCATCGGTCGACAAGACAGTGGTGTCTTAAGCTGGCTCGATCGGCTCGGCGTCGAATACTACTATCCGATGATCAGGGAAATGCGCCCTGCACCAAAGCGCAAGCTCTCGAAGAAACAGCGCAGAATGGGGTTGAGGGTTCCTCATATCGTTCCTCTATTGCCGCGATACACCTTCATTCGGTTCGACATGAGCGGGGATGGATGGCGCGAACTGTTTCGCTTTGCGGGTGTGGGGGGGATGGTTTGCGAGGGTGATCTTCCTGTGCGCGTCCCGGAGAAGTTGATAGCTTCCATCAAGTGTCTCGAGATCAATGGAGCTATCCCAGGCCGGATGCCTGCGCGGAAGATATTCACGATCGGAGAGCGCGTGCGGATAGCCGACGGTGGGCTGACATCCTTCGAAGCTGTGATTACCAAAGTACCAGATTGTGCGATCGAGGAAGTTGACTCCGACACCCGAATCAGAGTTGCAGTGGATTTGTTCGGAGGCGAGACTCCCGTCGATCTCAAAATTTCACAGATCGAGAAACTATAGCCCCGAACGACCACGCTGCGGCCACGCCTTGGCCACCGCGAGTGCCGCGCTCGGATTAGGCGCAGCGCCGTATTTTTCATCCCTTGTGAGCGGTCACTTGCCGCTAATTCCGAACAGAGATGCTCATGGGTCCTTCCGAGGCATCTCATGCAATGCGGCAGCCCTTAGCCCGATTTATCGCCAGTTTTACAAAATTTCCGCAGGGTTAACGCGGTTAACACACGACGGAGGCGGTTAACGCCACGGGTTAACAGGCCGGGACCATGCGGTGCGAGATGATGAAATCAGCGACAACTGACACGGCTTCGAATATCTGGCTTTCGCTCACCGACGTGGCAGCGCAGAAGGGTGTCTCGAAGGTCGCCATCCACAAGCGCGTCAAGAAATTTGTTGGCGCGGGGATGCTTTCGACGAAGCCGGGGCCTCGCGGCACGGTGCTGGTCAATATCGTTGCCTTTGATCGGCTGGTTGCCGACGAGACGGATCCTGCCCAGGCGTTGCGCAATGGCGGTGAACTCGATCTCGATAACGAAAGCGATGGCGTAGCTGAGACGGTCGCAGGCGCCAACGATGGGCCGGCGGGCAAGCAACCGGGAGCGGGCAGCTATGCCTCGGCCCGGGCTGATCGCGAAAGCTACCAAGCGGAGAATGCGCGCCTCGATCTTGAAGAGAGACTCGACCGGCTTACCGATCGGGAAGAGGTCGCCCGGCGCCAAATGGACGTGTTCCGTCGGCATCGGGATCGACTGCTATCGATACCGGCGCGGCTTCAGGACCGCCTCGCGTCAGCGGATGATGGTCAGGCAATCCGTATGATCCTGACGACGGAAATCCGGCGGGAGCTCGACGGCCTGGCGGAAAAGCTAGACGCCCTGGCATCAGAGAACGACGATCTGGAACTGGATGATGACGCTGTCGATCGAGAATCTCCACAAACAGAGCAGACGGAGGCTGCAGCGTAACGCCCGCGTCGTCTATGCCGCCGCCGCGGCCGGGCTACGACCGGATCCGAGCGAGCGCGTCTCCGAATGGGCGGCTGGCCACAGGATCGTACCCGACATCGGAGCGCTACCCGGACCATGGCGGAACGAGACCGCGCCGTACCTGATTGAACCCATGGACGCACTCTCGCCGGACGATCCTTGCGAGAACGTCGTGGTGATGGGGCCAGCTCAGGGCGGCAAGTCGGCGATCGCGGAGAACTGGCTCGGCTTCATCATGCATCGGGCGCCGGGCCCAGCCATGTATGTCGGGCCGACGGTCAAGGCGGCAAAGGATTGGTTTCAGGAGAAGTTGGGGCCCACGATAGACGCGACGCCTGCTCTTTCACCTGCGTTGAATGGGGTGGTGGAGCCGACCCGATCTCGATCAGGCGAGGGGTCGACGTCGGAGCGTATCAGGTTCCGCGGCGGCTACCTTCTCCTGGCCGGGGCTAATTCGGCCGCGACACTGCGGCAGCATTCGATCCGCTACATGGTGCGCGACGATCGCAGCGCTTGGACCGACAATGCCGACAATGAAGGTGACCCGAAAGACCTTTCGGACAAGCGCCTGAAGACGTACCGCGTGTTCGGCATGGCGAAGTGCCTCGACGTGTCCTCGCCGAAACTGAAAGGTGCGGACATCGATGCCGACTATGAAGCGGGCGACAGGCGACGATACTACGTCGCCTGCAAGACGTGCCTCTCACTGAACGATTTCGATTGGGAGGATATTCGCAAGAACGAGACGCCACCTTACCGGTGTCACCTGATCTGTCCGAACTGCGGAGCAGAGCACTTCGAGGCTGACAAGGCGGCCATGACGGCCCGCGAAAATGGTGCATGCTGGATCCCGACCGCGCCGGATGCGAATGGTGAGGTTCCGCCGAAGACCATAGCGCCCGCCGATGTCGATCACTGGCGTAATAGGCACACTGGGCGCCGGATTCGAAGCTACGCGATAACCGGTTTGGTCAACATTTTTGACAAGTGGGAGTTGCTTGCCGCAGGAGAGGCCGCCGCCGGCGACGACCCCGACAAACAGCAGCCATTCCAGAACGGCGATCTCGGGCGCCCATACGAGCCGAAGGGCGAGGGGCCTGGTTGGGAACTTCTGGCGGCAAGGCGCGAGAGCGAATGGAGCCGCGGCCATGCGCCGGCTGGCGTGCTTTATGTGACGCTAACAGCCGACGTCCAGGCGGACGGGCTCTATTGGTCCTATCTCGGTTGGGGGCCGCGTAAGGAATGCTGGCATCTCGACTACGGGTTTCTGCCGGGCGCGACGGACGTGCCGCTCGAAGGGGCCTGGCCGAAACTCGATTTCATCGCCGATCGTGGCGTCAGGTTCGGAGGCGTTCGGGTCGGACCCGATATGATCGCGGTCGATTCTGCCTACAATGCGGAGCCGGTCTATTCATGGACGAAACGCCGCCACAACGCGCTGAATGTCCGCGGCGTCGATGGATGGTCGAAGCTGCCGATCTTCAGGGCCGAGAATCCG
>Ga0222689_1000329_pt1 | contig 14912 bp, 10 predicted proteins | sample AntAcemetage1231_FD_179838 | JGI IMG/M metagenome (GOLD analysis project Ga0222689, IMG submission 179838) | Saline water microbial communities from Ace Lake, Antarctica - #1231 | ecosystem: Environmental > Aquatic > Non-marine Saline and Alkaline > Saline | place: Antarctica: Ace Lake...
ATCAGGATCAGTCCAGCTTCCTCCACTATCAGGCGTTCCATTCAAGATTATCTCAAGATTGACAGGTGCTGCTGACTCACAAATTTCTAATACTGCGTCATCACCGGCATCAATTCCATCGGTGAAAGTGATGGTGAGATTGCTGCTCTGCGTCGGGCAAGGAGTATTTCCGATTATAGTGTATTCATAGGTTCCAGGCGGATAGGTCAATGGATCAAAGATGTTATCGACATCAACATTTGCAGAGTTCTGCCACTGTCCACCAGCATCTGGGGTTCCACCCAGATAAGTGCTCATGTCAAATGGAAATGCATCTGGACATACTCCAACTTGCGCATCAAAACCGGGATCTGGAATCTGGTTTTCTATGATAAACAAAGTATTGTATACGTTGGCGCAGCCAAGAACCGAGTCGATTTCATAGATATATATTCCACCCGTTTCACTGTCAGGATTGTAAGTACCATCATCCGGAATACTTCCTGGACGGTACCAGTTACCTCCCGACTCAGGACTGCCGAACAAGGCATCGAATAATTCAAAAGGTGGGTAATTTTCACAAATCAAGTAGGTCGTCGCATTTCCAGGATCTGCGGGACTATTCACCACTACTTCATATTCAGAACTGCTGATGCATGTTCCGTTGTCAAAGCTGTACGTATAAGTGCCTTCTGCATCATTTGCCAAGGAGAACGTATTGGTATGGACTGTCCCGTTCGGGTCTGTCCAGACTCCCCCGGGATTCTCTCCAGCAATAAAATTATTTAAGTTGGCTGTGATTGCTGATGTACAGAGGTAAATAAACCCTCCTGGGCCAGGATTACTACCCTGGACTCCAATCGAAAATAGAAAATTATAATTCTCGCCATCTACAGTGAGATCTGCTGAAAAATTTCCCGCGCACAATCCGTTAACAGTGAAATTATCGCCAGTTCCAATTCCATTTCCCAGTGGAACGACACTTCCACTTTCGTACCAAGTGAATTCATAATCACCGGGAATATCCAAATCAAAGACTATTGATCCATCACAAGAAAAGCAATCTGAGCTTAGGGTTGGGGTAAAAGTATACTGTGCTTGACAAGATAATGTCAAGATCAAAGACAGGACAAAACCTGTTAAGTTAGTCCAAATGAGACTATTATGAGCAAAATTAGGTTTCACAGTTCCCGTTAGTTAGACGGAATTCAAAGATACGAAAAAGCCCCGGAAAGGTTCCGGGGCTTTAAAGCCAAGGTTAATTGGTTGGTTTTGGTTAAGGTATAATGGTAATTGTACCACTATAAAACTCTTCTTTTCCTTCTTCGTTGGTCAGTAGAACAACCCAAGGGAAAGTCTTTCCTGGACGAGCGAGTGTGCCGTTTGGCAAAACACCTTTCCAAGCTTCGTATTTATCATTCGATTCGAAAATCGGTTTGTTGTTCTCGTAGATGGTCAATTTAAAATTGACATTTCTTATTTTCAGTGCTTCTGGCATGAAACTGTCGTTCACACCATCATTGTTCGGTGAGAATGCATCCGGTGCCAACAATTTAAAATCGTCTTCTATAGAAACATACTGGTAGATAGAATCAACACAGCCATAGTCGTTCGACACAACAAGTTTAACTGGGTAATCTCCAGACTTCATGAATGACATTTCCGGATTGATTTCATTTGAACCTTCATTGGCTAAAGTCCATTTTGCTTCTTTAGCTCTTTCCGAAAGGTTGATAAACTTAACCCTAGGTGCTTCTGCAGACTCATTGATAAATTCCCAATTGAATTCTGCTTCTGGAACAGGATTAATGATAATCAAGTTCTTCATCGACTTGGAACGAATAACCCCATCCTCATGACTCGTCACTGAAAGTGTGATATCATAGGTGCCAGGCTTAGAGTATACATGAGAAGGATTCGGCTTGTTGGCAAAATTACCATCACCAAAGTTCCAAAGGTAACTGCCTTTCACTCCGTCAGTTGTCATTTGAAAGCTTACACTTACACCAGCACAAGCTTCTTGAAGATCTGCTGCAAAAGACAGTTCATCAGCGATAGCCTCTGATCCGGTAAGTACTTTGTTTGAATTGGGAGATTCTTGTGATTCCGTAACAACTTTTGAATTGTATGAAGATGATTCTTGAGTCTTCTTATCCAACAACTCAGTTTTCTTGATTGATTTGTTACTTTCAACAATCTTTGCTTCTCGAGCAACCATTGTCCGAGTTGGAGCTTCACCTGACTTCTCCGTTTGAATAGTTTCAATCTTCTTAAGGTCTGAAGCAATTAAAGCTTCACGAAGAGGAGTATCTAGATTTACGTATTCACCTGATGATGCAATACGTGCTTTTGGAACTTGGAATGAATTGTCCCAAACAGAATAATAGGTGGTGATAGAAGCTGCTATTAAGAATATCGTTGCGGCTATAGCTGCTACATATGAAGCAGCGTTGCTACTTGATTGAGCTGATGAAGCATTTAGTTTAGATTCGATTGCATTCCAACTGCTCGAATCGTAAGGTGCTTCATATTTATCGTAAGCCTTTTGCAGACCACGTTCAAAGTTCGTCAAATTCTCACCCATCCGTTCTGTTATAATCTCTCAATAAAATATTCTTAAGGTTCCTTCTCGCTTTTGCCAAGTTAGACTTGGAAGTACCGTCGCTAATTCCCAGCTGTGCAGCTATCTCTTTGTGCGACAATTGTTCAAAAACATATAAGTTAAAAATGGTTCGGTATGCAGGAGTCAATTTCTGCATGGCTTCAGTAATCTCTTCAGGAGTATAACTGACCTCATCATCTTCTTCTACGTCAACATCAGCAATTGCAAAATCTTCAAGTGACCTATCTTCGCCTAGAAGTATAAAATCATTCTTTTGCTTTCTGAAATGGTCAATCGCTGTATTAACCATAATCCTTCTCACCCAGCCTTCAAAAGATCCATTACCGCTAAATTTTTCAATCCCAGTAAATACTTTTATAAAGCCCTCCTGCAACATATCTTCAGCCTGGTCGTTATTCTTCGTATATCGAAGACAAACAACTTTCATTTTACCAAAAAGAAGTTCGTAGACTCTCATCTGAGATCTTCGATCGCCTTTTCGACAGCCCTCAACGAGCCCTTCCAGAAGTGTGTTGCCATCAGCCATAGCTGCTGATACTTTTTAGACGGAGATCTATTCAAAGGGTTGCCTCCCTCAGCCGAAATCTTCCGTAATTCGCGGAAAAATACACTTTTTTCTAATCTTTCCAGCTTTCGACCCAATATCACGATAGCTTTAGAATTGTGGTAAATTTGCAAAATGAAAAGAGTAGTTGTCGGACTTTCAGGCGGAGTAGACTCTAGCGTTGCTGCATATTTACTGCAAAAGCAAGGCTATGAGGTACTCGGTATCTTTATGAGAAACTGGCACGACGAGAGCGTTACCATTAATAATGAGTGCCCTTGGATAGAAGATAGTAATGACGCTATGTTGGTAGCGGAAAAACTTGGAATCCCCTTTCAAGTCATGGATTTGAGCATTCCTTATAAAGAGCGAATCGTCGATTATATGTTTTCTGAATACCAAAAAGGAAGAACTCCCAATCCTGATGTGCTCTGCAATCGGGAAATTAAATTCGATATTTTCTTAGATGCTGCCGTTCAGTTGAATGCCGACTTTGTCGCAACGGGCCACTATTGCCGTAAAACAAGTTTCATCAATGATCAATCTCAAGAAATCCATCAGTTATTGGCTGGAGCCGATACTAATAAAGACCAGAGTTACTTCTTGTGTCAATTAAATCAAGCTCAGCTAGCTAAAGCTCTATTCCCAATCGGAGAATTGACAAAACCTGAAGTACGTGAGATTGCTAAAGAATTGGATTTAGTCACTGCCGACAAAAAAGATTCCCAAGGCTTATGCTTTATAGGTAAGGTGAAGCTTCCTACTTTTTTGCAGCAACAATTGGCTCCCGAAAAAGGAAGAATCTTGTCGATAGATGCATCGGAAGTTAATCCGGTAGAGCTTGTCGACTTCGAAAGTGATTTAGCGCTGGAAACCCTAGAGGCTATTAGTCGTCCCTTTGAGTTAAGTTCAATGGAAACTACTGACATGGGGGAACACAATGGGGCACATTACTATACTATTGGTCAACGTAAAGGCTTGGGGGTTGGTGGAACAGCTGAACCTCTTTTTGTGATTGGTACCGACACAACTGAAAACCTCATTTATACAGGACTCGGTGAGTCTCACCCTGCTTTGTGGAGACAAGGAATCTATATCATCCCATCAGAAGTGCATTGGATTCGTGAAGATCTCAGACTCTCCCCAGGAGAAAAAATGAAAGTTAAAGCTCGAATTCGATACCGTCAAGAACTGCAAGATGCGGTATTGATGGCAGAGAAAAATGGATTATTCGTGGTTTTCAAATCTCCTCAGAAAAGCGTAACACCGGGACAATTCGTCGCTTGGTATCTCGATGATGAGCTAGTAGGAAGTGGAATTATTCACCACTGATACAACCATTTTCACCTTCCCTGAGTCTTTAAGAAGATTCCAAGAATTGCATGTGATTGATATTCAGTCTTTCAACAATTGGAATAACTTGTAGACAACAATTAAACTATACCCACCGACATGACTAAAATCACTACCAAGATGATTTGGAAAGCTGCAGTCCTATTGCAGTTTATCTTCCTCTCCGCCATTCCGGCTTTCGCACAACCAGATTGTGAAAATGTAACAATCGGACTTCATACAGGTCTTTATGCTCAAGAAATTAATTTTTCAGTTAGCGACGAATTCGGAAATCTGCTTTTCGATCTCCAAGAAACGCTAGCACTCACAAACGTGTTTTTGCAAAATAATACCACCTACACTTTTGAGGTTTGTATTCCCAATGGCTGTTATTCAGTCTATGCCTACGATTCTTGGGGTGACGGTTGGAACGGTGGCTATGTGAATATTGGTTATTCGGGTATTATGGAAACCATTGCCTTTCTCGAACAAGGAAGCTTTCAAATATTTCCCTTCGGAATCAACACGGATGATTGCGCACCAGCATCAATTCCTGGTTGCACAGATCCAAATGCAATCAATTTTAATCCCTTGGCAAATGTCAACGACGACTCTTGCGAATACAATACTTTAATTGAGGGATGTACAGATCCAATCGCATTGAATTACAATCCTCAAGCTACCATCGACGATGACTCGTGTCAATATGAAGATCCTTGCGATGGTGCTGAAGCCACTTTATATATCTGCACTTTCAGTAATGGTGATCAAATCGAACTAGAAATTCTAGATAGTCAAGGAAATCAGGTAGAGTATATCACAGGATTAGGCAATGCCGCAATCGTTTATTATGATATCTGCTTAGATGCTGAAGAATGTTACACTGTTAACATGTCAAACAGCACATCAACAGGTTGGTATGGAGGCTATTTCTGGATCAATTCAGGAGATACTCAAGTGAGCACTGGAGCTTTAGCTGAAGATTTAGAATTTGACTCAACAACTTTTAGCATTAGCAATACAGGCTGCCCTTACGCTGGCTGCACCGACCCTGAAGCATTCAACTACGATCAAGGAGCGTCATTTGATGATAACTCTTGTATTTATATTGATGAATGCGAAGCAACAACTTTGTTTCTTACTTATTCACCGGGAAGCTGGCCAGAAGAAGTTTCATGGACTATCACCGATGATGGTGGTAACCTTGTAGCAAATTCTATAGAATACCCAGTTGGAGCAGCTTACACTGATGTTTTATGTTTGGGTGCTGGTTGCTATACTGTCAATATGGGGGATAGCTTTGGAGATGGATGGAACGGTGGAATCCTTCAACTGATTGGTGCCAACAACGAAATCTTTGGCGAGTACACTATTGATTATGGAAATGCTGGTGTTGGAAGCTTTGGTATAAACACCGATGGATGCGTCGTAACTATTGAAGGATGCACCGATCCAACAGCATTGAACTACAATCCACTTGCAACTGTAGAGGATGATTCATGTGAATATCCAGCTCCAATTCCTGGTTGCATGGATCCTAATGCACAAAATTACAACTGGCAGGCTACTGAAGACGATGGATCATGCATCTACCCAGAACCTTGCGATTTCACTGCTGCCACTTTATACATCTGCACTTTCTCAAATGGAAATCAGGTAAACTTGAATATCGTTGATAGTCAAGGAAACGAAGTAATTGCTGTTGCCAACCTTAATAATGCGGCAATTGTATATTACGATATCTGCCTCGATCCAAATGAGTGTTACACTATAACTATGAGTAACAATACTGGTCCTTATGGCTGGTACGGAGGTTACTTCTGGATTACAGGTGACAACGGTCAGTTGATTCAATCACAATTAAACAGCGGTCAGCAATCTGCTCAGGTATTCTTAAGTATTGACGGAAGCTGCAATGGACTAGGATGTACAGACCCTGAAGCTTTGAATTACGATGAAGCTGCTACCATAGACGACGGTTCATGTATCTACCCTATCTATGGCTGTACTAACCCCAATGCATTAAACTACAATCCTAGCGCTACTGAAGATGACGGTTCATGTCAATTCCCAGAACCTTGTGAAAGCAATGAATCTCTAATTATAGCTTCAGCTGGAAATTGGGGATACGAAATGTCGTGGTCACTCTTCAATGAAAATGGTGTTGTAGCTTATGGAGGCAACTACCAGAATTATGAAGTAGTAACAACAAGTGCTTGTCTTGAGGACGGTTGCTACACGCTTGAAATGTTCGATAGCTTCGGCGACGGATGGAATGGAGGTTCTATAATCATCATGTTTGGAGATCAGACTGTAAATGCTTCTCTTCCAATGGGAGAATACGGACTATACTACTTCAGCATCAACACGGATGGCTGCCCAGAAGAGCAGGTTATCTTCGGATGTACTGATCCTCAGGCTATGAATTACAACCCTGAAGCGACTGAAGATGATGATTCATGTGAATACTACGAATGCTGGGGAACCGAAGTCATTTTCACCATTGAAACTGGAGCTATCCAGGATTACGTCAGCTGGGGAATTGGCAACCAATTCGGAGCATATTATGCGACTGGATCAACAATAACGCCATACAACACTTCATCATTCGCTGTATGTTTAGAGGATGCTTGTCATACAATATTCTTCTACGATCAACTTAATGGCTGGGATCAATGTGTAATAACGGCTACATTGAATGGAGAAATTCTATTCACAAGCACAGGATCGAACTACCAAGGATTGCAGTTCGGTGTGAATGTAGATTGTGAAGACACACCAATATGGGGTTGCACTGACCCGAATGCACTGAATTACAACCCTGAAGCTACAGAAGATGATGGTTCTTGTCAATTTGAAGAGCCATGTGAATCAAACGAAGCAATTATTGTGAGCCAATCAGGCACATGGGGCAATGAGATGAGTTGGGCACTATTCAATGCCAATGACACAGTAGCTTATGGCGGCGGTTATAGCGATAATAACGCAATAACAACATTGGCCTGTCTTGAAGATGGCTGTTACACCTTAGAGATGTACGATAGCTTCGGCGATGGATGGAACGGTGGTTACTGGACTATCATTGTCGGCGAAGATTACTACACAGCAACTCTCGATACTGGGGAATATGGAATCTTGCAATTCGGAGTTAATACTGAGGGTTGTGTTGATGAAGAAACTGTTTACGGATGTACTGATCCAGAAGCTGCAAACTACAACCCTGAAGCTAATATCGATGATAGCACGTGTGAATATGAGTGCTGGGGTAGCGAGGTGATTGTGACCATTTCAACCGGTAATATTCAAGAATACATTTACTGGGGAATTGGCAATCAATTTGGAGCATATTATGCCGCTGGATCAATCCAAACTCCAAATACCACTGTCTCATTCCCTGTTTGCTTGGAGGATGCATGTCATACTATCTTCATTTATGATGAGTTAGGTGGATGGGATCAAAGCTTTATCACTGCTACTCTGAACGGAGAAACTCTATTCATAAGCACAGGGACAAATTATGAAGGGCTTCAGTTTGGTGTGAATACGGATTGCGGAAATACACCTGTTTACGGATGTACTGACCCAGAAGCTGCAAACTACAACCCTGAAGCAACTGATGACGATGGAACTTGCTTCTACAATCCTGATTGCAACGAAAATTCAATCGTGATCTATATTGAGACTCAAAGTTTTGGAAATGAAATCTCTTGGTCAATGACCAACGAATTTGGAGAAGATGTTGGAAGTGGCGATGGCTACTCATCATACTCTAGCTCATCAACAACATTATGTCTTGCAGATGGCTGCTACAGCTTGAGCTTGAATGACAGTTGGGGAGATGGATGGAATGGTGCTTACTACATGATTCTAGGCAACGGACAATTGTATGCCGAAGGAACATTGCTTTATGGTGATCACACCATCGATTTAATCAGCATCAACGGCGAGTGCGCTGTTGCTGGATGTACTGATCCAACCGCAATCAACTTCAATCCTAACGCTACATTTGATGATAACAGCTGCATATTTAACAATGGAATAAGCATGAATCCAGGTGGTTTGGCGATGCCTACACCAGACTTGGACATAAACTTCTTCCCGAATCCATTTGAATCAAACATTCAGTGGGTAGTGAATAATGCAGACGGCAACAACCCAATTAACATTGAAGTATTTGATGCTGTGGGTAGAATAGTGGTTACTAAGAACTACAACAGCAATGCAAACTACAATACGAATATCATAGAATTCGATCAGCTTGAAAGCGGTGTTTACTTCTTCACGTTGAGAAATGGAGAACGCGCTAAGACAACGCGTTTGATCAAGAAGTAAATAAGATTGAACAATAGAATAGCAAAAAGCAGCTCCTAGGAGCTGCTTTTTTTATGCTTGGTATTTTCTTCGGAAATGAATGTTTAGATCTTTTCTCTTACCTGGTAAAGATTTCTGTGCGGAGCATTGCGTGAAATCAATTCTCCAAGAAATCCAGCTAGAAATAACTGTGTTCCCACAACCATTGCTGTTAAAGCTATGAAAAACGAACTTTGCTCTGCAATATTCTTGGCTGGAATTTCAGCGTACAAATAGTACAATTTACTTCCGCCAATAAATGCGAACATAAAGAAGCCTATCAAAAACATGAGGGTTCCCAATGTTCCGAAAAGATGCATAGGCTTCTTCCCAAAACGAGAAATAAAAGTAATGGTCAGTAGATCTAAGAATCCGTTGATGAAGCGCTCGTAGCCAAACTTGGTAACGCCGTATTTACGTGGACTATGAGCCACTTCCTTCTCCCCTATTTCCGTGTATCCCTCGCGATGAGCAATTACCGGAATGTATCGGTGCATCTCTCCAAAAACCTCAATATTCTGTACAACTTCCAGCTTGTAAGCCTTCAATCCACAATTGAAATCGTGAAGATCGATACCCGACATTTTTCGTGTTGCCCAATTGTAAAGTTTGGTAGGGAGAGTTTTGGAGATGGGATCGAAACGCTTCTTCTTCCATCCAGACACCAAATCATAGCCATCCTCCTTGATCAACTTCATGAGCTCAGGAATTTCATCGGGTGAATCCTGCAAATCAGCATCCATGGTGATTACAACAGCACCAGAAGCCATAGAGAATCCTGTGTTTAAGGCTGCAGACTTACCGTAATTCCGCATGAATCTCACAGCCTTCAGATCAGCATCCGACGACTTAAGTCTTTTCAATACTTCCCAAGAATCGTCTTTGCTTCCATCATCCACAAAAATCAACTCGGCAGAAATACCGTGCTTAGCAGTCACATCCCTCAATTTAGAATGCAATTCAGCAAGGCTTTCATCCTCGTTAAACAATGGAATGACTACGGAAAGATCGAAAGACAAAATGCTCCTGTGTTTTAGTTAGTTTCGACTTGGGGATTGTTTTTTCTTGGGATTAGAGCGAATAATGCACTTGCAATTGCCCAGAAAATAAGTCCTTTTCCATATTGAATCAACTGTCCACCAACTGTGAACTGTTTATCCATATTTTCCATTTCTTCAATAGACTTTTGAATATCACTCTCAGCCATTCCAAAACCTTCCATCATTTCAATGGCTTTTTCAATTGAAATTTCCTTCACGATTGAACCAAGTTCTGGATTGATGAAATTATAAAGTATAATATTGAATACTGTCATAATGAGCATGGCAACTGCGGCAATCGTGAATACAGCAATAAAACTACTTTGATAGCTTAAAAATCCACCATTTGCTGCACGAACCTTCAATCCACCGACAATCATAAAAACTATTACGATAACGAAAGAAAGCATTTGAATTAACCAGTTGGTGTAGATTTCCATGCCTGATATATAGAGTATCAAACTGAAAATCAATAAGCTAATTCCACCTATAACTCCCCATTGTAATGCAACCTTATTCATAGTCTTTTAAGTTTTGAGTTGGAGCAAAGATAACTTTCAGTTTTAAATAATATCAAAGTTTGTGGTAAATGGTAGATATAGCTACCTTTGTGCCGAGGCAAGTCTTATACGACTAGCTCCTGTTGAATCCCCCAGGACGGGAACGTAGCAAGGGTAAATGGTTGTAGCGGTGCGATATAAGTAGCTTGCCTCATTCTTTTTTCTTCTTCCCTTATCTTTGTTCGAAATCACATTGCTTGAAAAGAGTCATTCTAATCACAGGTGCATCATCAGGCTTAGGAAGAGCTACTGCTAAATTCCTAGCAGAACAAGGCAATACCGTGTATGGGACCAGCAGGAAATCCAAGAACGGCGATAAACTGGACAACTTTACACTCTTGAATTTAGATCTGGTTGATTCTAGTTCCATCCAGACTGCCTTAGATTATCTCCTAGAAAAGGAATCAAAGCTAGATGTCCTAATTAACAACGGCGGAATTGGAATCAACGGTCCAATGGAATGCCTCAGTTTAGAAGAAATCAACCTTGTCTTTAAAACCAATGTTTTTGGATTGATGGAGTGCTGCAGATTAGCAATTCCTCTACTCAGAAAAGGAACCCTGCCTACCATCATCAATATTTCATCGATAGCAGGAGAAATGGGATTGCCCTATCGCGGTGCCTACAGTTCTAGCAAATTCGCTGTTGAAGGCTATTCCGAAAGCCTCAGCATGGAATTAAAACCGTTTGGAATACGGGTATGCCTCGTTCAACCGGGCGATTTTGCTACCAGCATTAACGACAATAGGATGGTTGCGAAATCTGTCGATTTGAAGCTGTATCCAGATTTCTACCGCATGAATGAAAGGGTGAAAGAAGAGGTGAACTCTTCTTGGAGTCCAGAACTAATGGGGAAATATATTCTCCGCTTGATTCATTCGAAAAATCCTCCACTCAGAAAAAGAGTTGCTCCATTTCTCGCTCGATTTAGTATTTTTCTCCGCAGAATCCTTCCGGGGAGATGGTACGAACAACTCCTCATGAAATTTTACAAAGTGTAATGACTGATATTAAAAAGATACTTGTAGCTAATCGTGGTGAAATCGCTTTACGTGTGATGCGATCTGCCAAAGAAATGAACATCGCAACTGTCGCGGTTTACAGCGAGGCAGATAGAAACGCTCCCTTCGTAAGATATGCCGATGAAGCTATTTGTATTGGTCCGCCACCCTCATCAGAATCCTACCTCAAAGGAGATGAAATAATAAAGCAAGCCTTAAGTTTGGGCGTAGATGCAATCCATCCCGGATATGGATTCCTGTCTGAAAATGCCAAGTTTTCGCAAGCGGTTAGTGATGCGGGAATGAAGTTTATAGGTCCAAAACCCTATGCCATTGAGACCATGGGTAGTAAGTTGGCCGCAAAAGCTGCTGTGAAAGAATATAACATCCCTATGGTTCCAGGAACCGAAGGAGCAGTTGAAGATCCTGAAGAAGCTAAAAAGATCGCCAAAGAAATCGGATTCCCTATACTTATTAAGGCTAGCGCCGGAGGTGGTGGAAAGGGAATGCGTATTGTAGAAAATGAAGGCGAACTCGAAGAGCAAATGTCTAGGGCTATTTCAGAGGCTAAATCTGCTTTTGGTGATGGCTCTGTATTTATAGAACGATTCGTAACCTCACCGCGACACATTGAAATACAGGTGCTTGCTGATTCACACGGAAATATTCTCTACCTCTTTGAACGAGAATGTTCCATTCAACGTCGACACCAGAAAGTTGTAGAAGAAGCACCCTCTGCAGTCCTTACTCCTGCCCTGCGCAAGCAAATGGGTGAAGCAGCAGTTGATGTTGCCCGCGCCTGTGATTATCTCGGTGCTGGAACCGTTGAATTCCTGTTGGATGAACACCTCAATTTCTACTTCTTAGAGATGAACACCCGATTGCAGGTAGAACATCCGGTAACTGAACTCATCACAGGAATTGACCTGGTGAAAGAGCAAATCAGAATTGCCGAAGGAAAAGCGATCTCAGTGAAACAAGAAGACCTGAGAATCATTGGTCATGCCATTGAAGTGAGAGTCTATGCTGAAGATCCAAAGAATAACTTCTTGCCAGATATCGGCAAGTTGGTGACCTATAGAAAACCGGAAGGTCCTGGAATCCGTGTTGACGACGGATTTGAGGAAGGCATGTCGATTCCGATTTACTACGATCCGATGATTTCAAAATTGATAGTCCACGGAAAAGACAGGAACGAAAGTATCCAGAGAATGATTCGGGCGATTGATGATTATCAAATCAGTGGAATTACTACCACCTTGGGTTTCTGCAAATTCGCGGTAAATCACGAAGCGTTTAGAAGCGGTAAATTCGATACCAACTTCGTAAAGCATTATTTCCGTCCCGAGTTATTGGACGAACATGATCCAGAAAAAGAAGAGGTAGCCGCTATATTTGGCGCGCTTTCTTGGCAAAATCAAGAAGCGAAATCGACCGCGAAATCTTCTTCAACAAGTAGCTCCGAAAAAAGCAAGTGGAAGCTGAACCGAAGCTAAGCGATTGGTTTTCAATTTCAAATTAACTATTGCACGAAAATTGCGTATACTGCGTTAGTGGTTAAGATGCGCATTATAATTTCACACATCCTATTGCTGTTCGCATTCGCTGTAACAGCTGTTGGTCAAGCCGATACTCTCAGTTGGTACAAAGGGAATATCAGTGGCTCAGATACCATGGCGGTAGTTAATCTTGGCCAAGCGGTCGTGTCTAACAATCAAGCTTATGCCAATCGCTACCAAAAGCGCTATTTCCGATTAGAAAAGAAGGTGTTAAAGGTCTATCCCTACGCAGCAGCAGCCGGTGAATTGATGAGAGAGTATGAAGCACATCTCTCTCAATTGAAGACTGAACGAGAACGCAAACGCTACTTAAAAAAAGCGGAGAATGAGTTGAAAGAAGAATTCGAGGGTGAAATCAAGGACATGACCATCAGCGAAGGCTTGATTTTAATCAAACTTATAGATCGGGAGACGGGAGATACTTCTTACGAACTAATCCGAGAGCTTCGTGGTAGTTTTTCAGCCTTTTTATGGCAGAGTGTTGCTCGCTTGTTCGGCTCAAACCTCAAAGAAGATTACAGTCCTGAGGAAGAAGATCTCGTCATTGAAAACATCATTCGAAGGATTGAAAATGGTGACCTCAAGGTTGCCAAGCGAGAGCCGAAATCAAGTTCCAAAAAAAAGAAATAGCCCGAATTGAGGCTATTCCAAAAATCAAAAAAGAAAAATATTCTTAGTTCACATTGATCAATTCTACATCGAAGATCAGTGTTGAATGAGGAGCTATACTTCCCGCTGCTTGAGCGCCATAGGCCAAGTCAGAAGGAACAAACAATCTCCATTTCGAACCTTCATTCATCAATTGAAGTGCTTCAACCCATCCGCTTATAACACCATTCACAGGGAATGTTGCAGGCTCACCGCGTTGCACAGAGCTATCGAAAACAGAACCATCAATCAAAGTACCGTGGTAATGCGTTGTAACTTGGTCTGTGAGTGCAGGCTGCTTGCCGCTGCCTTCTGCAATCACTTCATACTGCAATCCACTTTCAAGAACCACTACTTCTTCGCGTTTCGCGTTCTCTTCAAGAAAGGATTTACCCGCTTCAATGTTAACTTCCGCTTGTCCAGACTGTATTTTCATGAAAAACTCATTCAATACATTCTTCATTTCTTCATCGTTCAATCTGCCTGATTCTGCCTTTAGGAAATTTTTCATTCCTGTAGCAAACTCATCAGCATCCAGATTGTCAATTCCGTTCGATTTTAGGTTTTTACCAACATCCCAACCGAGCGAATAAGATGCATCTTTTACAAATTTATTATCCATTACACATTTTTTTTGAAGCTGCAATTTAATCAAACCCTTTGAGCTGCTTTGTTTTATCTTTGAATGAATTTTCAAATTAAGCGATGAGCGATGTATTCGGTTCTGCAATTAGAGCCTATTTTGAGGGAGATGAAGACGCAGTGATTGCTGTAACCATTGACGATCAGGAAGACGAGCCGATTCCGGTTAAAACTTTTTTCAGGAATTTTGAAGATATGCCTGAAGCAGAAAAACTTGCCCTAGAAAGTTGCTCGGGGCGGATTTTGGATGTAGGCGCTGCAGCAGGCTGTCACAGCTTACACTTGCAAGATCAAGGATTCGAAGTAATTGCCTTAGACAGTTCTGAGGGATGCTGTCAAGTCATGAATCAAAGAAATATCAAGAATGTTGTTCATGGGGATTTTTTCAATTTCGAAGATGAAGAGGGATTTGACACCATTCTACTTTTGATGAATGGATTGGGAATCGCAGGAAACATCGAACGAAGCCCAGTACTTTTTGAGAAATTGAAGTCATTGCTTAAACCGGGGGGAAAAGTATTGACCGATTCATCCGACTTGATTTATCTCTACGAAGGAGAAGATGGATCCTTACAATTGCCCATGGAAAAATACTACGGCGAAGTTGAATTCAGCATTGGATTCGGTGAAACTG
>Ga0222689_1000330_pt1 | contig 14890 bp, 6 predicted proteins | sample AntAcemetage1231_FD_179838 | JGI IMG/M metagenome (GOLD analysis project Ga0222689, IMG submission 179838) | Saline water microbial communities from Ace Lake, Antarctica - #1231 | ecosystem: Environmental > Aquatic > Non-marine Saline and Alkaline > Saline | place: Antarctica: Ace Lake...
ACTCTCTGGGTCTCTCGACTTTAAAACATCCTGTCCGTATTGTTGTAGAAGATTCATATAAATAGTGAAAAGGGCTTCCCTCTTTTCATCAGGTGTTCCGAAGTTTGACTTCGTAAGGTTTTGCTCTAGGATGTAGATATAGCTGTATAAATCTGATTCAGGCATGAAGAGTACATAAGTATACAAATTGTGTTGTGCGCCTTGAATTTTTTCTGGAGTATAGATCTCGGTGTAAACAACAAGTTTTTCTCCTGTAGACTCTATCACGAACTCAGTATCCATCTTGAGTTGATCATTCAGCTTATTGTAGAAGTCAGTCATGCCACTGGCAAAGGCTCCTGCGCTAATCAATCCATCCGAAGTGTATTTTTTAACATCCAATTCATTACCATCATAAGTATCTGCAAGGGCCTGATTTAAAATACTCTCGTAGTTGAGTGCCTTTGAAACAATCTCATTAAGTGAAGCCGTTGACTCTTCAAGTGTCAGCGACTTTTCTGCAATTGAAAGTCTTAATCTATTGGGTTTAGAATTCTCTAGAAGTGATTTGGTCGCCCCGTACTCAAATTCCATGTAAGGCTGATCAGAGAAGAGATCTGGGTTTTTACTTACTAAATTATCATAGAAGCTTTTAGCTGTTTTCTTGTTGTAAGAATACTTGGCAGCATTTAAGATTAGCTTTTGGAGTTGAGCTCCAAAATACCTTCCGCTTCTAAGGCCGTTATCACTGATTTGGATTCCTGAAACATGCAATTCTAAATCTGCAATGCTTTGATGCAAGGGAGATTTGTCTTCTATATAGGTCTTATCACCCTTCGTTTCAACCAATTTTTTCCGATCACGATCTTGAACATAATCACAATTGCTTCCAACTACAATCAGCATATTCACAGAATTCTTATCAAAACCTGCAACTTTTATACTTTGCTCTATTCCGTAGTACATCGAGGTATACGCGTCAGTATCGTATAGATTTTCAAAAGGAGTCGATTCAATAAAAGTAAGGACTTCGTTGAAATCTGTAGTAAGAGGTAAAAAGCTTATGATTTTATCTTTCTCACTAGCATCTCTGTAGATTAATACCCCGATTTTTCGATTTTTAACCTTTTCGAGATCTTTATTTTTTTCTAAGGATGCAAGCGTTTTTTTGATTTGATCTTTAGCAGCATAAGTATATTCCGTTCCTTCAATGGCAAAGAATATATTTACATTTTCCATTCTGTTCCGATGGTCTGATGCTTCTCTTTTAATCTGACCAAAATCATTCTCAGGAATTGATTTGTCAGCAACTACCGTAAGCTTACCTTCACTATCGTTGATTAGCATAACCCTTCCAACGGTACCGCTCTTGTACATCTTTTGACCGTCTATTTGTTGAGTCTTAAACATCGGAAATCTGAGCGTGTTGCCAGGAGCCCTCATAGGGTTAGTTCTTGACATTTCGCTTGCAGCAAACAATACCGGATCATTGTCCCAGAGGGCTTTTACACTCTTCTTTTTTAGAAATTGCTCCACATCAAACGGACTCGCAAATGCCTTGCACCTTAGCTCCAGATTGTTCTTTCGCTCATCATAGGCTTCTTTCAAGAAATTAGGTTCAAGACAAACTCGTGTGTTCCATTCTTCCAACTCTCGTTTATCTACCCAACCGAGTAAGTGTTTTTTGTAGTACAAATCTGAAAGGATATTGTCTTCACAAAGTAGGTACATATCGTTCTCTTTCTTGAGAACAAAATATCTATCGTAAATCGTCTTTTCACTACGAACTTTTTGAGCCTTAGGATCTTCGTAGAAGTTAACTATCAGTTCTTTCAAGTTCTTCTTCTTATTGATAACAGCTTCTAAGTTATCTGCTCGGTTTAGGAGGTAAACTTTTTTATGAATGAGCGTAGATTTATCAATCAGAGTGCTGTTCCACAATAGAACCTTAGATTTTTCAACCCATCCTATTTCTTTATAATCTTTGACTTTTAGATTCCCAATATAAGTGCCAGTTGCGAGTAAAATCCAATCTTCATTTTCATCGCCAACATAGTAAGGCTCTGCACCAAACTGAATTTCAGCTTTTTTATTAATCCCTTTTGAGCTATCGAATACTGGATTGTTATTTCTATCAGAATATACAATCCACGGTTCATCCTTGAGCTTTGATCTGGTGTTGTGGTAGAGCTCCTGCACTACTGAAGCGTTATCATCATCTACCACAAAATAGTCCTTAGGACTTTTATAATTCTCAGGTTTACCCAAAATTTTGTTTTGGGAAATGACATCACAACTAAATGACAATAGAAGAATTACGATAAGGTAGTATTCAGAAAACCGGAATTTCATTTGAATGTAGATTAGTTTAATAGACTCCTTTAACTATGACGGGCTCGAAATTAATCGTCGGAATATTCCGATTCTCAATCCATAACTAAACATGCTAGCTGACGAAACAAAGTTAGAGGAGAGTCCTTGACTATTGTATGTATCAGAATATCTAAATGGCATATCGCTTCGTGAGCTCGCTGGATTCAATTCAATCAACGAATTAAACCGGTATCCCAAGTCTAGAGCAAGCATCACTCCCCAGGAAGGATCCCCGTCAGAAAAATTTAGATAAACCGCTGGACTTAGCTGAAGCGCTAAAGAAAAGGGTTTGAGTGTTGGAGAGACATCGGATTCGATATTTCTCAATCCTGTTTGATAAGGATCTAAAGCTCCATTCGTTTCTAGCTCAGAAGGATCGCTGCTTCCGCCATGAATAATGTTTCCTACAAAAAAGTCTGCTTTACCAACACCAGCTGTCTGATCGTCTTCATCCCAAAGTTGAGCTTCGTAATAACCATCTCCAGTTAGAGTTCCACTGGAGGAAAGACCCAAGGTTGGAACCACTCTGAAAGTGATGAAGAAAGCACTTTTCTGTTTTGCACTTAGCTCATAGCTTATTCCCAAGGGAATTTCCAAAACTCCCACACGTAAATCTTCTTGGACAGAAACAGGTCCAACCCATCTGTCATAGGTTTGCGAATCTCCATTGTGGCTTAAAACTTGGGTAAAAGGATCGAGTGAATAATTGCTAAGCTCTGAATTGAGCGAATAAGATGAGAATCTCAATCCAAGGGAAAGTCCAAATGCTTTATTAGGATTCGATTTTTTATTGATCCATTTGTCGGTTTGAAAATCTATTCCAAAACTATAATTGAGCCCCGCAACACTCGATAATTCACCCGAGTCGCCGTACTTCTTTAAATTGGGTTCAGAGTAGCTCTGTGTCGATGACCCGACGCCAACGCTCAACGATATGATTTGGTTATTGACATCTGCTAATTTTTGTACACTGTTAAGTTTTATCTCTCCAATTGAAGGATTGCTTAAATCATCATTCCTAATGTCGTAAAGGAATTTCTCTTTTATCAACTCACCACCTGGAAACTTTTGTTCGCTACCATCGCTTTTTAAATAATTATACCTCCTCTTGGTAACTTCAATGGTTGCTTTGTAATAAGTCCCAGATCCCACTGGCCCCATGTCTATAACTATTGCCTCCTCAACCTTAAACTCCAATCCTCTTTGTCTCAGATTGTTATAGACAATTAATGCGTACTCATCAGCCCTTTGCCTTAGAATTGGTGCATATTCATAATCTTGAACAATCATTGCTGTAGTATTGGTGAACAGCTTTAAAAATCTATCGTGAGATTTTTGAGTCACCTTGTTCTCATCTTGATCAAATAATGTCCCAAACTCTGCGTACTGCGCTAAGTGTTTTTCAATATTCTCGTAAATAATCTCAGCATCAGAACCTGAAATGGCGGCGTCCAATTGCACATTGGAGGTATTGAGTTCGATTGTCTGAGCAAAAACCGTAATCCCATTAAACAAGGATATCAGTAACAGAACGAAAGGTATAACTAGACTTGTTTTTAGCTTTTTCATTTTTCCGTTATTGATTGTCAATTACAAATGCCTTTATCATTTCAAGCCCATCATTCCGATAGATTCCTAAATGATAAAACCCAGAAGTGATATTGCCAAGTTCCAAGTACAAATGGACTTCCTTTGAAAGAGTCATAAAACTCTGAACTTCAAGTACCTGACCTACAGCATTACTAATTTTAATTTCATATTCCTGATTGGGGAACAAATTATTTACATCTAAGCGAAATGAACCCTGATTTGGATTTGGGTACAATAAAAACTCAGGTGAATAGACAGGTAAGGCAGAATTGACAACCGTAGACCTGATACTCATGTTAGCACATACCGGGCTAGAACCGCAATCACCGTACCAAGCCTGGCACCAATAGGTTATATCGGGATCATACTGGACAGGGACGTATGATTGAAAAGTTTGCCCTGGAATTGCAATAAAATTAGGGTCACCAGGCGCAGGAATGGAATCAAAAAATCCCCATTGATAACAATCTGGACCGCTATCGTTGTAAACGAGTACATCGTTCACCGGAGAGTAGAATATTTCTGCTGGAGCCGCGGCAACTTGACTCGAGATGTCTATGTCAAACACGTTAGTCCAATCACAGGTTGAAGGTGATGGGTATTCCTCTTTAACAGATACTTGAAAGCTGTCTCCTAAGAAATCATCTGCTACATTCAGAATGTAGACTTGGCCTTGAGATGAGCTCTCTTCAACAGCTGTTAAGGGATTAACCTGCCACGACACCACACTCCCATTTATAATATTATCCGCAAATAGAACCAGTTGTTGACCTTTGCAAACGCTTGAAGGTAAATTCTGAATTTGAGGATTTGGAGTCGAGCTCAGAACCACATTTATTTCTTCGCTTTGAGAATTGCAATAGGTGTTTCCTGGAAAACTTAAATTCAAATTAAAAATAGTCGGCTCAGTAATTGGGTCAGTAGTAAAATCACATCCAAGTGTACTTTGTATAGCCCCTCCACTCCAATTGTACGTCGCTGGTTGAACTCCACCTAGAAATTGCACGGATAAACAGCTTGACTCACCAACACAAATCGGTGATTGCGAAATAGCCAATTGATTGGGTTGCTGAAAAACATTAACTGTCTGCACCGCACTCGTTACGCAATCATTCCCGTCAGTAATCGTAACATTGAAAGCAGTAGTAACTTGGATTTCTCCTGACTGTAATGTTGGGGTGCTACTGTTAGCATTGTTCAATAGGTTTCCATTTGACCACTCATAGGTGAATGGTACATTCCCATTGGTAAGTTCAAGTCCTAAAGTTGGTGTTCCTCCTGTGCAAATGCTCAAAGCGGGGTCTCCAGCAGCGGTAAATGCATCAAAAACCTGAATGTTAAAGCTCTGTTCTGAAGTACATCCGCTTGAATTTGTCAATTCAGCAGTGACCGTGAATACTCCAACGCCTAAAATTCCTGCATCAAAAACACCAGCAGTAAAAAGTTCATTCGCATCATCATAAAATAGTACATCACTTTGAGAAACTAGATCGTTCAAATTGAGTGTCGGACTATTTTCACATAGAGTTTGGTTAGGAATAGCATCAAGTGTGGGTAAGCTTAAAACAACAATGTCTACAGATTCAGTTATTGTACAGCTGCCTTCACCGACAGTATAGGAAATTTCAAAAGTACCTGCCCCTGAGAGACTGGGATTAAATACTCCGAGATCACTAACAATATTCTGGTTTCCACCTATAACTAGCCAATCTCCTCCAGCAGGACTACCGTTTAAATTGAATGGCGCATTGCTAACACAGTATTGACTTGTCCCATTTTCTGAAAGATCAGGAGTGATTTGAATAACAAGGACATCCACACTTAAGTCAAACCCGCTTGTACTCGTACAACCGTTAACATCTACCGCATTGATATTGAAAGTTGTATTGTCTAGAGATGAGGATACATTTTGTAAAAACAGTTCACAGCTATTGACTTGGTTCACGCCATAAGTCCATACACAGCTTGAAAGATCAGCACTCCCGCTAGCAGAAGCGGCTTCGATGTCAATTGTGCCACCATCACAAATTGATAAATCAGTTGTGAATCCTTCAATAATTAATTCAGGGAAAATCGAAAATTCTTGAGACACACTATTCTGACAGGCCCCGTTACCTACAATATAGCTTATGTTGTAAGGTCCGCCAATACCGAGAATTCCTAGATTTAAATTATCCCCGGTGATAGATCCTGGTGGCGGCGTTGCATCATCAATTTCGTAATTACCTCCATTAGGACTGACAGTCATTGCTATTTGTGCATTTTCAGCGCTAAGTTCAAAACCGTCAGAGCAATCAAAAGATGTGTCAAATGTTAGGCTTGGTGTACTTGGTTCATCTACACTTATGGTAATCGTCATAGTATCAAAGCAGTCACTGGAATTGGTGACCGTCAGCTCATAACTCCCTTCATCTGACGAATCGATATTATTAATATCCAAAATTCCATTTCCTTCATTTTGAACCGATCCATCAGGAAGCTTGCGCCAAGTATAACTGTTGTTTCCTGGAGTATTAAAGTCAATTTCGGCATCTTCTCCATCACAAAATGAATAGGATGCACTAATATTGAGCACAGGAGGTTCATTGATTTCAAAATCAGAAGTACCAGAACCAGTACAAGTCAAACCATCGACAATATTTAACGTGTACGTATCTCCAACACCAACGTTGGAGCCTGTGACAGTTGTGATATTAGAACTTGAAGAATTAGCATCAGGAATCCATGTATATGTATAATCACCGTCTCCACCAGTAACTGTAGCTTCAAGGTTTAATAAGCTTCCTGCACATGCAAGGCTTCCGTCTTCTAGATCAACTGAAACTTCAATTTCATCTAAAACAGTAATTTCTATGCTTTGTGAAAAAAGAAGATTGCCCGGATCCACACTACCGTTGTATACGTCTACCTCAATTGTAGTATTTCCAGACTCTGCCGTATGTGTAAAATCTTGATTGGCAGCACCTAACCCATCTTGATCACTTCCGATATTCCAGTCAAAATATGTTGAAGCAATCGCGGGACAGCCAGCACCACTGATGTTTAGAACTTGAAAAGTCAAGACTTCTCCCGGGCAAAACTCGGTTTCACCTGGACTTCCAAAAACGTCTAAGTCCCCATCGCATTGAGCAAACCCAATAGAGCTTATCGATACAATGAAAAACAACAAGAATATCTTTTTCATATCATTTTGAATAATGGTATTGCAAATTGAAAATTGCCGCTTTACCCTTATAATCGACTGTTATACTGGCATTGGAGGATTTCTGTATTTGACTGCAACTGGATTTCGCCTTTTGTATTATAGGAACACTTGTAGCTGAACAATTTCCATAAGCGGCAATGGTTTTTAATTTTAGCGTATAGGTTACACCCGCCTTTAATTCAGGATATAATCCAATAAGAGAAATCTGATTTTTACCTGGGTTTAAAGGTTGAACTTCCTTTTCAGTTCCGTTCTTGGAACTTAATTCTAAGTTTATTCCACCGCAAACATCAGTGAATATTGTCATTTCTTCAAGCTCGGCATTAAATGTAGGCTTGATGGTAAAGCTATATTCGCTGCCTAAAGCCTCCATACAAGAGGGTTCTACTTTGGATAAGTTATAACCAATTGGGTTTGCTGGTGGAGGTGGTGGCGGCGGTGTCTTCTCAACAGGATTAGGAATTTTGGTGTCTTTTTTAACTTCTGCGACTGTCTCTTTAGCCTTATTCTTACCACCAAGTCCAATATTTGGAACGTCTTTAGTTTTTTCTATTTCTGAAGCAATTTCTTTGGGCTTTTTAGCATCTCCATCCCCCGTTTTCTGAACATTTTTGTTGCTATTGTTTTCTGCAACTGACTCTTTAGGCTTTTCCGAATCTCCTCCCCCCGAAACTGGAAGATTCTTGTCATTTCTATTTTCTGAAGTTGAAACACTCTTGTCGTTTGTATTTCCTCCAGTTGATTCTACCGACTTTTGAGATCCACCTGATACACTTCGCTCATCAGTTTTAGCTTCGGCAATCGGGCTTTTTGGACTCTCCTTTTCTTCCTTTGGTCGATTAAGGCTATATGTCACAATTTTTTCAATCTCAAATTCATCCGACTTTAGTTTGAAGGTATTTTCCCCTTTTTTCAAATTAACAACAGTGCTTATTACGCCCATAGCAGGATCAAATTCTGCCTTTTGTGTTCTTCCATTAAACTTTAGTGAAATCTTATCGAAGTCAGCTTCATAAATATCCGCATTGATAATAAGCTCGTATGATTTTTCGTATACAATTTCGTTCTCTTGTGATCGAATAAAATTAAAATTTGCTGCTTGCAATAGATTTTCGTCAAATTCAACTTCATCAGAAAGCAATTCCCGACTTCCTGAAACTTTCACATCTAACCAATGAGTTATAGAGTTCAACGCATCACCATTCAGTTGTAGAGTCAAGCCATACACCCCACTCTCGTCAAATGACAAATGAATGATTGCGCTATCCTTCTGAAGATCTGTGACTTTACCCTGATTAATTAAGAGCCATTTCCTACTTTCAATTGCTGATCTCGGTGTGCTTGCATCAACCACAATTGCAGATATATCTCTATCTATTTGATGTACAGTATATAAATCTGCTATTGCTGGTTCATCAACAGAAGAAACTAAGTTCTTCTCGTTATTAATTGCAAATGACACCTGTATATCTTCTGCGCAGGAAAAGAACAAAGTAGAAAGTAAAAGCAATAAAATAGAATACGAAGAGAATAATTTCATTAATATAGTTTTAGTAAAACAGGGATTTGTTTATCTCAGAATATCTTCAACATTCTTCCATTCTGTTCTAATCTTTTTTGATTTCTCCAATGCCGCAGAAAGGTCATTTTCACTATCATTCTGCATGTCTTCCAGCATCTCCTTCTCCTGTCCATTTGCACTTGCAATTTGTTCAGCCTCGTCTAAAAGATGCTTGAAATGACCGGGATGATCGCTTGGATAATATAGCTCTAACTTAGCTTGCAAGTAGGTTAACCTGTAATTTCTCGCTACTTCGTTGTTGTTGTTTTCTACAAAAAGGAGCAATTCGCTTCGCGTGTTCTCAATCAAATTCAAGTCTTCAGAGTCTTGGACACTGATGTCAAAATTCTCATATCTCAAGAGTTCTTTCGCTACAATTGGAGGATATACAATTTCTTCAATAATCTGCTCTTTCTCCGGTTCATTCAATAAGGTACTCACCGCAAAATATCCCCCAACAGCAATAACAACTACCCCAAGAATTATCAATATGTGTTTTAGTTGGAAGCCCCCAGAATCCGCACCAGAGTTAGGCACAAACTCTTTTTCAACTTCTTGCTTTACCTCATATTTTTCTTGAGGAGAGATTATTTGAGTCGGATTACTATTCGGTGATTCATAGGTATGCTCCAAAGGAGGCGGAAAATGATCTACAACTTCTGGTGTTTTTTGAGGAGGAGGAGGCGCAGAGGCTACTGGTTCGTATGATGAATCCAATCTCTCCGGTTCATTAATGATCAATTCAGTAATGTCCTCACTTTCTTTTTGGACAATTCCAGAAGCCTCGTTTGAGTTTTGGTCTTCGATTTTTGGATTTCTCTTTCCATGCAATATATCAAGTAGTTCATCACAAGTCTGAGCACGTAGCTGAGGATCTTTCACCAAGCAACGTTTTACAATTGAGCGATAAGGCTCAACCATGGTCTCTAAATTTAGTGGCAAATCTATATTCACAATCTTATTGCTGAGTTCCAGTTGAGATTGTGCACTTTTATCATCCCCTTTGCCAGTTCCTTTGAAGGGCAACTCATCTTGAATGATTCTATAAATCATTACTCCAGCAGCCCAAATATCAACGTTCTTGTAAATTTTTTGATTCAGTATTTGCTCCGGAGCGGCATAGGCATAGGAAATACCGACAGCCGAATTCGTGACGTTATCATCAATCCCCACTTCTCTACTGAGTCCAAAGTCAGTGATTTTCGGACACCAAACACCGTCTTCTCGGCTCATGAGAATGTTTTGAGCTTTCATATCGCGGTGAATCACATTATTTCTATGAAGAAATTGAACACCTTCTAATACACCTTGAATTATAAGTTTTTTGTCCTCAAATGTGCAAGTATGTGATTTCAAGAACTGCTCTAGATTACCATCCTCATAAAACTTGAGGATTGCAAAATCCATCTCTCCAGTAATCCCCGTATTGTACCTGTAACATGCGTCATATCTAGCGATGTTACGGTGCTTGTCCATACGATTGACCAGCTCCACCTCATTTTTTAAAGTGAATTTTGACCATTCCGGTCTTACATCGGAGACTTTCAATGCAACATAGTGATTGATTGCATAATCAAACACTTTGTACACCTTTCCAAAACCACCGGAACCTATGTACTCTTTATTTTTATAGCGCTTTTCAAAGCTCGAATAGTCTAATGACTCGTGCATTGTTAGTTGTGATAGGAGAGGTTAAAGTAAAATTTGCTCACTTATTTCAAGAAGTGATTACGTTCAAATCTAATGAAATAGAGCTAATTGACAAGCTTTTTTAATCGTAAAAAAGATGACGATAGTCACATGAATTTATCTGATTCTTAAAAATCCTATTGCAAATTGTTCTACCAATCCTACTGCTAATTTTGTAATTACAATACTTTAATTTTCTGCGATTAATCAAGTTGATTAAAATTGAAATACCATCTCGCCACATAGGTATAATCCTGTAAATCAAGCTAGAATGATTGGTTTTTTAAGGATTCGTCATCTCCTTAAATAGTTCCTACAAGGCATTTTCTTGCCCATCCAATACTTCTTCTACATCGTTTAAGGTTTGTCACTGAGTTAATATAGAATTTGAAAAAGTCAGTTTTAGGCTCAGAGCAAAAAGGCACTCTCTTACTAATTAAGCTAATGATACTTCATAACATCCGATGCATTGTTGATATTTGTGGTATGCAGCTGGATGATATCAAGAAGAGTTTCGATGAACTGATTGAAGGAGAAGCGAGACTGAGAAACACCGATTACAAAGAAAGGGTGAAATTACTCAGTGGGCTAGAGCGTGCGCTACTGCTCAGTAAAGATGAATTATTTCAGGCACTGCTAGCAGATTTTGGAAAACCTGTTTTTGAAAGTAATTACAGTGAACTCTATCTGAGCTTAGCCGCGATACGAAAGGCAAAGAAGAATCTCAAATCATGGATGACTCCTCAACGAGTAAGTGCCCAGATGAGTGTTTTTGGATCGAAAGCCTGGGTGATTCCTGAATCTAAGGGGCTTTCACTCATCATTTCACCATGGAACTTTCCGGTGATGTTGGCCATCGGTCCATTGGCTTCTGCTTTAGCGGCTGGATGTTCAGTAGCAATCAAGCCATCAGAGCAGACTCCAGCATGTTCTGCTTACATTAAAAAATTGATCGAATCCTGTTTTTCTGCATCTGAAGTACAAGTTATCGAGGGAGATGCTGAAGCTTCAAAAGCCCTACTATCCCTCCCATTCAAACATATTTTCTTCACCGGAAGCACTGCTGTTGGCAAGCTCATCATGCAAGCTGCATCAAAGCATCTGAGCACTGTTACCCTCGAGCTTGGCGGCAAATCACCGCTCATCGTTACTGGAAAAGTAAATCTTAAAGATGCCGCTAGAAGAATTGTTTTCAGCAAATGGTTAAATGCCGGACAGACTTGCATTGCAGCTGACACGATTTATGTTGATGCCCAGCTTCACAACGAATTGATGCTAGAGATTAAAGCTGTTGCCGAGGAACTCTACAATTCTGAAGAAACGTTTACTGAGTATTCCTCCATTGTGAATCCTCATCATTGGAATCGCCTCAAAAGCATAGTGAGTGATGCAAAATCCAGAGATGGAGAGGTTCTTTACGCCTCGCGAGAGGATGAGAAGAACATGAAATTTGGACTTCAAGTGATATCCTGCGAGGATTCTGATGCTAAACTCAGACAGGAAGAGCTTTTCGGACCGATTTTGTCGGTGGTCAAGATTCAATCGATCGAAGAAGCAATAACTGCAATCAATTCAAGTCCAACTCCGTTATCACTATATATTTTCACGAAATCGAAATCTATTCAAAAGCGTCTTCTTCGAGAGATTCCAAGTGGTAGTGTTGGAATTAATGATGTTCTCGGGCAATTCTATCATGAAGATATGGGTTTCGGGGGATTGCATTCTAGCGGGATGGGAAAATCCCACGGTCATGATGGGTTTAAGGCGTTCAGCCACGAGAAATCTGTGCTAAAAAGGACTCTCTCTCTGAATTGGATGGAACTTGCATTCCCACCGTACACGAGCGTTAAGAAAAAAATCGCGAATTTTGTTGTTCGTCATCTCTGAAAACTAAGCATGATCGTTCAAACTTACTTTCCTCAAAGACTGTCAGCAGCACGCTATGACAGCTACCTTGCCTCCGGCTGGTTTAGGGGATCTGTAATGCTGTACAAAATGGATTTGCTGTGTGTCGAGAATGATCTGTTCTCTGTTGTAAATATTCGTTTGAACCTGGGCAACTACCTCCACAAGAAAAGAATGCGCAAAATTCTGCGTAAAAACAACAGCGAATTCCGCTTTGAAATTGGTAAGGCGAAAGTAGATTTAAGTCGAGATCGCTTGTATCAACTCCACAAGAAAAAGTTTAAAGGGTTCATACACAATAACTTGTCTGAATATTTGAATGCAGGATTTCCTCGAACCGTTTTTGATACCAAAGAAGTTGCCGTCTACGACGATGACCGACTCATTGCAGTTAGTTACTTCGACAATGGCGATACCAGTATTGCTAGTTTAATTGGACTTTATGATGAGGAATACAGCAGCCACAGCCTTGGCCTCTACACAATGCTTTTGGAGATAGAATATGCAATAGCTGCAGGCAAGAAGTGGTATTATCCGGGATATGTTTTAGATAAAAAGTCAAGCTTCAACTACAAATTACAACTGGGAGATTACGAGTTCTACAACAAGAACAAGCGCTGGAGTCGGTTTGAGAATTTTCAAACAGAAGACACTCTTGCCTTTGTCTTGAAGCAAGAGCATCAGAAGTTGGAAGTAGCTTTTGAAAAAAGCGGATTTAAATCTAAAAGCTTGCTTTACCCCTATTTCTCGATGGGTTATATGAATTTTTGGAATGTCGATTTCCTGAAATATCCCTTGGTACAAAGAATAGAAAATAAGGGAATGTCGATGGTAGCAGCTTATGACATTGAAGAAAAAAGCTACAAGCTATTGCGGGTAGAAAAGGCTACTCAATATGAGCAGTTGGTGAATATGGACATGTCTCAAGAATACCTCGAAAATCCAAATTACATCAACGTATTATTGATGGAAGAGCAGCTCATCGAAGACAGTGAATCAGCCGAAAAAATCTGCCAGCGTGTTCGTGAAATCATCGATTCGCCTTTTTATTGAACCCAGAATAATAGCAACATATTCTTGGATGAACCTAAGGATTCAATTTTTCCTTCCCTGAAATAATTTGAAAGTATAGTTTAAAGTCTGAGAGCAAGGACCAGACGGGGTACTGAAATGTAGCTGGCTTGTTCTTTTCGAAGAAAAAGTGACCTATCCAAGCAAAGAAATATCCCGAAACAATTCCCGCCACGAGGAATATCCAATTTCCCTTCATCCACAGTAAAACGAAAAAGAAGAAAAACAGGCTGGTTCCAATAAAGTGGAGCAAGCGCGTTGAATACAGCTTGTGTTCCTTCAGATAATACGGGTAAAACTCAGCGAATGAATTGATTTTTTCTGCAGACATAGTGTAATCTAAAGTGACCGGCTAATTCAAAGGCACACGTACCGCACCCTGTGAAAGCGCCACTAATTCTTCACCCAAGATATTCAATCTTATCGATTCTTTACCGTGGTTACTGACCTGAACTCCCTCTTCAGAAACTTGAACCTGCAAGCGCTTATTCCTGAACAAGACAGTGAAACTGTAGGAAGTCCATTTGCTTGGAAGCATGGGATTGAAATGCAATTCCCCATCTATGACACGCATTCCGCCAAAGCCCTCAACAACGCTCATCCATGTTCCTGCCATCGAAGTGATGTGCAATCCTTCATGAGCTTCGTGATTGTAATCATCCAAATCAAGTCGTGAAGTCCTAAGATACATCTCATAGGCCTTCTCTTCATAGCCCAATTTTGCAGCTAGAATACTGTGCACACAAGGCGACAAAGATGATTCATGAACTGTCATTGGCTCGTAGAAATCAAAATTGGCTTTGAGTTCCTCGAGCTTAAAATCACCTTCAAAAAGGTACATTCCCTGCAAAGTATCCGCTTGCTTGATGAAAACTGATCGCAGAATCCTATCCCATGACCAATGTTGATTGATAGGTCTTTCTTTTGGATCTAAATCTGCAGCTAAACGTTGTTCTTTATCAAGGAAGCCATCTTGTTGGAGGAAAATGCTTGAATTCTCCATTTTTGGAAAGTACATCCCTCCTGCCACTTCATACCAAGCCGCGATGTCAGAGCTTTCGTTGAGTTTAAGTGATGCTGCTTTCTGCTTCCAAATATCTGGATGGTTTGTCTTCAGCCATTCACAAGATTCTGCAGCATATTTTAGACTCCAAGCCGCAATGTAATTGGTGTACCAGTTGTTATTGATGTTGTTTTCATACTCATTCGGGCCAGTTACTCCTAAAATGACCCAAGCTTGTTTGGGGTCTGACCAAGTAGCTCGTTGCGCCCAGAATCGCGCAATTCCTACCAAAACGTCTATTCCTGTTTCGGATAGATAATCTTGATCTCCAGTGTGTCTGATATAATTGAAGATCGCAAAGGCAATTGCTCCGTTGCGGTGGATTTCTTCAAAGGTTATTTCCCATTCGTTGTGGCATTCTTCCCCATTCATGGTAACCATCGGATAGAGAGCGGCTCCGTCGGTAAATCCAAGTTTTTCCGCGTTCTCTATGGCTTTTTGTAGATGGTTGTAT
>Ga0222689_1000332_pt1 | contig 14854 bp, 22 predicted proteins | sample AntAcemetage1231_FD_179838 | JGI IMG/M metagenome (GOLD analysis project Ga0222689, IMG submission 179838) | Saline water microbial communities from Ace Lake, Antarctica - #1231 | ecosystem: Environmental > Aquatic > Non-marine Saline and Alkaline > Saline | place: Antarctica: Ace Lake...
TCGGTGCCCTCGCAGGATCGAATAACAACGTCGCGGAGGGCTAGATGGAGAGGAAGACCTGGAAAGAGTTCTCTGAGAACGGGATGCTGTGGTGGATCAACCGCATCCTTCACACGATGGGATGGTCAATCGTCATCGAAGGTGACGAGGTCTACCCAGCCAGAACCTCATGGCTCGGTTTCACTGATGAGATCAACGACAAGAGGTTTCCCCAGTTCAAGAACCACATGAAGCTCGACGTGAACCCTGTGGAGGACTAGATGTCCTTGAGAGATGAACATCCTGAGTGGTTCGTTGAGCCATGCCCCAGTTGCCTCGGGAAGCCATGCCACTGCAACCGCGTGGACACAGAGCACCCGGAACGATGTCTCTGCCTCCCCTGCGTAAGCAAGCTGCCGCTTCCGCTCCAGAGGAAACTTCAGGACGAGGACTTCGCTCAGAAGTGGTCTAGTATCGAGATGATCACGCGATGTGTCGCTCTCGTGGAGGACCCTATCCTCGCCCATTGCATGAAGAAGATGCCGTGCTCGGATCATCCATGAAGTCCAGACACATCCGATGCAGCTACGTGGTTTGCATGAACACCGAGTGCAATCGATTTCGCAAGCCGAAGCTCCAAGAGTCCACCACCTGCACATGCGGTAGCTGGATGAAGGCAGCACGTCGCGCCGACTTCCCCGAAGATCTTTGGTTGAAAGCGATCACAGCTCCAGGAATGATGGCGCAGGACGCTGTTGGCTGGGTAGGTGGACAGTGATTCCTCTCGACGGTTGCCGCGTCCGCGTCCGCGACGGGAAGCACATCAACCAGCAGGGCTACGTTGTGATGGTCATCGACGCCAGGGACAAGCTCAGCTCGTTGCGCCCCGACGAGGCCAGTCAGATGGAGAAGAGGATGCGTGCTCAACACGGCTCCACCTGGATGGAATCCTGGTACGAGGCCAACGTCACACTGTCAAATGGTGTCGACGATGTGTTCGAGGGAAGAGCTTTGGAGATCCTCGAACCCGAGTTGATCCGCCCTGAGAACTTCCATCCACTGAGGACTTGACAACTGTAGAGCTATTCAGCAGACTACTGAACAACTGCTGGTTCTATTCAACGCTGTTATATAGCTTGAGAGAGAGCCTTCTCTTCTTCATAGAGGCAGCAAGCGAAATCGATTTCGTCGAGGTGACGGGTGGCAGAGCGTGAGTATGAAGTCCATGAACCGATTGAAGCGCCAAAGCGTCAGTACACCCCAGGGACGGTTGTCCCTATTTCAGCGAGGGTGACGATGATCGGAACCAAAGACAAGCTGGTGATGCTCCGCGCCGCGAAGGAACGAGCCAAAGCATCTTCCGACCGTGCCGTCGCCGGGAAGAAGAAGAAGGCCGACGAGCGGCATGCCCGTGGTGAGTACAAGTGGCAGGACATGAGACTGTGGTTTGAGGAAGGTTGCCGCAACTTCATCGGGCTCTCCCATCTTCCGTCCTGGCGACCACAGGACCGAGAGAATGCTCGTCGCCTACTCAAGGAGTTCGGTGGGGCGACCACAAAGGCTGCGAGCATCTGGATGTTCGAGCATTGGGAAGCCTACGTCACCTCGTCGAAGGGCAGGTTGCACGGCATTCCAACACCGAGCCTGATGATTGCGATGAAGTCGCAGATCTTCCCTGACTGCGAACGCAACAAGGTGCCCGGCCAGGACACCTCTCGACGCGACCGAGTCCGCTCGTCTGAGTGGGATGAGGATGCGAAACCAGAACTCAACCCAGATGGATGGGGACTCGACTGATGCCACCCTCGGACAGAATTACTGGAATCGAGCTATTCAACGTCCCCGTCTCCGACCTCGAGTGGATCAAGACGGGTCCTGCGGACTTCTCCACGATGGTGACTGGGGAAATAGTCATCCTCGGTGGAGGAAACACTCTAAGCATGCAGTACGGCCAGATCGTTCCTGGCTACGACCACGCAGGTCGTGATGTCCCTCTCGGGTCTTTTGCATGGGTTCGATACTGGAGGAAGAAGTGATGCGCGTTCACAAGCTCAAGACCTGGGCTCCTTATTTTCAAGCCATCGTCGATGGACTCAAGACCTTCGAGATCCGCGTCAACGACCGTGGCTTCACGGTGGGCGACCAGCTCTACCTACAGGAGTGGGATCCATCCTGTGGTGCGTACACCGGTCGGAACCATTGGGTCAGGGTGACCTACATGACGGACTGGCATCAGCAGCCGAAGCACATCGTCCTGGCCATCGTCAGTGCGGAACCCGCCATCGAAATTCCAGTACCGGACGTAGCGTGACCTGCACCATTGAGACTTTTGCTGGTCTCGACGAAGCTCTGTGCGGCTCTCTGACGGCCCCTGGCATTCGACCCTCCACCTACGCTCTAGCGTCCTCAGAAGCGCCTCCTGGGCTCCTGCGCTCTCTCCGGTAGGCACTCTGATGACGACTCCGAGGAAGCTGGAACAGAACGACGTAGAGCGAATGCAGATCCCGCCTCGTTACTGGAACTCCCAGATCGAGAAGGTCGAGGCAATGGTCGAGGCTCATGGGATGCCAGTGCGTCCACTCAGCGGAGTCCTGGAGACCTACGTCGAGCAGATAGACGAGCAACTCGATGCTGGGAACGGCATCGTCCTCTACGGGAACAACGGACGTGGAAAGACTGCCGCACTCGTCTGGCTCGGGATGCAGATTCGTCGTCGCGGGTACTCCGTGCTCTACGTCGAGACGGCGAAGCTCAAGGACATCAAAATCCAGAAGGTCCCGTTCTCGACTGAGGAGACGCTCTGGGAGCGGCTGATGACCGTGGATGTCCTTGTGCTCGACGACCTCGGCAAGGGAGTCTCTGACAGCAAGGGATTCATGCAGGAGTTGGTTGACGAGATCATCAGGACTCGTGGGGCTCATCTCCGAACGACCCTCATCTCATCGAATGTGGACCCAGCAAAGCTGATGACTGACGACTTCCTCAAGAAGTCCACCCTGGCCATGATGCAGGAGACTGTCGCCTTCCTTCATGTGGTCGGCGAGGACATCCGACGACGAGCGCGCATGGCTCTAGTGAACAAGCTGGTGGGTGAGTCGGATGGCGATTGACCTAGACGGTGGGCTGCTGTTCCACCTACTCAAAGGCGGGAAGAAGTCAGTAGAGAAGGCACTCCAGTCGGGCATCCGACGCGAGATGCTTCTCAAGACCCAGCATCAAGAAGCCTTCGACCTCATCGTCGACCAGGCTCAGAATCACGACACAGTCCCCTCGCCACAGGACATCAAGAACCTGTTCGGCTCCATCCTCGCCCCGACGGGTGTTGAGATGGGGTTCCTCTTCGTACACATGCATCGGCGGCGCGAATACGCCGAGATGACGAAGATGAACGCGCAGATCGATGAGCATCTGAGCGACAACGATCCGGTGGGTGCGAAGCAGATCCTCAAGGACACCTGGGAGGCCATCAGGCTCGACCCAGGTCAGATCGTTCCTGCGACGAACCTCTTCGACATGGGAGATTCGGTCAAAGAGGAGTACGAGATCAACGAGTCTGGTGACCTTGGGATCCCAACTCCGTGGGAGTCATTCAACGCGATGACTCGTGGTCTCTACCCCGGAACGAACACATGGTTCCTCGCCAGACCAGGCACCGGCAAGACCTGGATTCTGCTCGTGGTGGCCCTCTTCGCATGGCTTCACGGACAAGAGAACGAGGAGCCGGTGAACATCCTGATCATCTCCCCGGAGATGCCGAAGTCCCAGCTTGCCGAACGTCTATTCACGATGATCGCGAAGGTGGGATATGGACAGGTCGTCGGAGGTACGTTGGGTGCCTATGGAAAGAAGGCGTACTTCGATACCATCGACGACAACGCAGGGAAGTCAGGCATCTTCATCCTTGACGCCGCTGACGGGATCACGCCTGAGCGCATCGAGCTAGCCATCGAGCAGACGGGTGCGACGGTTGTGCTCGTCGATGCGGTCTACAAGGTGAAGTGGAAAGAGAAGGCGAAGGACCGCTTCGAGAACATGTTCACTGGTGTCGACATCATCAGTTCGTGGTCGAAGCGAGCATGGTCTGACGACAGGAGAATCGCCGTCGTCGCCTCCAGTCAGCTCAACCGCGCCGCCGACAAGAAGGGCGGAAAGAACAAATCCGCTGTGGCCCTCTCCGACAACCTCTCGTGGGAGGCAGACAACTTGTTCTTCCTCGAGCAGGACGAGGATATGAAGGCTGACAAGAGACTCCGAATCCTGACCGAAAAGGTCAGGCGTATGGCTCAGTACGTGAAGTCCATCCTCGTCAACTGGAACATGGAGACGATGGATTTCACCGAGATGAAGGACCACAAGCACAAGGCCAAGTTCAACGACGATGGCTTCAACGAAGAGAATTTCTAGAGGTACACGATGCTCGAATCCGCTATCAAGAACTACTGCTCTCACACCGCCGACACGGCGATCTTCCCTGGTGCCGGAACCGCTGCTGGGTTCGACTACGTCGGGCTCGGACTCATCGGCGAGGCAGGTGAGGTGTGCGACCTCATCAAGAAGATGCTCCGCGACGACGACGGACAGATGACCGATGTGCGCCGCCTCAAGCTCGTCAAGGAGATTGGGGACGTGATGTGGTACTGGAGCGAGACACATGCATGCCTCGAGCTGGACCCCGTCCTGACGGTGGAGGCACAGCAGTCGATGATGGCCCCGACGAAGACCGTCCCGGCCATGGCCAAGGACCTCGGGTTCTTCGCCGCCCACATCGCGGCCGTCAACGACGTGACGGACATGGAACAGCGTCAGGAGGCTCTCCAGATTCTCGCTTGCATGTTGAAGACAATGGTGGAGCTGTGTGAGGACGTGAACATCAACTTCGTCAACGTGCTCGAGACCAACTACAAGAAGCTCATCAGCCGCAAGGAGCGCGACGTGCTCGGCGGGGACGGCGACAACAGGTGAAGACGGCCAGGGCACAGATCGACGAGGCGCTGGATGTCTTCAAGTCGAAGGCACCCGTATGTCTCTGCGATGTCCGGCCATGTGTTCTCGACATGTGCGGGCCTCAGAAAAAGTCGTTCCTTGCTCGGGTCACGTTGATGGAGTGGGGAGTCTCATTCCCCGACGGGTACCAGACAGCCCTGTCTCACGCCTTCATGGGATACGGAAGGACAGAGTTCGACGACCTGATGAGGGATTGGACCCTGACCTGAGTAAGCGGAAACCAGCTCGTGGTCGACCATCCGAACGGCGTGGTCGTTTAAGGCATCCTCGCTTCATGGCGGGGGTGCTTCACGATGTCTGGTTCCTTCCTCATGGGCGTATGAGGGAGCGAGTCAAGATCAGTGTCACGACCACGCCGGAAGCCTGGGAAAAGTCGCTGGGATGGAACACACTCGACCGCCATGTTCGGGAGGAGTTCGCTTGCCTGGACGACGCGAAGCGGGCTAAACTGGTGGTGACCAGTCGACCTGACGAGAAAGTCGTCGTTGAGCGGAAATGGTCAGGAGGTTCCTGATGGAGTTCATCGACAAGCGAGGGCAACTCCCTCAGCACGCCACCCTTCGATATGGCGTTCGCAAGATCGAGGATCTCCTCGGTACCTGCGACCATCACACCGCTGGCAACCCGCACATGGGTGACGACGGAAAGTGGGACTCGCACGTCGAGGTTGCCAGGTACCACTCGGGACCGAACTCGCACCTCAAGGAGGGTGGTGCACCAGGCATCGCCTACACCTACGTCATCGAGCCCGACGGCACGATCATCGAGTGCTGGGACCTGACCGTGAAGACGTGGTCCCAGGGATTCCGCGACCGGAAGGGGGATGAGAACGCGCAGTTCGTGTCCATCAACCACGTCGGGAACTTCGAGTCCAAGAGCAACCGCTCGGGGAAGCGCCCGACGCAGCAACAGATTCTCGCCAGCATCGCGCTGCACCTTCATCTGACCGGGAACACCCAGGACCCTCGCATCCCAGAACGCCTGTTCGGAGCCGTCCCCTACGGTCCCGGCGATCGATTCGGTCACCTCGACTTCGGCAAGCCAGCGTGCCCCGGTGACGATGTGGCCATTCTGGGTGAACTGGCCCAGCATCATGCTTCTCCGAATCTCGTGGGAGACAAGGCGTGGCAGGAAGCTCTTCTGTCCGCTGGGTACGCCATGGTGAAGTACGGTGCTGACGGCGATTGGGGTATGGAGAGTCGAGAGGCGCTAGTCCGGTTCCAGCGCGATCATGGGCTCGAGGCCACTGGTCAGCGAGACAAGGCCACCGAGAAAGCCCTGGTCGACGCGACCGTTTGACTTCCGACTGAACATCGGATACCATGTCTACACGGAACGCGCCGAGGTGACGCGGAGGAGTGAAGCATGAGTGTTTTCAGTGTTCGACGAGCCCTGAGCGGATACATCAAGCACGCCAAGGCGTATGGACACCCGAAGAAGGGTGTCGGCAAGCGCAATGCCAGCAAGGCCCGTCGCCGTGTCGGCAAGGCCCTGGCCGCAGAAGGCTGAAATCGATTTCGCGATGGAGGTTTGATGTTTCTTTACAAGGTGACAGGTGAGGACCTGACCGAGTACGGAGGAGTTGCTGTCGTCATTGCCGAAACTGAGGCTGATGCGTCCGTTTTGGTGACCAAGGAGTGCTCCGAGTTTTGCGAGGATCCTCGTCCACCAAAGGTTGAGTACATCGGCACTGCCTCATTCCACCTCGGGAAAGAATCGAAAATCCTTGTGGTCGAGGCCAACAGTTGTGTTTGAGATCTTCCTCATCCACGCGGTGTTTGAGTACCTGCTCCAGCCGGAGCCCATGCTCACGAACAAGCGCGAACCGAAGTTCAAGGGGTTTCTCTACCTCATTGGGCACGTCGCGCTACCTACGGCCATCTGCGGCGGGTTAGGGCTCGTCGACTTCCCCCAGATCATCGCTCTCCTGGCCCTCCATCTGCTCGCTGATGGCCCGTTCGGTCGAGCGTTCGTCCGACTCCTGCCGGGTCAGTCCGTGGGTCGACTGATGTCCAGCAAGGAACACGAGGAATGGCCCATGCAGGTGCAAGCCCTCCAGTTCGGACTCGTAGCCTCCAGTGAGAAGATGACCTGGGCCACCCTTCATGCACTCGCCATCTACGGAGCCGTGACGCTCCCGGCGCTGATCATCGGGTGAGCGGGTACACCCTCACAGAAGCGGCCTTCATCCTCGCCGAGCTGAACTACGGCTTCATCAAGCTCTACAACGACAAGGTGTCAGCTTCCTGTACCTGCAACCCGTCAAAGGACGATCGCAGCTTCATCGTCAAGGTCACCGGCAAGTTCCCTGGCTATTGGTGCCACCGCTGCAAGATGAAGGGGACGCTTGCCGACCTTGTTGGTCAGTCGTGGGCTCGAGGCTACAATCCCACCCAGGCTATGACGGTGGTGTGCGCTCACGAGCAAGCACGACTTCTCGACGAGGACTATTCCCCAGCGACGAAGAAGGCGACGGTCTACGACCCTGCCCCCTATTCACCGAAGATTCTCCCGGGCGACAACGAGCCCATGAAGCACCTTCACTCGGTGCAGCTCAACCTGTCTGGCCGTGTGTCTCAGGTTGCCGCCGCGAAGCCATTGACCGAGAGGGACTACAACAGGTTCAGAGGTGGTCCGAGCAAGCTCCTGTTGCAGCGAGGGATCTCGAGGTACACCCAGGCTCGCTACGGCATCCGACTGAACATGTGGAGCCGCCGCATAGTCATGCCCATCCGCGACTGGGAAGGGAAGCTCCAAGGTTGGAGCCAGAGGCGTACCCATGAGGGGCCTGACTGTTTCAAATGCGAAGCGAGCATCCTCAACAAGAGGGGCGACGACCTAGTTCACAAGTGCCCAGCGTGCGGGATGTTCTACCCGAAATACATGCACTCGAAGGGCTTCAAGAGGAACCAGAATCTCTACGGCGAATGGCTCTACGAACCAGGCTGTGTGCCCGTAATGGTCGAGGGTATGACCGACGCTCACAACCTCTTCGAGAAGAACTTGAGGCCACCGTTCGCCCTTCCACTAGGCGTGATGGGCGGGTCAGCCGCAGACACCCAGGTAGAGCGTCTCCTGCTGCAATTCCCGGATGGTCCGATCTTCACTATCCGTGACCACGACGACCCAGAGGAATATCCCGACCTCCACAGCATCGCTCCAGGTAAGGCCCCCGGTGATCTGATGGTCGAAGGGCTCGAGGCTCACGTCTTTATGCTGGATCCGTCGAGGCCGGTGTTCCACATCATCCCGCCGATGAAGTGCGACCCTGGAACGCTGGACTTCGATCAGGTGGATGTTGTTCGTGCCTTCATGGAATCAGCGATAGCGGACCCCGAGAACACGCCGAGAATCCTCACTCTGTAGGTTTGCTTTCTCGTTTGTTCAGTGCTAGCTTCTGTCTCAGGTGCAGGGCACGGAACGCGCCATCCGTGACCAATTTCGCACCATTAGGCGCACCCAATACGAGAAGATCAGAGGTACCGACATGACCGCAGGATGGGCATCAACTGGCTATGACCAGATTGAGGAAGACAACAAGCAGCACGAGGCCGGTGAATACGACGGCAAAATCCGGGAGTTCTGGACGAACCCCGAGCAGACCAAGCGCATCGTCATCGTCGATGACGCGCCCTTCGGTTTCTGGGCTCACAGCCTCTACAACCTCGGTGTCAAGGGTGTCAGCCCGATCTGCCTCGACCGCAACCCGGGTCTGAGCGAGCAGTTCGGATCCTGCCCGTTCTGCGCGCAGAACAAGCTGTTCAAGGAGTCCAAGGGTGCGGCGGGTACGGAGATGTGGCCGAGCTACGTCGCCTACATCACAGTCATCGACTGCGGCGCGGTGAACATCCACCCGACGACGAAGGCTCTCTCGCTCCAGGGGTGGGTCAACGACAAGGACCGCGAGTACAACTTCGACCGGAAGATCCTCCCCCTCAAGAAGGGTGGAAAGGACAAGCCTGGTCTGCTCAAGAAGGTCCAGCGCCTCCGTGACAAGAAGGGTGGTTCGCTCGTCGGCTGCGTCTTCGACCTCTACCGAGGCGGCAAGAAGGAGGAGCGCCCAGGCACCGAGTGGGAGTTCGTCACCAAGATGGACGTGACCACCCTCGAAGCCCTCAAGGAGGGCCTCAAGGGTCTCGACGGGATCAACCCCGACACGCACCCTGCAATGATCGACGATGTCGTCAAGGAGAACGGGGTGGTCGACTACATGGACCACTTCCAGCCGCAGTCGGCATCCGCTCTGTCGCAGTTGTTCCTCGGTGGCGGTGGTGGGAAGGCCACGGCGAACAAGGCCCCGGCTGGTGGGTACGGCACGCCCGACCCCTCTGCTGACGGCGACACTGCACCGAAGCAGCCCCCTGCTGAGGTCAACACCGAGAACATCGACGACGAGGACATTCCCTTCTAGGGATCGGATGGTTGTCGAGGTGAACGGCAGTCCGGGGAAAGCCCGGTGACTGATGGGCTGGAAAAGGCGACGCCCCCTCGACAACTTCCCGTCCGCGAAATCGATTTCATGAGGATGAGATGCAGGTAGAGATCGACGGACTCGTATGGGTCCTCAAATCAGATCTAAAGCCCGCGCAGCTACATAACCTGCGCGAGGAGTTGACGGTCCTTCCGAAGTCGACATCGGAGTTCAGTGACGATGGGCCGATCAAGCCCATCCGACTCTTCTCTGAGACTCCCGAGAAGTTCGGCATCCCGAGGGCTTGGTACAAAGAGAACGCAAAGGCGAAAGTCGATGTCGTCCTCAACGTGTCCGACGGTGCTCCCATGCGCCAGGAGTGCCAGGACGGTGGTTTCACCGGAGCGACATCCGGCACCCCACGCTTCGACGAACAATCCAAGGTGGTTGAGCTATTCACGTCCCGCTTCAAGTCCTCCAGCTACGGCGGGGAGATTCTTGAGGCGGGCTGTGCTTTTGGGAAGACGGTCACGGCGTGCCGTATCGCGTACAACCTGGGGTGCCGTACTGCGATCCTGGTCCACAAGGAGTTCTTCCTCAAGCAGTGGAAGAGCCGGATCGAAGAGTTCTTCCCTGGCGCTCGCGTAGGGATCACTCGCCAGAAGAAGTGCCAGTTCAAGGGCTATGACTTTGTCATTTGCCTTGTCCAGTCTCTAGCCGCCAGGGACTACGGTGAGGCGTTTTACTCCGCGTTCGGACTCGTCATCACAGATGAGGTCCACCGCATCGGAGCAGCGACCTGGGCACCCCTGCTGCCCCAATTCAATGCACGGTTTCGACTGGGACTGTCTGCAACCCTGCGACGTTCGGATGGCTGCGAGGACGTGTTCTTCCAGCACATCGGACCCATCGGGTACACCGCAAAGACGGAAGGCACCACCTTCATGGTGTCAAAGCTCAACATTCCATTCGAGTTGAAGGCCATCCGTCGCGGCTCCTACTACGTGGCAATCGGAGACCTCAACCACGCGCAGATGGAGTCGCAGATAGCGGAGGATCTCGTGACCAACGCGAACCTCGTTGCCTCCATCGTGAAGGCCGTCCGTATCGGTAGGAAGTGCTTCGTCGTCTCGACTCGAACCGAACAGCTCTACCTGCTCGAGGAGATGCTCAAGGACTGGTTTGCTTCACATCCACAGTGGAGCGATACATCAATCGGGTGGGTCACTGGGTCGAGCTTCGCTCGGGATGAGAGTGGAAACCGCTTCAAGCACCTCAAGAAGGTCAATGGTCGAAATAAGAGCGTCTGGAAGATGCGGAAGACGACTCAGGTCGAACTGGATCACGCTGACACCTGTCAGGTGATGTTGGCCACGAAACAGATGATTGAAGAGGGGTACGATAACCAGGCGATCGACGCGCTGTACCTCGCAATGCCAATCTCAGATCCAGAGCAAACAGTGGGCCGAGGACGCCGCCCCTGCACGCCTTCTCCATCGAAATGCGAGAAGCTCTGCTCTTGGCGTGCTGGTGATTGTCAGGGCAAGCCTACTCTCGTTGTTAAGGATGTGGTACACATAGGAGTACGACGGCTCGAGAATCGATGGAAGAAGCGCGCCCGCTTCTACAGAGCCGCTGGAGTGAAGGTTCCATGAGCGAAGTTGCCACTGTTGAAACGCCGAAGACCATGCTCACCGACGATGAGAAGAAGGCGAAGCGTCAGGCGTACAACCGCAGCTACTACGACACGCACAAGGATGATCTGCGAACGAAGAAGCGTGACCGCTACAACAACGACGAGGAGTACCGCGAGCGCGTGAAGCAGGACTCGAAGGCCCGTCGAAAGTCAGCGACCGGAACCAACGGCGCAGTGCTGGTTGAGGTCCTCAAGGTCATGGTGGAGGCGTTCCAACCTCGTCGTCTCGCTGAGGGCTGCAATCGCAGCATCAGCACGATCAACTACTGGCAGACCCACAACACGATCCCAGAGACGCCGTTCCGAACCCCTGGTGGATATCGCCTCTACACTCAGGCGATGATCGATGGTGTGGTCCTCGCTCTGACCCAGGTTCCGAAGCCGAAGAAGGGCGAGGATGCGTTCCGAACGGTCGTCGTCAACGCATGGCGCAGAGCCGGTGTTCCTGTCTGAACAATCGTCAAACCCTTGCAACGGGTGACGTAGAATGATACTGTGATCTCCAATGGGTACGAGGGTGTGATGCCCCGACGAGGAGGTTCCAGATGATGGACGACAGTGTCGTAGACGACCTGATCAGTGAGACGATTTCCGCTCAGGCGGGCCACAACTGGGAGAGCCATACGGTCACCCACGGCAAGGAACTCAACCTTGTCGACGGTTCGACACATCTCAAGAATCTGCCGCCGCTGGTGATCAACGTCGATGACCCGTATGTGTTGGTCAGCGTCGGAGTCAATCGCACCACAGACCTCGGGAAGAGCGAGATGGCGAAGGTCGGAATCCGACTGAGCGCCCTTGTCCCACGTAGCGAGCGCGGAGAACTCTTCTCCTGGCTCGAGGATCTCGCCAACGACATGCACGCCCGTGAGATGGCTGGCCTCAAGGCGCAGGATCAGCCGAGCATCGACGAGTTCGTCAACGGGTTGAAGTGGTACCAAGGAACCATGCCCCGTATGAGCCTCTACATGGAATATGGGCTCACCCTGAACCTGGGCGACTGGCAGTTCGACAAGCCGTCGGTCGGCGTCAACGAGACGTTCAACCCTGACGACTTCGCGGTGATCTGGAAGGACATCAGCAACTTCCTCGGGGCACGCATCCAGAAGGCCGTGGCAAAGGCGAGGGCTCCGAAGTCCGCTGCCCCTGCCGGTCTGTGAAATCGATTTCGTAGAGGAGTACAGATGAGCATCGACAAGCTGGCCCTGTTGCGCGCACAGCACACGAAGGTGAACGAAACCTACGGCGAAGAGATCGTCCGCAAGGGCATCATCGTCGACATCCCGCGAATCCCCACGGGGTCGCTATCTCAAGATGTGATCTGTGGCTGCAACAGTGCTGGCTATGGCGGTTGGGCCGTCGGGCACATGAACTGCGTCGTCGGCTGGGAATCCAGCGGGAAAACGACCGCCTGTCTCAAGGCAATCGGCAACCTCCAGAAGATGTGCGTTCGCTGCTACCGCGAGGCTGTCAACGTAGGAGTTACCCGACTTCTCGACGATGAAGGAGCGCCGGTACTCTCAGTCATCGGCAAGAAGCTCGGACCAGAAGGTGAGCCGATCGACAACCTCGTCCCGTATTACACGGTTGTGGGGAAGTGCTCCTGTTTCAAGGAGGGTCTTTGGACTCCCGACTTCCCGGAGTTCACAGGGAACGTCAAGCAGAAGAAGGAGCAGAAGGCTGAGTGGGCGCTCGAACAAGAATCCCTGCTCGCCAACAGCTTTGAGGCCGCGACCATCGTCTACGCGGACTGCGAGAACACGCTCGACCTCAAGTGGGGCAAGCGACACGGCGTCCATGCCTACGTCTGGGACGAGGAGTACCAGTCTCACTGCCCCGTTGCTCAGTTCCAACAGGTGGTCCCCGGGTATGCCGAACAGTGCATCGACCTCGTGGATGAGTACATCATCGGTGGAGCCGTCGACATGATCGTCGTGGACTCGATCCCGGCAATGGTCCCGAAGATCGAACGCGATGCTTCCGCAGAGGACCTCCAGCGAGGGATCCAGGCGCAGCTCATCAACAAGGCTGTGCGTCGATGGGTGGGTTCTGTTGCCGACATGCGAGCGAGAACGGTTGGTCGTCGACTCGTCACGATGATGATCGTCCAGCAGTGGCGTCACTCGATGAGCGCCTTCGCCGGTAACACGATGCCGGGAGGCAACGGACAGAGGTTCGCTTACTCGATCATCAACGAGTACTACACGAACGACAAGGAGGAGAGGAAGGACGGCACGATGAACGCGGGCAAGGATTCCGAGGCCATCAAGACGACCTACACCCTCCGAGTCAACGTGAAGAACCGGAAGAACAAGACCTCGCCTCCGTTCCGCACCAGCAGCTTCCGAATGGCCCTGGTGGATGATGAGGACATCAAGGCGGGTGCTGTGCTCGACCTCGACTACATCTTCAAGACGGCGATGGCCCTGGGGATGGTTGAGAAGGTCGGCTCGAAGTACAAGTTCCTGGGCAAGGACTACACGGCGCAGTCACACATCGTCTCGCTTCTCTCGATCAAGCCCTCGATCAAGCGAAGGACGGTCAAGAAGATCCGCCAGATCGTCTACTCCAACACCGAAGGACAGACTTGAGCGGATTGCGACGATGTCCGAAGTGTGAGGCTCCCATCGAGCTAGTGCATCTTCAAGGGACCGGTCAACGCCTGTACGTGAACCCTGGGTTCGTCATGGTGTTTCAAGGACCCGATAGTGGTGGAGGAGTGTCGATGGGCCGCATCCTCCACGCGAAGACCTGCCCTAGCTCGGGTGGACTCGCAATCGACCAGGATGGATGTAGGAGGATCACCACCGATGGCGCTTGGAAGTCAGAAGACGAAAAACGATCCGAGGCAGAAGCGCGGAGGTCGGTCCCTCGACCGAAAAAGAAGCGGCGTCGATGAGAAAAAGGACGCCAGCGACCGACACGAGGCCCGTACTGCCAAACGCCTCGGAGGTGAAGTCCAGCGAGGGTCAGGCTCCACTGAGAGACACAAGGGCGATGTCAAGACGGCGAATTTCCTGGTCGAGAACAAATGCCGCCTCCCTTCCGCAAAGGATGGCGCGCTCTCTATCCGGGTTACAGCGAAGTGGCTCGAGAAGATCAGTGGAGAGGCTAAGGCAGTTGGGAAGGACCCTGCATTCGCCTTTGAGATCCCAGGAATCAAGGACCCATTTACGGAGAAGCAGTGGATGGCAGTCCCCGAGACCGTCTTCGCCTCATTGCTAGAGGAACTACGGGAGCTGCGTGGTGAATGAAACCTTGCACCATTGGGGTTTCAAAGTGCTGCACACGCAGTCTGTGTCCGCCTCTCCTGGCTCGACGTATGGAACGCCCACACTCGCGCCCTCAGATATCAAGAAGCGTCACAAAGGCGCACAAGACCTCTCACAGGGCATGGTGCCCGCGCAGTTCGCAGGAGAATTAAGATGTTGAAGCCCCTCATCCCGTCCATGACAGATCGCCGTCGAGAACTCGCCTCGACCCACATTCCCGGTGACGAGGTTGATCGTGTCTACGAGGCGTACAAGTCCGTTATGGCCGAGTACATCAGCGTGGCCGACCGAATTTCGCCTCAGCTCATCGAGAACCCTCCGCAGACAGAGAAGCTGGACGCCTCGATCAAGTCAGCACTGGTGACGATGGCGAAGGCGCGAATCAAGGGCGGGCTCGGCAAGATCGCGTGGATGAGCTTCGTGGTCTTCGACCCCGATTACACGATGGACTGGCAGGACGAGAAGTTGCTCCCCGCCGCCGTGGTTCACCGT
>Ga0222689_1000335_pt1 | contig 14772 bp, 20 predicted proteins | sample AntAcemetage1231_FD_179838 | JGI IMG/M metagenome (GOLD analysis project Ga0222689, IMG submission 179838) | Saline water microbial communities from Ace Lake, Antarctica - #1231 | ecosystem: Environmental > Aquatic > Non-marine Saline and Alkaline > Saline | place: Antarctica: Ace Lake...
CCCCACCAGAAAAGCCTCTTGTACACGGAACTCGCCTGGTAATTGAAGTTTTTTGTCTGGATAAGGCATTGCATGGACTCTGTGACCGCGCTGTAGTCATCCGTGATTCTGAGTAACGGAGCTACTCGGGAAGCCCCAGAAGCTACATCAGTGTTGCTATGCGTCAAAACAATAGACTTATCTTCAGCGTTGTTGAAAAGCAGCATTTTTCCCAGGGAACCATAAGTGCCTGATTTCCACGTTGTCCAAGAACGGGTGCGAAGGCTGTACACGAACACGCTGTCAAAATAGGTGAACACAATCCGTTTGTTGAACTCCGACACAGCATACTCAGTATGGAATCCGGTCACCATAGTAGAAGTAAAAGGAGTTTTCACATTGATTTGGTTAGCCCGGTTGTTTGTAAACTCGTAAGCTTTCTCGTCATACATGAAATAGACGTAACTCTCGAACTGGGCGAAAGAGTGTCGAGAGTTGAGGCCCACAGTGGGCAGAATCAGAGAAACAGTTGCTGCTGCCGGGTCTGACGCATACTGTAGCCCGTACACAGAGTCTGTCCTGAAAATAAGAAGCGTGTTGAAATACACGGCGAGTAGGACAATGTTTTGACCGTCCCCCGTACCAATATCTACAAAATCGTTGCTGGCCACCCATAAGGCAGCGTCAGCAATAGTTTTAGATCGGTATAGCCGAGTCCCATTTCCCGTGCTGTCTCGCCCTTCGGCAACCCATAAACGACCTTTGAAAGTGACAATTGTTTCCCCGTCAGGCATGTTCGCGTCAGCAGTGAAAGAACCTCCGAGCTCCCAATAGCCCCCAGGGTTTGTAGAACCAACAGGTGCTGTGAGCCAAGCGAACCCGTTGAACTGTACAAACCCAGCAGCTGCAATAGTGTCAGTAATCAACTCCCAGGCAGTTCCACTAAAGTAATAGGTTTTCGACAAACCATCACTGGCAATGAGGAAAGATACAGCACTAGAGCGTTGATATGTCCCCAGAATTAGCATCTGCCCTGTAGCCTGCAAAGGGAAATCAAGGCTCGTATCCTCGATAGGGGGACGCGACTTGAGTGAACCGTCCAAGTCTAGTTCAAAGTTTTGGCAGACAACCAGCTCATTATCGGCAATAGCTGTAGGGTCACTGAAAGTGTTAAGCCCCCCAACAAAAGGGCCTATCTGTATCGGTTCTCCGGGCATTACCTCTCCTAGTTGAGCTCGTAAACGGTTCCGGTCTCATAAGTCATGGACTGGCTGAGCATTTCACTCTGCCCACGCTCCGCAATACTGCTAGCAAACTCGGACTGTTTAGCCGCCATCATCTGAGGATTCTCGTCCATCTCATAAGCACGCATCAACACGTAGTTCACTACGTCAGTAAAACAGTAGTCAGGAACCGTCAAAAGGTCTGTACCAGTCGTGGTTATGTCTGTCGGCTTAGCAAAATATCGGATAGACATAGTGTGGTTTTGAACCGGGTTAGGCCAGAAAGTGATGCTTCCCGCCCAGCTATACCAAAACATCGGGTGGTCATTGATTGTCCCATCGGGGTCCCTCAAAGAAATGCTTTCTTCCGCTTGAGCAACATTGATGTTCCCTACCCGGCGACCATCCAAAGAAATACTTGCCACCGAGTTGATTAGCGGAGTCACCGAAGTCAAAGAATAAGTGGGTGTCCCAGCAGTCACAGACATTGTAGCGACAGCAGGAATAACGCCAGCCGCTTCCGCAATCTCATGCTGAGCATCGTTGATCCAACGAACAATGTCATCATCAGTTAGCTGCACACCGGATTCGTCCCCGAAAGCACGTTTCACGTAGGCATACACTTGGGCTACCGTTTTAGTGGGATTACTGTATGTCATCGTTCAAACTTCTTCCCGTTGTGGTTGATAGTGTGTTTCTTGTCCCGCCCACCAGAAGCCAAAAACTGCACATGGTCGATTCTATCTTCCATGTCCTCAATTTCTTTCTTGCTTGCCAACAATTTCTTGGCGTTCTCTTCCGACTCGATACGCTTCAAAATGTTCTCAGGTCCGTGGCGTACCACATCACCATCGAAAAGCCAGGCAATAATTTTATAGGGGTCTTTCATGTCCTGGTCCGACAGGAAGCGCACCACATATTCGGGGAGGTTGTCGGGCTTATCCACAATGGCCCAAGGCTTAAGTTTTTCTTCCGGGGTGGAGCGTTGATTTTCAGGAATATAAACCAAAGAATATGTGGGCTTCAGCCCCTGTAACACGTCAGCCATGTGTACGTGGTCGTCACTAACGAACTCGTTGAGGTCAGAGTCCCATGTTTGAGAAGATTGTCCTAAAGAAATAGTCATAGCGTAAGTTTAGCCTGTCTGTCAAACAATCCCCAATAGAGCAAAGAAATGTCCCGACCCCCCAAATCGGGAACCGGGACATTTCTTTAGGGGTCTACGCCTCAGTAATATCTGAGATGAGACCGTGAGTGTTACGACGATCAGTACCAAGTTCGTGGTACTCGACCATGCGAGCGTAGAACGCATCGTAGTCACCGTTAGAGTCACGAACTTGCTTCCACATGGAACCATCACGGTCCAGGAAGTGCCAGTCCTCATCGCGGTAATAAGTGATTGCATCTTCGTTCACGAACCACTGCTTGCTCAAAGGAGCATCGGGGTCAGCTACAACAGGGATTTCTCCACGGTCTGTAGTGAACGCGAGTCCAGAGAACCCACCAGTGAATTCCTGCGTGTTCACCGTCTGACGCAACTGCGAAAGAAGGTTGAAATACGCACGACGAACACCAAGCGACTGCAAGATAAGGGAAGTTGTACCCCCCTTAACACGAATGTCGTCTGCCATTCTAATCATCAAGGCTTCCGACAGTGCCCGAGGAGTACCACCATTAGCGTTCACAGTAGCTTTCCACTCAGGCTCCGCAGTGGGGTCCACGTTGTAAAGCGTTCCAGAAGCAGCAATAATCGCTGCCAAACCAGTAAGCTCACGGTTACCTGCCGCCGACACACCAGAACCTTTACGGACGATGATGTCGTTGTTAGCAGTAGCGGTACCGGGGGTAGTGGTGAACGTAACAGTATTGGAACCAGCGGTGAGGTCTACAGAGGCTACAATCAACCCTGTGTTATCCACCGTGTTACCCGTCTGAGTATCCACGACCATGCCAACCTGGAACAGGCGAGCATCCGTGACAGGAACCACAGCGCCAGTGTTAGCACCAGTAGCCGTGCCAATTGCACCGTTACCCGAGCCATAAATCTGACGGTTCATGTCTTTCTTGAGGTCGTTCTTCAAACCTTCGACTTCGTTATCCAATGCTTTAGCAAAAGCTTTAGCATCAGTGTCGGAAAGTGCGATGGCCTGACCAGTCAGCTGCATCCCGCCATAGGCATACTTGAGACCAACACGCGCTGCCGCGTGCCCTTGCTGACCGGGGATAGGCAGTGCTTCGTTCTCAAAACGAGAACCGATACCACTGTTACGACGAGTGTGGATGGGGAAAGTTACATACTTCCCACCAACCTCACTGGTGACACCCGAGCCTGAACGAGTAATACGCTTGAGAGCGACAATTTCGTCGTTCAACTGCTCGCGGATGCGACCAACGTATACCTCCTTCATATAAGACTCGATAGAAGTGAGCGTTGCTGCCATTTTATTTCCTTTCTAGATAGAAAGGAGATCAAACCTTAAATTACCGGCTTTGTTCAATCTGACTAGCGATGAGATTTTGCGTCTCACTTCTCGTCAGTTTTCCAAGCGGTTTAGCCTGTGAACTACCAGGTGTGCCCCCCGAGGTGGGAAGCAATTTTGGGGCGGAATCTCCTGGGCGCGGTACTGCGCGAATTCGATTAACTGTTTTATCAACGTACTCAAGAGCAATGTCAGACAATTTGCCTGCTTTACCTTTGCTCTGAAGCTGAAATGCCGCCCGCATTAAAACTTCCCGCACGTCCTCCTCCGAAAAGTCGGGGTGCGTTTGCTTGAGTTCGCTAATTTCCCGTTCGAGAGATAAATCTGCTTCCCTCTGAGTTTTTTCCTCTTGTTGATTGTCGAGGAAATCCTGCATCTGCTGTTGTTGCTGCTGCTGTTGCTGTTGCTGCTGCGCCAACTGGTCATAACGCGGGTCAGAGTATGTTTCTTCACCTTCGTTTGAAGTTTCCTCTTCGTCTACCGCTTCTTTCATTTCTTTTTCGTTCTGCGGTAAACGACCATTTTGCTTCAGGAATTCACCTAAAGCATTATAGATAACTTCGGGTTCTGTATCGAGTCTCTGAGCGATATTAGAATAGTTCTGCAATTGCTCAGGAGTCCCAAGATCAGAATAACCTTTGAGTTGCTGGTTGAGAGAAGAGATACGAGATTCCGCGCTCTTATCAAAACCTTTAAGGTCTTCCTCGATGTTATGGAAACTAATGGGATCGAGTTTTGTACGTATGGGTTCCCAGGCGGGGTTTCCTTTTGAAGTTTCACCTTCGTTAGATGTTTCCGCCGTGTCCACAAGCCCTGAAGACTCCACATCCTCTGCCGAGGTGTCTGCTTCTGTCTCTGTACCTGTAAGGTCGTCCATTTTGTACTCCTTGTCGCCGTACCTCCCAGTGAGGCCCTAGCATTTTGGTTTAGTCTACTGTATTTAGTTAGGAGAGTGCGTGAATCGCATACGTTAGATCGTTGTACGTCATTTTAAGGACTTCAGCGTCTGTGTATGTAGTTGCGTCGATAACCTGTATCTCAGTTTTTAGCTGCGCGACAGTCTTACGACCATAGTTTCGAGTGGGCCGGTACACTAACTGAGGCACCGGACCGGCAATGTTATCAAAATCTGCCATTTTATACTCCTTGAGGGGGTTCAGGGGCCATATCGGGTACAGCTCCGTTGGGTGCCATACTAGCACCAGGACCCTGCTGGGGACCACCTATCTGGACTTCCATGTTTCCTGTACTACCGGGCAGGCCACCATCCTCCGTACCATCCCCAGGAATAGTTTGAAGGAACTGTTGCATCTGTTTTAGCTGTACAGCAGCTTCGTGCTTACGTACATGCTCAGTAAACTGCTGTTTCAGTTCTTCGGGCAGAATTTCGTATTCTTGGGACATACGGAATTTGTTGTGAGTGTCGATGTGTACTTCGTGTACGTCAAAATCAGCGACAGGAATAATTAGCGGGGCAGGCAAGTCTGGTAGTTGCTGTAGCATCTGCTGAAGTTCTGGGTCTTCCATAATTGACGGGTCTTCTTGAGCAGCAAGCTCAAGTCGCTGCATTATTTGTTGTATAGCTTCCTGTTTAGCTTCCTCAAGTTGTTCGGGCTTCAACATCTTCATTTTGATGTTCTCACGCTGAGCTTTGCTCTCCGCAACCTTCATAGTGTCCATAATTTTCTGGACTCCACCAATCTCAAGCATCCGAGAAGCCGCAGGCTGGTCGATAATGCCGACAGCAAACATATCCATGACCCGAGCTTCTTGGGCAGCTTTCGATTTTGCGTAACTAGAACCCGGCTCGATACGAATGTCTGTCCCGGAAGCAATATCTGAACCTTGAAGGAGCATTGTGTCGAAAGCCCCATCAGCACCGATAGTGCGAATCTTACGAGGCAAATCCACATACTGTACAAACAGTTCAATTGTTTGGGTGGCAATCTTTTCCACGCCCGCCTCAATGCTCTGGTACTGAGGAGTCAAATACTGGTTAGAAGCTTCCTGTAGATACGAGATAGCAGTACCAGAAGTAACGCCGGGAGGGGTGGTGCCTCTCGACACTTCGCGCTCGCCAGAAATATCGATCCAGTCATTCAAAATACGGTCCTGCTGATCCAAGTAATACTGGGGCAAAGGAGACATCGGAAGATGTTGGGGAGGGGGCATACCCGGTTTGTACTCGATTACCAGGCCAGGCTCGTTTGTCAGCTTAGAGGGGACAATGGAGCCAAGAGGCGAAATAAGCTGGGGCTTAGCCATGCGTCGTCCTGCTTCAGAAATCTCTGAACGTAACCCGTTGTATTCTCTCTGCAACTGTGTGAGGTCCACGATAGGGCTGTCAGCGTAGAACGTAGCAGTAGGGATGTGCTCAAACTTCGTGAACGGGTACATCCCATGCCCGTAAGGGAAACCGTTTTTGTAGCAACTGATGAGAATGTCATCAATGCTGATAATGACCCCGCCTTCAGGGAGAAGCTTGTGAGCTCCCGGCTTTACCCACGTTTCGTAGACGATGACACTATCGGGCTCGTTGGTAGCCCCCAGGTTTAGGTGAGATTCTTCAAGAATGGTGTTGGCACTAGAAGTGCTCGGAGCTAACTTGATGCCATTGAGTTCTTTAGCAAAGTAGTACTCAGCCCATTCGACAGTCTTCGTGTAAGCGTTGATGACGAAAGGCTGGTCTTCGATGTCCTGTTCACGCAGGTCGGGAACGTAAAGGTGAAACGGGGTGACCGTTCCGTATTTGATGTCTCCCATACCGCCAGAAAGCCGGTCTTTGCAGTAAGGGTCCCAATGCGTCTTCAAAAAACCGTTGCCTGTAACAATGGCCCACCACATTGTCCGGGACAAATGCTGGCGAAGTTTTTTCGCCTCGCTAATAGAAGTCCATGCTTGCTCGGCAGCGTAAGCGGCTCTTTGGTCCTGATCTTCCGAAGACGAAGGAATAGCCTGGGCTGTAGGGAAAGACGACAACATCTTCGACATTTCCCAGCGCACATAAGACCTAATACGGTTGATTGTTTTACGTTCGTGGTAATAAGGTTTTCTAGGGGTATGGTACTTATCCCCGTACCCGGTAGGAAGGTTGCTCTGAGTTTTCTCTAACCAGTGGTGCCCATAGAACATAGACATGTTGTTGAACCACTGGTTCTGTTTCTGGCTACGAGCAGTCTTAGCTTTAGACCACTCAGATTTTACCCAAGAAACAAGCTTTTTAGCATCTTGGCTTTCCCGATATTTCTCTATGTTTATCTCCCCGTCAGGGAGCTTAGTTATCGTGGAGCCTTGGTTAGGCTCAGCCGAATTCTGCTTGTAACTCTCGGAATTCTTGGGCATCTACATCTTCTCCCGCGGATAAGTTGCTGTTTCTTTTAGTGATTTTTTCAATCTCCGCTTCGTCAGACGGATCGTAGTCACGGACACCACTATAATCTAAACCTTGACTCATCGCTTGGATTTGTTGATACACTAACGGGTCCCCCGAGGCTATCAACGCTTGCGCTTTCTCGTTCAAGTCCGTCATCAATTTCAGAGCTTTCGTGCTCTCCTTCGTCTGAGCGTTCAAAATCACTGCTTGCCGGGCCATCATGCTCTCCACTACTTTCTGGTGCCACAGATTCTGCATCACCAGCATCGCTAGAAGAATCAATGAAAACACGCTGAACATAATTATTGATAGCATCGCTTTTTAGCTCCTTAATTGCTTCGTTGTAGCCACGGTCATACCACTGTTTTTCTTGTAATTCTACGGAAACAGGCTTTCCTTCGTCAAAAAGCCCTGCAATCTGAGCCATCTCACGGATAACGTCTACTGCGAGGTATAGCCGCCCACGATCAATTACTGTCGTGCTCATGTCAATACCTGTGTCAATAAATGGTCCGACAGCAGTTCGAGTGATGTAACACACCCCAGGGCTCTGCGCGGGAGCTGTGACTACAGTAAATCTACTTGTCATTAGTAATACCCTCCTATAACGGTAACTTCGTCGTCCTGCATTGCTCTATCTTCTGCAAACTCCACTGTGGGGTCTTCACGCATCCTCAATAACAACTCCTCATACCTTAGCGTAGTCGGAGGGTCGTCGGGGCCAGCAGATTCTACAAAAGGGGTCAAATCAGGGCGGGTTGTGGCGAAATAGCGTACCGAATCCGCTGCATGGTCGTCCTTCTTGTGGATAACTTCTTGCTTGTTCATGGAGTAAGCCATTTTGTCGGAACTGTACGTTGCCCACCGCAGTTTTTTCATCTCACGAATAAGGTTAGGACAATTACGCCCCACAACCCATTTAGGGCGGTTTTTACCCCAGCGAGTGTCGTCACGGAACCTCATGTAGGCTTGCATCTTCTCAATGCCAATCATTACATCGTGAGGGATACCTTCGACGTTCACGTACACGCCATGCAGAGCGTATTCCTGAATAATGGAAGTGCCCGTTATACCGTTGCGCTGCCGCATGGCAGGGTCCCCCATACGCTCCACAGAATCAGGTTTGAACCCCCAACTAAGTTCACGTTGCTTCACAATCTGGGCGTGCTCCGACACCACCATTTCTGCCTGATAATGCTCGGCAAACGTCACAATGTCTCCGTCAGGAGAAACAGCGTGCCATAGCCACGCAGTCGGGTTGTTCAGCCCATGATCGACAGAGGCATACACAGCCCAACTTTTAGGAATATCTGAGGCATTGAAATCTACGAGATGTTGGTCCAGATTTTGGCTAAAAGTAGGGAACACAAGACCACTACGAGCAACCCAATCACCTTTTTCACGGATAGCCCTCTCTTCTTTATCCATACCCATTGTGTAAAAGTTCATATCATCTGAATTTGCTTCGTTGTACGGGTTCTGCTCCGCTGACAAAGTAAAAGTATCAATACGCGCTTCTTTACCCTCTAACGCGGGCTCCCACAGCAGGTCGAATGTCCATCCCATGCCCCGAGAAGGAGTAGCTGCTATAACCCAAAATCCTTTATAGTCGAGCAAGCGCATCATGGACTCATTGAAAATGTTTTGAGGCGGTTCCTCATCGAAGAAAAGTGCGTGTCGTGCCACCCCGCCCAGTTTTAGCATGTCCATGCCCCAGGTCACGAAGTCGATGGTGGAGCCATTCTCGAACGTCAGAATGTAGTTACTGTTGTCCCAGCTTTTAGACCAGTCCCCATCGATCAGATACGAGCGAGGAACCCACCGCTTCATTTCTGTAAGAATAATTTGTTCAATACCTTTAGCCACGTCCACCACGACAAACCTAAGTTTTAGAGGTCCAGACCCCCAAGAAGCGGGGCGCGTCAAAAAGGGGTGGGTATTAGTGGCCCACCAGATAGCTTCCACAACAATTGCTGAAGTTTTGCCGCCACGGTTTCCCCCGGACAAGTACCTGCCCAAAGCATCAGACTTGTGAAACCGTAACTGCTCCGGGTACTCTTTCTCCCCATAGTTCAGAATGTTCGGCTGATGCACACTCTGGTCTAGCTCAGCAATAGCGAGCTGTAAAAGCTCTGCCGCTGTCGGCTGTCTTTTTTTATAGGACATTAGGCTGTCGAATTATCGGTAGCTCCGAGACGCACAAGAATGGCGTTCACCGACAATCTCCAAGCATCAGTCGCCCGCGAACCAGAAATAGTTTCGCTGAGTAGCAAGAGCTCCGAGTCCCCGCCATCGTGAATGTGGTCACCAGGGGAGGACTGTCCGGGACCGGCCCCCAACGTGTGATGCTGTGCTTCGGGGCGAGAATCCAGATCGCTGTTCTCGTGAAAATCCTCTACCGCCTGGGCAGACGGTTTCGGGTTCTCGTCTTGCCCAAAACTTCTCGTTTCTGGGTCATCCGACAACATAGACATAGAAACCTCCTAAGCGTTTTTGTTGTAGTCTGGAATCTCTCAAAGGTAGCTTAGCGTGGAACGGAGTTTTTATGAATGAGACAGAAATTATTGACGGGTACGTGTGTAGCATCAATCCACAGGATGCCCTCAACTGCGATAGTTGCGAATAGAAAAAAGCCCCCGTAATTGGGGGCCTTTTCCCTTTCTTGCTATTCCTTGTCGGAAACCTTGTTCGGGATAGCCCATGTAGCAAAAGCTGTGAGGGCGGCTAGGAAGAAAGTAAGCCAAGGCTGAGCTTCAGCAGGAACAATATCTATTCCTGTTTCTGCCCCCAAGCTACTAATAGCTACGAGGATGCCTCCAACCCCTGCCACGATTGCTTTGGCATAGACCTGAAGGTTCTTAAGGGTGTACGTAAATTCGCTCATTTCGGGTTCCTTTTCTTTAGGGACAGTGAGTGGGACAACGGGAGGGACAACGGGAGGGACAATAACAGGGGGCACAATCGGTTCTGGCCCCACAATCACTGGTTCTGGGGCTACGGGTTTTGGGACAATGACAGGGACAATGACAGGGACAATCTCTTCGACAATAAGCCCCGCGAGTCCTTGTAACAGTTCTTTCTGTAGTTCGCTGACTGTATCAACCCCCCAAATAGCGTCGTCTTCGACACCTAGCCTTCTTTGCACAGCTCTTTTGGTTGCATCGTTGAGCTTCCCTGTGGGGTTAGAGCCTGCCCAAATCTGAATGGCTGTGTAAGTCTGGGGTCCTGGAAGACCATCTATTTCCCCTTTGTAAAGACCAAAATCTTTGAGAGCAGTCTGCCAAGCTTTCCACGTAAAAATGTCGAACTTTCCCGTAATTTCTAGCACAGCTTCTGTGTTCCTTCCGTTCAAATATAATTCTGGATTTCGCGTATTTCCCATCTTTCCATCCGCCCCCCTGACCTCGAAGTGCAAATGGTTGGCTGTAGACCTGCCCGTATTTCCTGACATAAAAATGAACTGTCCTTCGCGGATTGTGTTACCCACCACTAACGCGCTTTGATGCTCGCCGTGATAATAAACGGTAACAATCCCGCCGTGGTCTATCAGGACAGTATTACCACCGCCTTGCACACGTTTTTGCCCATCAGTAAGGTCAGCATAATTTCTGCCCACAAGTTTGACAACACCATCAGCTGCTGCCCCCACCCGGAATCTGCCCCCTACATCAACACCTCCATGAAAACGGGTTTGGCCGGTGAACGGATCTACACGGTTCCCGTAGGGGCTTCTCTTGTTGATTGTGTACCCGGCAGGCCAAGGGTTACGGAGTTTCATTTTGCACCTCCACCCAGTCACCAGCTTGCTCATCCCAGACATATTGCCCACCGTCTTCTGGGTAAGCAACGGGTGCAATAATTCCGTCGTCCGTAACGTAAGCCGTAACGTCTACAGATTGGGCAAAAGCTAACGCCTCTGACTCGGTTAGCTCCGTAGCCTCCCAATCAGCCAAAATACTAAAATCTAAATCTTGTGTGGCGTAACCGAGAATAGTGCCAGTCTCGACATCCGGGTTTGACCATATGGACGGTGTAAGTTTGCCGCCGTTGTTGTGCGCGGTTTGTTCTGGCCCGTAACCGTACCCTTCAGACCACACAAGTTTCCATGTGCAATAACGCATTATTTTACCTCCGTTTCGAGTAAACCGGCTAATTCCATTGAGGTCAGATTGCCGGCGCTAACACCTTCGCTGGCGCTAAGTTGCTCGATACCGGCCTGCTTATTCAAGCGTTTACGCCAATACTCCGGTTGGTCGTTTTCGATATCCTCCAACGTGTATGGCCCAACCTGTTCCGCAATATCTTGCAACCAGACAAACTCTAAACGGGCACCCTTTAAAGTGCGCTCAGTAAGAATCAGGTCAAGCTTTTTTTCTTCGGCCTCGATAGCGTCTATGTCGTCACCTGTGTCTAAGAGGCGCTCAATTTGTACGCGTTTCTTTTGGCAATCAAGTTCAGCCAACCGTATTTTATAGGCCATATCTTGTGCCTCTATTAGCAACTGTCGCCAGCGCATAGGTGCGGTAGCGTGTTGACCGATGACGAATTGCGCTAACTCGTAACGTGTGCGAGAGGGTATGACTGTCGTTTCTGTGTATGGCTGTAAATCCATTATCCGGCGAACCCTGCCGCATATCGACGTGCCGCCGATAACCCTGTTCCCAGCGTTGAGCGTGCATCAGTTGTAAACAAAAACTTATCGACAGTAGCCACGTAAGAGCCCGTGTCGCCTCCGGCAACGTAACCGTTCTCTGCTGAAGCAAACCCTGCCGCCCCGCTACGTGCCGACGATAACCCTGTTCCCAGCGTTGAGCGTGCATCAGTTGTAAACAAAAACTTGTCAACAGTAGCCACCTTAGAGCCCTCGTCGCCTCCGGCAACGTAACCGTTCTCGCTTGAAGCAAACCCTGCCACATATCGACGTGCCGCCGATAACCCTGTTGCCAACGTTGAGCGTGCATCAGTTGTAAACAAAAACTTGTCAACAGTAGCCACGTAAGAGCCCGTGTAACCTCCGGCAACGTAACCGTTTTCTGCTGAAGCAAACCCTGCCACAAGTCGACGTGCCGCCGATAACCCTGTTCCCAGCGTTGAGCGTGCATCAGTTGTAAACAAAAACTTATCGACAGTAGCCACGTTAGAGCCCGTGTCGCCTCCGGCAACGTAACCGTTTTCTGCTGAAGCAAACCCTGCCACACCGTAACGTGCCGACGATAACCCTGTTGCCAACGTTGAGCGTGCATCAGTTGTAAACAAAAACTTGTCAACAGTAGCCACGTAAGAGCCCGTGTCGCCTCCGGCAACGTAACCGTTCTCGCTTGAAGCAAACCCTGCCGCATATCGACGTGCCGACGATAACCCTGTTCCCAGCGTTGAGCGTGCATCAGTTGTAAACAAAAACTTGTCAACAGTAGCCACCTTAGAGCCCGTGTCGCCTCCGGCAACGTAACCCGCGACAGGCAAAAACGGTGGCACAAAAGACACCGCCGACACCACATTATATTTGTTAAAATTCAGTATAGAACTGTTTGCCATACTTGTTACAGCCACAACAACCCCCTTCTAGGAAATCTCAGCACCCGACAAATTGAACGACAAATCCGCGTTACCCGCATACACCGTAATCTTATCCGCAGCCCCCAAAGTCAAACCAGACGTAACCGTCGTCGTATCATTAGCAGCCACCGGAACATCATAAGCAATATACATAGCGTCTGCGATAGTAGCGCCCGAAGGTCGCAACGCCACCCTAAACGTCGTAGCTGTAGCACCGCGATTACAAATATACAAGGTCGAGCCAACGAACTCCGTAGCAGCGGGGACCGTGTAAAGGTCAGTGTTCGTTGTTGCTGACGGAGCAGACTGGGCGATAATCCCGTATTCAGTTGCCATTTTCTAGCCTCCCATAAGTAAAAAAGATGGTACAAAACTTGAACCGCCCGATCCGCCGACAGCTACCCAATCAGGGATGCTGTTGTCACGCACGTAGGCTGCTTGGGTGTCCGTCTCATATATGAGCTGCCCATCAAAAGGGCTCGCAGGGCGAGTAGAAGAAGTAACCGGCTTGGCTCCTACTACTGCATCAAGATCGTCCATGTTGTCGTTGATGTCGTCAATATCAACATTGTCTGAGTAGTCGGGCTTAGTCAGCCCTAACCGGGTAGTGGTCGTTGCCATCTAACTCTCCAAAGACTTAGTGTGTCCTATTGTTGATATTGTCCCAGCATACAGGGACACGTCAGCTAAAATCGCTTCACGTACTTTAGCATCCTTCACATGGGTAATTATAGCCTCAACCACTTTCAGAATGATAGTGCGAGCATCATCCAAATGTTGCTGCTGAGGGTTCCACTCCCCCGTCATAGCAAACACAAGCTCAATAGCTCGCTGGTCGCCCGACTCGGCGTTACCAATAAGTCGTTGCCGGATAGCAGGCAAAGCTTCCGTGTAATTCTGCTGAGTCTGTTTGTTGTACATCTCAAAAAACAAAGGCTGTTTCAGCCATGCTTGGAAACGTGGCATGGGTACGGTGAGGTCTTTCAGTTTTGTTGCGAGAGCTCTACGATCAAACGGGTCAGACAGTTTGAGAAGAACAGTTTGTTGTTGCATGGTGAGCCCATCTTTGACATCCCACTGTATTCCTCGGTGGTCAAGAGCATCCCTAAATTCTGATGTTCCTAGTATTCCGCTGATAACTTTTTTGGTCAGTTTGGGCCAGAGCTTGTGTATTTCATCGACAGTAGGCATTTTTCCGTTACGCATGAACGCTGTGTGGAAAGCGGCTAAAGTACCTCGGAACGCTGTGTCGGTGAACCCTTGAGGAGTAGCAATGTGTAGGGAGGTGCCAGCAGGTCCTTGAACCGCGACACCTCCCTCGAACTGTTCAAACTCATCCGTCATCTGCCTGTCACAATGCTCCACGTAACTAACGGTACAACTACAGAAAGACTCAACACGATGACAGCAAACAACAAAGCATCATCCCAGTCGTAACCTCTATGCCTCAACCAACGCCTTGCGGGAGTCATTATTCTTCCTCCTTTTCATCGTCCACCAGCGTAGCGACATAAACACTCCACGCTTCCTTAGCCTTTGCGTCTGCTTCCCGCCAAGCGTTCCAAGCAAGTATTTCAGCAGTAGCAGTTTCATCACTCATAGCAGTTCTATCTTTCCTCTAAACGGTTCGCCCTTCACAAGCTCGAAGCAAGTTCCGGCTCAGCGTATTTACGTGGCAACCCGGCACACTCCCTATAACCGTCCGGGTGCCTCCACACTAACAAATAGTACCTACCTATCGACTTTTGAGTTATTTGCTTGCCACAATTTATGCATATTCCCAAATCGGACTGAGCAAGGCCATATTGCGGGCCGTAACCAGTTGCCCCGTTACTTATCTGTGCTTCATTCATTATTCTTCCTCCTGCGTCGTAGTCCCCCGCGCTGACGTACAGGTTGGGACGTTTACGACCTTCTTCACGACCTTTCTCATACCCCTCATTGAAACCATCATCGTGACCCTGCGAGTAACCTAAGTCTTTCTTCTTTCCAAACATTAGTAGTCCTCCCCGTTATACCATTTCTTGACCGCCCCACACGCTACCCAAATGAAAGCCACAATAAGAAACAACGGGTATAAAGCTATGATCGTAGCCATTATTGCTGCTCCTGCCAGGCTGCCTGTGCCTCAAACAAAGCTTGTGCGTGCGGATACTTCACA
>Ga0222689_1000342_pt1 | contig 14326 bp, 13 predicted proteins | sample AntAcemetage1231_FD_179838 | JGI IMG/M metagenome (GOLD analysis project Ga0222689, IMG submission 179838) | Saline water microbial communities from Ace Lake, Antarctica - #1231 | ecosystem: Environmental > Aquatic > Non-marine Saline and Alkaline > Saline | place: Antarctica: Ace Lake...
GATTATTGAAGGCGATAATAGATAAAAAAATAAGGCTCATCGATTACGAATTACTCAAGTATAAAGCTGGAAATCGTTTAATTGGATTTGGTCGATACGCTGGAATCGTTGGCTGTTACAACGGATGGCGAGCACTCGGATTAAAACTTGGCAAGTATGAGTTAAAGCCTGCCAACCTCTGTGATGACCGCGTCGAAATGGAGTCTCAACTGAAAAAGGCTATACTTCCGAAAAATCTGAAAGTCGTTTTAACTGGAATGGGTAGAGTTGGTCACGGCGCTAGAGAGACCATGTCTTTGCTACCAATCAAAGAGGTCAACAAAGAAGATTTCCTCAACAAGACTTTTGATGAGCCAGTTTTCGTTCACTTGGATACGGAGGATTATTTCAAGAGAGCATCAGATTTAGGATACGACCAGGAGGAATTCTATGCTGACCCATCCAACTACGTTAGCGTCTTCCCAGAATATTGCAATGTTGCTGACATGTATGTTGCTTGCCATTATTGGGCAGATGGATCGCCACATTTCTTCAGCAAAGAAGATTTGAAATCACCCGATTGGAAGATAAAAGTGATTGCCGATATCAGCTGCGACATTGAAATTCCGATTCCTACAACCCTACGACCTTCTAAAATTGCTGATCCAATTTATGGGGTTGATCGCTTTGAAGGCAATGAAACCGATTTCCACAATCCCAATGCTGTCGCGGTAATGGCAGTTGACAATTTACCTTGTGAACTTCCGAAAGATGCCTCGGAAGGATTCGGTCGAGAACTCATCGATAAGGTCTTGAAATTGCTGATTGAAGGAGATGAAGACGATATTATTCTCCGTGCTACTGAAACTGATCAAGGAGCATTGACTGCAAAATACAGCTACCTCCAATCTTACGTCGACAAAGCAAATTATTGAGCTACGAACCTGTAGGTAATACTTCCTTCTTGTTTTTTTGGAGCTGAAGATGTTTGATTGAACCGTGATCGGAGCGCATATTTCACTGCTTCCTGATCCAAACAATCGCTGTTGACCGTGGACTCAATTATTTCTGCTTTATTGACCAGTCCATCTTGTCCAACTTCAATGGCCACAACCACTTTACCTTGTCCTTTGCAGCGATAGGCTGGAGGAGGTAATTTCCTTCCTTCTCGTCCGGCCAAGTTAAATTCTACTGTGGCTGCGCCATAAGAACGCTCTTCGCCAAACCAGCCGTAATCATCTTGATCCTCCAATTCCGAATCATCCGATTTTTCTGGTTCATCGTAGCCATTCTCCTCATCCGTACTCTCCTTGCCTTCTTGTAATTTGGCGAAAGTCTCTGCTTCTAGCGCCTTGAGAGATTCATAGACATCATCAGCCATTTGATCTTGAGATCGCTTCGAATAATTAAGTTGATCGTAGCTTATCTCACTATTGGTATTGGCCACCAGATTCCTCGTTTCAATGCCAGAGCCTAATTCTTCAGGTAAAAATAAGGGTTGAGACAGCTCAACGAAATCCATATCCAAATCAGGAACGAACTCCTCTTCTTGACGATGCGGGTTGATTGAAAATAAAATTAACAGCAGTAAAATGTGCAGTGAAAGAGAAACGATCACTGCTAGATAAACTCCTTTTAAACGTTCAGAAGGCTTTGCCACCTTGAATTATTTTGCATCCGTCTTATAAATGGTTCCGCTACCCGTGTTGTTCTCACTAACCTGAGCAGGGTATCCTTTATAACCGACACTGCCACTTCCAGAAAGATCGACGTCAATACTATTTGTTGCCCATACCGTAACTTCACCCGAGCCTTTGCAGTTGATCTCTACGTCTGATGCCATCATTTCTGGTAGCACAACAGAACCAGAGCCTAAATTCCTGATATTCAATTCTTTTACAGCGCCTCGAATGTAGACATTACCAGAGCCCTGGTTTTCAATATTAATCTCTTGTCCTTTTAATCCAATATCAATATTTCCAGAACCTTCATTGATGACTTCCACAGACGAGACAGGCAATACTGAGGTGCCTAAAATTCTTCCGCTACCGCTATTGGTAATGGTATTCAAACTTTTCACTGGAATCCACAAAGTGATTGTTTCTGTTGAATTCAAGCATTGATCTGAGTCAAGGATTAATTTAGTACCATCCACTCGAGCTGAGATGTAAGGCATTAAATTTTCTTGAGCCGTAATCACAATCGAGTTGACCTTATGGGCAGGGCTGTAGACTATTTCTAACTCAGCGCTAAGATTCAATACAACTTCATCAAAAGCCGGTAGAACTCTTTTTTCCTTGATGATTTCTCCCTCTCCTTCAATACATGGTGCATTGCAAGACCACAGCATTAAAGATAAAATGCTCAATACTATTAAGTGCGATACAATCTTCATATCAATTCAAACGTTTATTTGGAACTGTAAATATAAGCTTAAAAGCAGGGTTAACGCTTTTTGGCATATTCATTGCTAAACTAAGTATGAAACGAATCATTTTTTATTAACTTAGAGTCTTCAAACTCGAACATCAAATAACTACACAAAATGAAGAAATTAATTTTATTGTTTGGATTGGTAGCTTTCGTTGCAACTGCATCATTTGCTCAAACTGAAAAAGACACAAAGAAAGAAAAGGCAGCTGTTGAAAAGCAAGATCCTTCTGGAAATAAGAACGTTGTTGCTGGTGGCTCATCAGAAAAAGCATCTTGTTCAGGTAAGGAAAAAGCGGCTTGCTGCTCAAAGGACAAAGGAACTGCTTCTGCTGGTAAGAGCAAAGACGGTGCTTGCTGTTCTAAAGACAAGGGAACTGCTTCTGCTGGAAAAGGCAAAGACGGTGCTGCTTGTAGCGGTGACAAAGCTTCAAAAGGAGCTTGTTGCGCTAAAGACGGTAAGAAAGCCGATGCTTCTCCTGCAAAGGAAGAAAAAACAGCTCTTCCTAAGAAATAAGCTATCAATTGAAGAATTGAAAGAAAGACCGCCTTGTGCGGTCTTTTTTATTTTATACCCAACCTGGTCTCGGCCATTTCTGCAATGTACTCACCAATTGCCAATGATGCTGTTGCTGCCGGTGAAGGAGCATTCAACACATGAATACTGTGATCGGTGTATTCGATTCTGAAATCATCTCTGGTATCGCCATCTTCTCTAAGAAGTAAAGCTCTCACCCCTGCCCTTCCTGGTTCCAAATCATTCATCTCTAGACTGGGAATAAGCCGCTGCAGCGTGTGTAAGAATCTTCGTTTTGAAAAGGCCCTCATATACTCATTGATTCCGAAACTCATGTTATTGAAGAAGAGTTTCCAAGTGCCGCCATAAGATAAAGCGTCTACGGTATCCTTTAAATTGAAATCCAATTTACCATAGCCTTCTCGCTTGAACGTAAAGACAGCATTGGGCCCACATTCAATATCGTCGTTCACCATTCTCGTGAAATGAACGCCTAAAAATGGAAAGTCTGGATTAGGAACCGGATAAATCAAATTCTTCACCTTGTGCTTGGCTTGAGGAGTCAACTCATAATAATCTCCCCGAAATCCAACTACCTTTTCTTTCAATGAAACCCCATCTTTCTTCGCGAGACGGTCGGCTTGAAGTCCACCGCAGAAAATTAAATTCTTGCCCCAATACACGCCTTTGCTGGTGACAACCTTCGACTTCTCCCCTTCTCGGTGGAAGGAAACTGCTTCTTCTCCCAACTTCAAAGCGCTATTTGGGTTGATCCCTAGCGCTACCTCAGTCATTTTCTCCGTAGCTCCACGGAAATCAATGATTCCTGTTACAGGCACCCAAATTCCTGCAATCCCCTCGCAATAAGGTTCAATATCTTTGATTTGCTCTGCGGAAATCTTCTCTATTCCTTCGATTTCATTTTTAACTCCATTGCTAAAAACCTTCTCCATATTCGCCAATTCACTTTCATGAGTTGCAACGATCACCTTTCCACATACATCATGCTTCACACCATATTTAGATGCAAAAGCAACGATTTCCTTTCTCCCCTTCACACAATTCCGGGCCTTTAAAGAACCCGGTGTGTAGTAGAGTCCGCTGTGAATGACCCCACTGTTGTGGCCTGTTTGATGGTCGGCCAAGGCTTTTTCTTTCTCTATCAAAAGAATGTTCAAATCGGGATGGCGTTCTTGGAGTTTGAACATGGTCGCAGCACCAACTATTCCACCACCAATAATTATAACATCGAAGGTTTGTTCCAAAGCTTGTATTTTGCGCAAAGTTAAGAAAGCAAAAATCGGAAAGCAGTAAATTTGGCTTAAGGATGTAAAAGATGAAGATAATCAAAGGTGACCCTGGAATAATGAAGGCTTGGGCTTTTTACGATTGGGCAAATTCTGTCTACTCCTTGGTGATTACCACAGCCATTTTTCCGCTTTTTTACGAGGCAGTTGTTCCAGAGCAGGTTACCTTTCTAGGGATGCAATTCATCAACACTGCACTGATATCTTACGTCGGAGCAACCGGATTCCTAATTGTAAGTTTCTTAGTGCCATTGCTCTCTGGCATCGCTGATTCTACCGACAGCAAACGAAAGTTCCTTGCCTTCTTTTGCTATTTAGGATCTATCTCTTGCGCAGCCTTGTTTTTCTTTGATCCAGAATATTTAGGACCGGGCTTATTTTTTTACATGACAGCACTGATTGGATTCTGGGGAAGTCTTGTGTTTTACAATTCCTACCTCCCATTAATCGCGCACCCTGAACAACAAGACAGATTAAGCGCCAAAGGATTCTCCCTCGGATATATTGGAAGTTCAATACTATTGATTCTCTGCTTGGCACTCTACTTTTGGGACAGCTCAACACTTAAGTACTCGTTTGTATTGACTGGCATTTGGTGGATGGGATTCGCCCAAATCACCCTTTCCAAATTACCCAAAGGGAAACCTTCAGAGCGGATTCAGGCCCACATGTTATCTCGCGGGTTCAAAGAATTACGGCTGGTTTGGAATCAGTTGCGACATACTACACGCCTAAAAAGATACCTTCAATCCTTTTTCATTTATAGCATGGGAGTGCAAACGGTGATGCTGGTTGCTGTGTATTTTGGATCAAAAGAAATCAGTTGGGGAAGCGATACCGAAAAGACGGCTGGACTAATCATCAGTGTGCTCATCATTCAGTTCATAGCAATTCCAGGTGCCTACTTGATGGCATATCTTTCCAATCGGATAGGCAATATTAGAACGCTGATGGTGGTGAACTTGCTTTGGGCGGGAATTTGCCTCAGCGCCTTGTGGATTGAAACGCCCTTAGAATTTTATATCGAAGCGGGCTTGGTTGGATTTGTGATGGGAGGAATTCAAAGCCTCTCGCGATCTACATATTCTAAGTTCTTACCGGAAACCAAAGACACAGCCTCCTTTTTCAGTTTTTACGATGTGGCTGAAAAGATTGGTATCGTATTCGGACTCTTCATTTTTGCCTTCATGGAAGAACTGGGGAATATGCGAATGGCAATTGTCTCTGTGTTAATCTTCTTTGTGGTTGGATTCTTCATGTTGAATAGAGTGCCCAAAGAAGAAACTACAAGTCCGGAACTAATGGTGTAGTTCGTATTTTTTCTTTCGGATTTCGAATTCCACCCTCCTATTCAAGGCCCTACCTTCTTCGGATGTATTCTCTGCAATCGGAATTTCGCTGCCGTGATAGCGAATGCTCAATCTACTTTCTGCGACTCCCTTTTTCACCAAAAAGGCGATGACTGCTTCTGCTCTTTCCCGCGATAAATCGAGATTGTACTCGGCACTTCCAAGCAAATCTGTATGTCCGATGATTTCAAGAAACAAACTGCTACTTCTCTTCAATTCTCTGGCAGCAATTTCTAATTCTTTGATTGATTCATCAGTAAGCAATGACTTATCAAAATCGAACTGCACATTTCTGAATTCCACCAATTTCGATTCCATCAATTGCGCCGGCGGATCAACGACATGAAGCGCAATTTCTTCAATGGTACAACCACATTCGCTCTTACTATTGATGGGAGTCACTTTGACATCATCAATATAGAGGTAGGCAAAATTGTTGGCACTTATTGCACCCTGATCTTCAGTACGAATGAGAATTTTCATGTTTTTATCCGGCCTGAAATTTCCCATGGTAATGTACTCTTCTCCACCTCTGGCAATTAATGAGGTAGATAGCAGGGTCCATCCTTCCGTATCATCCATGATATGTAAGGCAGGATTATCCATTTGAGCTTCTGCGGGGAGGAGTCCACTGCGGTTAGAACTGATTTTATCCTTGCTCAGAATAATTCCAAATCCATCGCATACATACCTCGCCTTTTCCGCTGGTGAAACCCAGGCTTCTATACAAACCATCTCTCCAGGAGAAAGTGCTCTGCTCAACTTCGACTGTAAATATTCCCGGTAATTTGACTTTGAAGCGGAGAACAATATCAATCCTGCATAAGCCTCACCTTCAAGTGCATCTTGATGACCGGGTAAATTTTCTGGGACACCCATTTTCTCGCTGCAAACATGATAATGATCGGGAGTTCCCTCCGTGGCCTGCTTCCAATGTTCGAAGGTTTTTACTTCTTGGAGATTGAATCCAGTAGGGCAATATTTCTTCTGTTCAAATCCTCCGTCAATAACAAGATTCTGCCCACTCAATATAGAGGCGCAAGCGAGCAAGGAGCATGTGAATAGTAAGATTCTCACGAGATTAAAACGAAAGAGCTACGATGAATGGTATAATAAAAAAGTGCCTTTCGGCACTTTTAATTTTTTACTTGACGATAAATTGAACTCGCCTATTCTGGGCTTTACTCATAGGAGTGGGCCTAGTATTTGCGGGTTGGGCGTTTTCTACTGATTTAGGAACAACTCTCAATTCTGAAATTCCGTTTGCGATGAGCAATTCTACTACGGCATCGGCTCTCTGCTTGCCCATGGCAGCGTACATCGTTGTGATTTCTGCTTCTCTGGCTTCATCATTGTCACAATGTCCAACAACTTCAAGTCGAATTTGTGGATTGTCCTTCAAAAGTTGAACTACCTCTTTAAGATCTCTTGCAGCCATTCCGTTTATTTCTGACTTCAAAGAGGCGAAATAAATTTCAGTTTCCTTAAGAATTTGACTTGGAGTCATATCCTCCGTTTTCACGACAGTCTTGCTGTAGATTACATCCGGCTGACGGTTTTCACCTGAGGCACAATCGCATTGTGACTTCGCTCTCACTTCAAAGACTTGAACATTGTCAACGTAGTAATACGCTTCGTAAGATTGAGCTCCAGCAACAGATCTTGGACGCTTCATCTTCTCTACTTTCAACTTGTCTTCTCTTTCAAAACAGCCAATAATGATGTGATTCTCACCACCAGCCGCTATGTATGAAGAGCATACAGTCTGCCAATCGTCTTGTCCGTTGAAGACCCGGTTCGAGCGGTCTTTAATTTGAAAATCTTCAACGATATCTCCGTTGTTCTTTTGAAGATATTTCTTGTTTGGGAGGTAAGCTCCGATATAGTTGACTGCGTACTTTGAAAGGTCAGAAAGACTTACATCAAATCTCACGCAATACATCTTTCCTTTTTGGAGTGGAGTTCTGATCGGTGCTTCAAGGTATGATCTTGATGCTTTTCCACCTGGAGCATAAGCTCTAAATCCAGCGTAGTGATCACCGTTGTTTGCATCTTCCTGAACACCAAATTTATTGGTCGGAATGGCGACGTCATCGGACTTTACATCTCTAGCGAAAATATCAGCAGGCTCAAACGTTGCAGGGAACCAGCCCTCACAAAATTCTTCTAATCCACCTACTTTTTTCAGGGTTCTTGTATTCGTGTTTTCAAAATCACCGTTGGTGATTAGGTTACTCATCTTTTCTTCTTCCTGAGCAAATACTGAGCTGCTAGCGATGATTAATAAAGAAAGTAATAGCGTTATTGATTTATGCATTTTCTGCGTATTTATAAGATTGTATGGTATCAATGAATGTTTTAACTTTTTCTGGATCGGTGTCCGGATAAACTCCGTGGCCCAAGTTAGCAATATGTCTGCCTTTACCAAAGGCCTGTAACATACTTAGTGTATGATTCCTAACTTCATCGTGGCTGCAATAGAGTTTTGCTGGATCTAGATTTCCCTGCAAGGTTTTGCCCTCTCCTACTATCTTTCTAGCTTCTCTTGGATCGATCGTCCAATCTATTCCTATCGTATTGCATTGAAGTCCTGCCAAATCAGGCAATGCATGATGGGCTCCTTTTGCAAAGAGTGTGAGTGGAACTCCTGAATCTTTCAATCGTTCTGTTATGGTAATGATTCCTGGCAAAGCAAATTTCTTATATTCTTCAGGACCTAAAACAGCGGCCCAGCTGTCGAAAACTTGAAGCATGTCAACACCTGCTTCAACTTGAGCCACCAAATAATCGGCGGTCATTTCTGCTATATCATTTAGCAATCGCTGTGCCAAAGCTGGATTTTCCATGATCATTCTTCTGGCGACAGAGAATGTTTTCGATCCGCTTCCCTCGGTCATGTAGCAGAATATGGTCCACGGTGCTCCTGCAAATCCTATCAAAGGAACTCTATTCTCTAGCTTGGTCTTGATCAATGAAATTGCTTCCATCACATAATCCAAGGACTGTCGAGGATCTGTTATGCTTATCTTTTTATAGTCCGCTTCATTCCGAATAACACTTGGGAAAATTGGACCGACACCACTTTTCATTTCATAAGGCAATCCCATGGCTTCTGGAATTACCAATATATCAGAGAAGAGAATTGCCGCATCAACGCCGAGAAGATCAACGGGTTGCAAAGTGACTTCACAAGCGAGTTCCGGAGTTGCCACCAGCTCTCTAAAGCCGCTGAGCTTGCTTCTTACAGCTCGGTATTCAGGAAGAATTCTTCCAGCCTGTCGCATCAGCCAAACGGGTGGTCTTTCGACATTTTCTCCACGCGCAGCGCGAAGGATTAGGTCATTTTTAAGGGGCATGGGGCAAAAGTAATGCTTCGATTTGAATTCAAGTCATCAATGAAGAATCTTAAAGATCAATTCTCTCATCAGCGACTCCTCTGAAAAACTTGAGTATTCTGTTCCCTTGGCAATTCTATCTGTATCCCTAAGATAACCAATGATACGTTGAATTTTAGGGATGGAAAACTTCGATGCTGCGGCTCTGTATTCTGGAATTGCCTGTCTGGGAACGCGCAGTTTAGATCCCAATTCAGCCGGTCCACAATAGTGAACCATGAGTACCTTGGTGAAGAAACTGTACAGCATAGGAAGCAACATGTGAACAGAATTGTCTTTTGGATTGGCGGCAAAATAATTGATGATTCTATTTGCCTTCACAATGTCTTTGTTGCCAAGTGCTTTTTGAAGTTCGAAAATATTGTAGTCCTTACTGATACCGATATATTTCTGAACCACCTCGGCATCAACCACTGAATCTTTCGGCAATGAAACAGATAACTTATCCATTTCATTGGCGATTTTACTCAAATTATTACCGAGATACTCTGAAAGTAAGTAGGCTGTTTCAGGATCTACCTTAAGCCCTTTGGTGCTAGAGTACTTTTCAATCCACCGTGGGACTTCAAAATCTTTAATCTTGGCACTTTCGAAAACGACGACATGCTTAGATTTTGAAAGTGCCTTCCATCCTGCCCTTCTCTTGTCCATCAGTTTGTGCATGTGAGCCAAGACAAGCACTGTTGAAGGCATTGGACTTTCAAGGTACTTGGTAAATGAAGGATAATCGCCCGCTCTTTTCACCAAGTCCATTTCTTGCATTTCCTTGATGATGATGAGTTGCTTTTCGCCCATCATGGGATAGGTCTTGGCCTGATTCACCACTTGATCAGTACTGACTTCAGATCCATAAAAAAGACTTTGATTAAAATCCCGTTGAGATTCTTCAATGATGTTCTCTTCAAACACCTCAAGTAGTGCCTGAATGTAGAACGGCTCATCCCCCTGAAGCAAATACACAGGAGCAATTTGACCTGCTTTTATATCCTTAACAATCGTCTTAAAATCCATCTTATTCCCAGCGCAAGTGTCTTACAGATCTTCCTTCGTTTTTAATTTCATTGAGGGCCTCGACACCAATTTTGATTTGCAAATCAACGAACTTCTCGGTAACTATTTTATCGCTCTTATCCGTTTTAACACCTTGAGGAACCATAGGCTGATCTGAAACCAGCAAGAGGGCTCCAGTGGGAATGGAGTTTGCAAATCCAACCGCAAACAAAGTCGCAGTTTCCATGTCTATTGCCATAGAACGCGTTGCTCTCAGGTGATTCTTGAAAGCTTCATCGTGCTCCCAAACTCTTCTGTTGGTTGTAAAAACGGTGCCGGTCCAATAATCAGAATTCAGATCTCGAATGGTAGATGAAACCGCTCGTTGCAGAGTAAACGCGGGCATAGCAGGAACTTCTGGAAGGAGGTAATCATTGCTGGTTCCTTCTCCACGAATTCCAGCAATAGGCAGAATCAAATGACCGATTTCCGTCTTTCGCTTCAATCCACCGCATTTCCCTAAGAACAAAACTGCTTTTGGTGAGATGGCAGAGAGCAAATCCATGATGGTCGCCGCATTCGCGCTCCCCATTCCAAAGTTAATCATGGTAATATCGTGAGCTGTGGCATTGGGCATTGCCTTATCCGCTCCTTCAATAGGCACCTTGTTCCATTCGGCAAATCTTTCCAGGTAATTATCAAAATTCGTCAGCAAAATATAATTCCCAAACTCCTCAAGTGGTTTTCCTGTATACCTTGGCAACCAATTCGCTACTATCTCTTCTTTTGTATTCATAATCTTATGTTCAGATTTGCTGTGAGGTTATATCTTTGAGTCCCACGATGAAATCACTCAATCTACCACCGTACGAGACCAAACTTAGGAGAGCTGGAGAACAATCCCAAATCTATGACGAAGTTCGTAGAAAATGGGTGGCTATCACACCCGAAGAATGGGTTAGGCAGCATTTTGTTCATTATTTGAAAAATGACAAGCAGGTTCCTTTTGGTTTAATTGCGGTTGAATTGGGATTGGAAATTTACGGATTAAAGCGACGGGCAGACATTGTATGCTACAATTCTAAGGGCACACCATCACTAATTGTAGAGTGTAAAGCTCCTGAAATTAAATTGAATACCGCGGTATTTGCACAAGCTGCCATGTACAATATACGTTTAAAGGTTCCTTATCTTGTTGTGAGCAACGGAATTCAACATTTTTGCGCCAAGGTGAACATGCAAGTTGGAGATTATGAGTTCCTTAAGGAAATTCCTGACTTTTCTCTCTTGAATGAAAGCGAATAAGGGAAAGAATATTTATACTTTTGAATTTCCAATTTAGAATAATGAATCTAAGAGACATTCTATCAATTGCCGGAAAGCCGGGATTGTACAAATTGATTACTCAGTCAAAAAACAGTCTTATTGTAGAGGCTGTTGACAGCGGTAAGAAATTACCCATCTATGCAACTCATAAAGTGAGCGCATTAGAAGACATTAGCGTCTATACTATAGAAGAAGACCTACCGTTGGGTGAGGTTTTCAATAAAATTCTTGAGAAAGAGGATGGCGGATCTTGCATCAGTCACAAGTCTTCGATGCCTGAGTTGAGAGACTATATGTTGGAGGTTTTGCCCAACTATGATGAGGAGAGAGTTTATGATTCTGACCTTAGAAAATTATTTCAGTGGTATAATCTCTTGCAATCCAAGGATTTATTGAAAGGCAAGGAGAAAACCGAAACGAAGGAAGCTAAGAAGGTGAAAGAAGTTAAGGAGCTGAAGGAAGCCAAGAAGGTTAAGGAAGTTAAAAAGGTTAAGAAAGTAAGCGAAGACCCTGCCGAAGAAGCTGATAATGATTGAAATTCCTGTTCGTCCTGAGCGACATTTTTTACCCGACACACTAGAGATCAACTCGTGGGCAGATCTTGAATCTTATTTCAAGAACCTGGAAGAGCGAGAATTGAATTCGCTTGAAGATTTTCAAGCCTGGCTGAAAAATATCAGCGAGTTGGAAGCTGTTCTTGAAGAAGATGCTGCTTGGAGATACATTCGCATGAGCATCAACACTAAAGATGAAGATGCTGCCAATCGCTATAACCTTTTCATCAGTGAGATTCAGCCAGAAATGGCACCTTTCGGAGATAGGTTCAACAAGAAACTTGTGGAATCAGAGTTCAGCAAGGAGCTGAAGGGGAAGGCCTTTGAAATCTACCTGAGAAAAATAAAAACTGAAATTTCCCTCTTTCGCGAAAAGAACATTCCGATTCATTCAGATCTTCAGCAGCTGAGCAGAGAATACGGAAAACTGACAGGTGCACTTTCCATTGAATTGGATGGGGAAACCGTAACTCTTCCCAAAGCTGCGGCTGAATTGCAGAGCACAGACCGAGCGCACAGAGAATCGGTTTATCGAAAAATCAATGAAGTTCGCAGTGGTGTTCAAGAACCTTTGAATATTCTATTCAAACAATTGATCACCAAAAGACAGGAGTTGGCAGAAAATGCTGGATTTGAGAATTACCGCGACTACAAATTTGTGGAGATGGGTCGATTCGATTACAGCACTGAAGATTGTTTCAATTTTCACCAAAGTGTTGCCAATTCGATGTGCCCGATTGCGGAAGAAATTGCGGAAAGAAGAAAATCGCAACTCGGATTAAAAAGTTTAAAGCCCTGGGATTTAAGTGTGGATGCTGAAGGCAAATCGCCGTTGAAGCCTTTTGTCGATGCCAAAGAATTGGTCAGCAAGAGTATTGCCATTTTCGCTCAAGTTGACTCCTATTACGGCGATTGCCTGTCGATTATGGATGAGATGAAGTACTTGGATCTAGAATCCAAAGACGGCAAGGCACCAGGAGGATACAACTATCCGCTCTACGAAATTGGCGTTCCATTTATTTTCATGAATGCAGTTGGCACCCCGAGAGATTTGGTGACCATGATGCACGAGGGAGGACATGCCGTTCACAGTTTCCTCACCCGCGATTTAGAATTGACCTCTTTCAAGAGCTGTCCGTCGGAAGTTGCCGAGCTGGCATCCATGAGTATGGAGCTGTTGAGCATGGATTATTGGGATAAGTTTTACACGAATCCCGAGGATCTGAAAAGAGCCAAGAGAGAACACTTGGAAGATATTCTGAGTATGTTGCCTTGGATTGCCATGATTGACAAGTTTCAACATTGGATTTACGAAAATCCAAAGCATTCGACTGAAGAAAGAGAAAGCTACTGGAACTCGTTGAATGATGAGTTTGGATTAAAGCTGGTCGATTGGACGGGGCTCGAGAATTCGAGGGCCAATCTTTGGCAGAAGCAGCTCCACCTGTTTGAGGTTCCGTTTTACTACATCGAATACGGAATGGCTCAGCTTGGTGCGTTGGCGGTATGGAGAAACTACAAGAACGATCCAAAATTGGCAGTTCAACAGTTCACCGCAGCCTTAAAGCTCGGCTACACCAGATCCATTTCAGAAATTTACGAGACTGCCGGGGTGAAATTCGATTTCTCAGAAGCTTATATGTCGGAGCTAGCTGACTTTGTAAAGGGAGAGTTGGAGTTGCTATAAACTAGAATGAATCTCAAGCTGTACTTGGGTGTTGAAACCAGCAAAATCTAGTTCTCCCTCAATTTCACACCAAACCGAAAATCACCTGCGCGAAGACGATCCAAAGGAAGTGCATTTCGGCAAGCCCGACTGCTCTTTCTACTTAAACCACAAACTAGTGGAACATATATCTTATCTTTAATTCACGATAATCAGGTATTAGACTCGCAAAGCTTTAGAATTGTTCACTAATAGCAACATATTAAAAATCATTTTGGGAATACTGGTAGGATTGCTATTTATGCAATCCTCCACTGCCCAAATTACTTTCAATAAGCGGCATGCTATAGGTTTTGGTTCTTGGTACTCTAGCATTTATTTGCAAGAAAATAGTTATTTGGTTTCAGGCTATGTGGCTGACACTAGTGGCGGTGTGTACACCAAGCTGTTGACTTCGGTCTTGAATTTAGAGGGTGAGCCAATAATGCAAAAAAGTTTTGGATCACCAGACCAAGAATTTTCGTCTTCTAAAAACAGTGATTCCGAATTGCCGAATTTGTTTATACACCAAGGTTATGACATCCGAAATGATGAAGTTGTAACATGGCTGGCTTTCTTTGACGAGTTAGGAGACACCTTATACACAAGGAACTATTTATCGCCCTATTACGAGCTATATGGCACATATAATAACTCACCGTTATATTCAATGATTTCTTCTGTCGACAGCTCTCAATACATGACTACAATAATTCGTAATTCATTAACATTGAATGACGTCTGTGTGTGGAAGTTCTTAAAATCAGGAGAGAT
>Ga0222689_1000344_pt1 | contig 14221 bp, 11 predicted proteins | sample AntAcemetage1231_FD_179838 | JGI IMG/M metagenome (GOLD analysis project Ga0222689, IMG submission 179838) | Saline water microbial communities from Ace Lake, Antarctica - #1231 | ecosystem: Environmental > Aquatic > Non-marine Saline and Alkaline > Saline | place: Antarctica: Ace Lake...
TTTGATGCTATTCGAATGTATTATCCCCACAACCCCAAGCATGCAGTTGATATATATCAGCAAAGCTTTCCGAAGTTTTTTTTACCAATGCCTTCTCAGGTAACGAGCAAGGGGTATATTCAACTCTTCCGAATTTTAGGATTTAAAAAAACTGAAAAGTTTAAAGGACTTTTAGGGAAGATCCTGGGGAGATGATTTAATAGTTTTCGGTTTTACACTTTTCAGGAATGCGGCTTTAGCCCATTCCTATTCTTCGCAAAGTGCGCTAAGGAGATTGACCTTACCCTATTGCTGCCTCCCCATCTATGACCTCTCAACATGTTGAATCCTCTCAATCCCATTATTTTCCTTAAAATAATTCAATTCCCTCTTTTCCATACCTTGCTCCTGATTTTAGAGTATTCACTTATTTCTTTTTCCCATGGCGCAACAAGAAGATCAGATTCGATTCTTATTGGAGAAATTAGAAATCCTCCTAAAAAGGCAAAATGAATTTTCTGCAGAGATCAATTCCCTCAAGGATGAAATAACTGAGTTGAAAGAAGTCGGGGATAAGGCTCCCGAAACAATTGAAACTGAGAAAGCTAAGCCAGCAGCTGAATCAGGTAAATCACTTGAAATACCAGCTGCTGAGACTGTTTCGTCAGCCAAGCCAACTTTTAAAATTCCTGGAGTATCTCCAAAGTCACCAACGGGTAAGACTGGCTCTACACGCAAATCAAATGACTGGGAGAAATTTATCGGAGAGAATCTCATCAATAAAATCGGTATCGCCATATTGGTAATTGGTGTGGGAATAGGCGCTAAGTACAGTATTGAACATGACTTAATCAGCCCATTAACCCGTATCATTTTAGGCTACTTGGCTGGAATTGGACTCCTAGCAGTGGGTGTAAAACTCAAAAAGAATTATCAAAACTACAGCGCAGTATTGGTGAGCGGGGCAATTGCCATTATGTACTTCATCACATTCTTCGCTTATGCCTTTTATGATATAATCCCCCAATTGCCAGCATTCTTAATGATGGTGGCCATCACTGCTTTTGCGGTCGTTGCCGCAATTCATTACAATATGCAAATCATCGCTCACCTTGGATTAGTTGGTGCTTATGCAGTTCCTTTTTTACTGAGCGATGGATCGGGAAGGGTAGAGGTGATGTTCAGCTACATGGCCTTAATCAATGTAGGAATTCTTATCATCTCATTTAAAAAGTATTGGAAACCAATAGTATACACTTCCTTTGCCATGACTTGGGCAATTTATTTACTCTGGTTTGAGAACGATTATGATCATCTGATAGATTCACAATTTAATATTGCTCTGGGATTCGCCTTCCTATTTTTCCTCATTTTCTACGTTAGTATCTTAGCTTACAAACTGATCAAGAAAGAAGTATTTAATATTGGCGATGTCATTCTGATTCTTTTAAATGCCTTTGTTTTCTACGGTGTCGGTTATGTTATCTTGGATCAGCATGAATCTACCAGCCCCTTACTTGGACTGTTTACCCTCGCCAATGCGCTCGTGCACTTTATAGTAAGTGTAATCATCTACAAGCAGAAATTGGGCGATAAAAATCTGTTCTATCTCATTTCTGGATTGGTTTTAGTCTTCATCACTATGGCAATTCCAGTTCAGTTGGAGGGCCATTGGGTCACGATACTATGGGCGGGTGAAGCTGCCGTCCTATTCTGGATTGGTAGAGCTAGATCTATACCTCTCTACGAGAAGCTTGCTTATCCCATGATGGCATTGGCCAGTTTCAGCCTCTTGGACGATTGGTCAGAACTCGATCGATTCATGCGCTACACTGATGCTACAGATGTCATCAAACCTCTACTGAACATTCATTTCTTGACGGCAATACTGTTTGTTTTGGCATTTGGGTTTATAAATTATTTGCACAGAAAGCCTGAATTTCCGAGTGTTTTTAAACTAGATAGCAAGCTATTTAAGTTAATTTCAGCTCTGCTTCCTCTTGTTCTTATCATTTCCATTTATTATACGTTTAGATTGGAGATTGACATGTTTTTCACCCAGAAATTTAATGCTTCTTCAATTCCAGATACAGCAGATGAATATGGATATATGTACGAGCATCACAACCATGATCTCCGAGATTTCAAGCAGATTTGGATCATCAACTACAGCATGTTTTTTCTGAGTGTCCTTTCATTCTTGAATTTCAAGAGATATAAGCAAGCTGGATTTGGCAAGCTTAATGTGCTCGTCAATGTTTTTGCGCTTTTATGTTTCCTAGTTGCAGGCCTTTGGAGCCTTAGTGAGTTGAGAGATAGTTTTCTCGTTCCAAATGAGCATGGACTTTATCACGTCGGGACTTTTCACATAGTCATTCGCTACATTTCCCTTGCCTTCGCAGCTCTCTTACTCTACTTCGTTTACCACTATCCTCGCAGAGATTTCATGTCAAAACGCTTTCGCAAGAGTAGTGAAATCATTCTTCACACCACTGTTTTATGGGTTCTGAGCAGTGAACTCATTCATTGGTTAGATATGAGCGGATCATCTGAATCGTACAAGCTTGGACTCAGCATACTCTGGGGCAGCTATTCACTCTTCCTCATTGCCTTGGGAATCTGGAAAAAGAGAAAGCACCTTCGAGTCTCAGCAATCATTCTTTTCGGATTGACTTTGGTCAAATTATTTGCGTACGACCTCGAAGGACTAGATACCATAGCTAAAACGATTGTTTTCGTCAGCCTCGGTATTTTGCTCCTCATTATTTCATTTTTATACAACAAGTACAAGTATTTCATGGCCGATGATGTACAAGCATAAAACCTTTACCGCTCTTTTCATCTTGATTTTTTCCTCAGCTTTTGGGCAGATGGAGGATTATCAATACAAGAGAGCAATTACCGGAATTGAAGATCAATGGCATAGTCTCAAATTGCCCGATAGTATTTTTTCCAAACTTCAAGATGATTTGGCAGACTTGAGGGTATTTGGTTTTTCCCCTTCGGGAGATACTATTGAAGCAGCCTACCTCTTCAATAGTAATTTGAGTAAATCGGAGACTAAACTTGTCGATTATTCAATCTTCAATCAGTCTTCCAATTCTGAAGGATATTACTACAGCTTTGAAATATCGGAGCAAATGACCATCAACCAAATTCGATTGGATTTCGCCGAAGAGAATTTCGATTGGAGGGTAAAACTCGAAGGAAGTCAAGATCAATCACAATGGTTCCAAATCCTAAACGATTATCGAATTCTGTCCATTAAAAATAATTCAAGCGATTACAAATACTCCAGCTTAGAATTTTCCGATTCAAAGTATAGATACTACCGAGTTTTCGTTCCTGGAGCATCGAATCCGAAATTAATATCGGCTCAACTTGCGCAAATCATTCATTCTCCGGGGAAATATTCTATACTCAATACCGAGGATTTAGTAATTCGGCAGTCCATTAAAAATAAACAAACTGAAATCATAATCGATTTACCTCTGTTATTGCCATTAAACACCTTAATAATTAGGGTTAAAGACGATTTTGACTATTACCGTCCAATTAGAATCGAAGCTATTAGCGATAGCATTAAAACCGAAAAAGGCTGGAGGCAAATCACGCAAAACATCGGCTCTGGAATACTGAGTTCCATGGAGAAAAATAGATTCAGTCTCAATGGAAAACTCTCAGATAAATTGAGGGTAGTGGTAGATAACGGCGACAATCAAGCACTTGATTTTGACAATTTCTCAATCGAGGTTCAAGAATACGACATCAGCATCCGATTCAACCAAGAGGCAGACTATTCGCTGTATTATGGGAATAGCAAAGCAAACAGACCCAATTACGATATTGCTTTGTTCAAGGATAAAGTTCCAGGCACAATGGCCAGCTTGAATTTAGGAACTGAAGAAATCCTAGAAGACAATTTAGATCCATCATCGCCACTCTTTAACAATAAAAATTGGCTTTGGGCTATAATGGCTGCTATGATAGTACTGCTCGGAGGGTTCACCTTTAAAATGATTAAATCCAAAGAATGAAAACGCACTGGGATTTAGACGACCAGAAATTCATTCAAGTTTTTGAATCGAATCAATTAACGGAAGAGCTCTTCAATCATGAGGCTCACCTGCGATTAGCTTGGATTTACATTCGAAGTTATGGTGTCAATTTGGCCATAGAAAGAACCCAATCCCAGCTGAAATCTTATGTGAAATTCCTCGGTGCTGAAGATATCTACAACACTACCTTGACCATTGCTGGGGTAAAAGTGGTGAATCATTTTATGCTCAAAGCTCAATCAAACAATTTTAGTGATTTCCTCCTAGAATTTCCTCGACTGAAATCCAATTTCAAGGAACTTATTGAGAGCCATTATAGCGTGGATATTTTCAATTCTCCTAATGCTAAAGCAGAATACCTCCAGCCGGATATGATGCCATTTGATTAAGTTTTTAATCCCTCTTTGGGTCAACCACGATAAATTTCCGGAAACTCTAGAATGAAATATCTCATCCCAATATTAGTTTTTTATACTTGCTCAGCTTGTCTCATTGCCCAGCGGAAAATGCCTGTTCTCCACGCAGATTCTAAAAAATGCTATTTCCTTCAAGGTAAGACTGAATTTAAAAGTGGCTGGTGGTTAGATGTAAATACCAATCCTGACATTTTCGTCATGGATAAAGCGAGAAATGCTCAGAAAATCAGTTTTCATACGGATACCGATGAGCTTTCCATCAAGTTAAAGCCTGGACAAACATTTGATTTTCTAGTCATCCTCAATGATAAGGACTCCTGCTACAATAGAATAGACTTCCCCAAGCAGAATGACATCTATTCTCAATTAAATCCTACTCAGCATGACACTATTCCTTTTGTTTTAAGTCCTGAAAACAAAATTCATTTAGAAGTTGTACTTAATGAGATTGATACCTTAACTGTCTATTTTCATACAGGTTCCACTGGACTGGAGCTCACTCATACTGCGATAAAAACTAGAACATCATTACTCGAAGCACTTCAAGCTGACTATCAAACCAGCAATTTTGAATTTTTCCCTGCTATTAATCAACTTCAATTGGGCAATTTAAATTGGAAGAATTTAAGTGTAATGGCAATTCCGATACGGGCTTCAGGAACCGATGGATCTTTGGGCTGGAATTTGTTTGATGGGAAAGTAGTCGAAATCGATTATGATAAGAGTTTGCTTATCATCCACACGCAGCTTCCATCTGTCAAAGGTTACAGTTGTTTGAACCTTAGCTTTCCGAATCATAATCTGGCGATACAGGCGGATTTGATTTTTGGCAATCGTAAATTCTCAAGTCCATTTCTACTCAACAGTGGCTATCAAAGGGCCTTGTTGTTAGACAGTGTGATTCGGTTCGAACAGAATTTCCCTTCAGATTTGGAAATATTGAAATCGACTAGTTTGGTGAATGGAAATGGTGATGTCTTCAATACACTGATTGTGAATACAAATGAAATCCAACTAAAAAACCTAAAGCTTACTGATGTTCCAGCCCAATTACTTGATACTGATAATCCGTCTGGCTTGAAAGTGCATATACTGGGCAATGAGCTTTTAAAAAGATTCAATACCATATATGACTTTCAAAAAAACAGGGTCTATATAAAACCGAATAGCTTGAAGGATTTGGAATATATTGATGGAATACCATTGGAGTAGTAAACCTTCAGATTCTTCTTGCACCGATCCTTGCTGTTCAAGATGAAAATTCTGGATGGTGCACTTTTCCAAATCACATTCAAGAGCAAAAAGTAATTTCATTCATTTACCTTTCAAAATCAATTTCAGTTCAATGTGGAAGGCATATTTCAATTCGTATAGAGGATTTTCCAAAGAGGTTTGGTGGCTCTCGCTTGTGACTTTCGTTAATCGAGCAGGAACAATGGTCATTCCATTCCTCTCACTCTACCTCACAAAAGGCATGGGATTTACCCTGAGTGATGTAGGTTGGGTCATGAGTGCTTTTGGATTAGGCTCTGTACTCGGTTCATATATCGGAGGCCAGCTCACTGATAGAATTGGAAATTACAAAGTGATGACCGGAAGTTTGTTCCTCACTGGAATTCTTTTCATACTACTTCAATATATTCAAGGGTTTTGGCCAATGGTGGTTGCTGTCTTCATCATTATGACTGTGGCAGATGCTTTTCGTCCTGCAATGATGGTGGCTGTTAGATTGTATAGCAAGCCCGAAAACAGAACGAGAGCGGTTACTTTAATCCGATTGGCTATAAACTTAGGATTTACCGCTGGCCCTGCACTTGGTGGCTTGATTATTATAAGTCTCGGTTATTCAGGTTTGTTTTGGGTAGATGGAGTTACCTGTCTTTTAGCATTGGTGCTCATGGTTATAAAGCTTAATCCACGGAGGGCAAAGAGCACTCCCGCCGAAGAAGTCGTTGCTGAACAGATGTCCGCATACAAAGATGGACCCTTCTGGATGTTCTTCTTTAGCATGGTTCTTTTCGGATTCGTTTTCTTGCAACTATTTTCTACAATTCCGATCTATTACAAAGACATTCATTTCTTGAGTGAATCTCAAATCGGATTGTTGATCGGGGCGAATGGGCTAATCATATTTCTGATTGAAATGCCCTTGGTTAAATGGCTTGAATCCAAAACGAATAAATCACTTTGGATCATGATTTTTGGGGTATTTCTTGTTGGAATGAGCCTCCTCATTTTAAATTTTAGTCCATGGGTAGGAATACTATGGATAAGCATGGTCTTAGTAACCGTTGGTGAAATGCTAGTCTTTCCTTTCTCCAATGCCTATGCACTGAATAGGGCGAACAGGGGTAAGCACGGCCAATACATGGCGCTATATATGATTTCATTTTCAGTAGCCCATATTTTTGGTCACAACACAGGCATGCAATTGATTTCCCGCTATGGCTTCGAGTTTACTTGGAATGTCATGTTCATGTTGACGATTGTTAGTGCTGGATTAATGTTTCTGTTGAAAGGAATTACCAAAAAGGAACAAGACAAAGCGTTGTCAAAGCTGGAGTGAGAAACGGTAACTATCTCCAGTGAGTCTCGTATATATTATTGAAAACAAGTAACTTGAATGAATATCACATGAGATCACTTTTTACATCCATCCTACTATGTTGTGTTTTTGTAGCCTCGAACGCTCAAGAAAAGAAGTATCATGTTAGTCTATTTAGTGATTCACTTCTCCTAGGACATCATTTGGTGTATGAGCGCCCAATTCTTCAAACGCCTTATTTCATGTTGGACAACCAGCGAATTGAAACTAAGAACGTGAAGTTTTTCTCGAATAGGCACGGTTATTTTGCCAATCTAAGAGAGCTGTCTGGAGGTAAAGAACGCTATGCTCTGCGCATCAAGAGTGGAAAGGTGAATCTGTATGAAGAAATTGATATGGCCATTTATGGTGGGGATGAACTGCAAGTTGAACCAAATTTGGGAAGTTCTACATCGCCTTTACTCGCCACAGGTGAATCACTAGAGTATTATGTGAAAGGGAATAATTCGATTCAAAAAGCAAAATACAAGTTCTTAACTATTGATTTGGCTGATAATCCAGAGAGTGAGCTGCAATTGAAATCATTCAAAAAATACAGAACACTTCAACTTGGGATTTTTGGATTGGGCTTGGCAACGACTGTTGGTAGCTTATTCATGAATCAAAACAACAGAGCAGAATTCTCGCCGATAACTGCCTTGGGAATCATTATAACAGGGTCAGCTTATTTGATGGAATATCCTAAAAGAGATGCCCTTTTGAACGCAGTTGATGCCTACAACGAGGGAGAATAAATTACTTTTTCTTGAATGCATTGATTGCTTGCACTGTGAAGTCTGACAAGACTAACTTACCACTCATTGCTGCACGTTCGGCCAACAATTCACCCCAATGTTCAGTGCCTTCCCAGAATACTTTTTTCAGCATAGCCATTGCTTCTGGGTTGCTCTTCGAGAGAGTAGTTGCGAGTTTCAAAACAGCTTCATCAAGGGCGTCAATATCGTCATATAGCTCAGCGTACAATCCTTTTTCTCGGGCCCATTCAGCAGATTGCCATTCACTGGCATCTATAGCCAATTGACTCATTGCGCTGGTTCCGATTTTCCTTTCTACTGCTGGTCCTACTACAAAAGGTCCAATTCCAACAGCCAATTCACTAAGTTTTACTGCTGCGTGTTTTGTTGCTAGACAATAGTCTGCAGCTGATGCCATGCCAACACCTCCGCCGACTGCTTTACCTTGAACTCTTCCAATGATTAGCTTAGGACACTTTCTTGCTGCATTAATGACATTCGCGAATCCTGAAAAGAACTGCTTTCCTGTTTCAATGTCTTTGATGCTTATTAATTCATCAAAACTCGCACCCGCACAAAATGCGCGCTCACCTGATGATCTTAAAACAATAACTTTTATCGAATCATTTGATCCAGCCTCTTCAATGTGTTTTGCTAGACTAGCAAGTATTTTTCCAGGTAGACTATTACTCAGTGGGTGCTGAAATTCAATATTGGCAATTCCTGCGTTGATACTCAGCGAAACCGATCCTTCATCAATGGCACTCATACTTATTCTGTATAGAAAACCCCGCTGAAAGCGGGGTTTTAAGTTTTTTATTTTCGGTTTTCCATTCCGACATAATCTCTTTCGTTGGCACCAACATAGACTTGACGAGGTCTGCCAATTGGATCACCAGCTTCAATCATTTCTTTCCATTGAGCTATCCAACCAGGAAGTCTTCCGATAGCAAACATCACAGTGAACATTTCTGTTGGGATGCCTAATGCACGATAGATAATTCCTGAATAGAAATCAACGTTCGGATACAATCCTCTTTCTACGAAGTACTCATCACGAAGAGCTACTTCTTCTAATTTCTTAGCGATATCAAGAACTGGATCATCAATTCCTAATTTGTCAAGTACATCATCACATGCTTTCTTGATAATCTTAGCGCGAGGATCGAAATTCTTATACACTCTGTGACCGAATCCCATCAATCGGAATGAATCAGTCTTGTCTTTTGCTTTATTAACCCACTTATCGAGATCACCGCCATCATTCTTGATTTTCTCTAGCATCTCGATAACCGCTTGGTTGGCACCTCCATGAAGTGGGCCCCACAATGCCGCAATACCTGCAGAGATTGAAGAATATAAATTCGCTTGTGATGAGCCTACGATTCTTACTGTAGATGCTGAACAGTTTTGCTCGTGGTCAGCATGAAGAATAAGTAACTTATTCAATGCGTCTTCAATTACCGGGTCAACTTCGTAGTCAGAGCTAGGAAGTCCAAACATCATGTACAAGAAGTTTTGAGTATAACTCAATTCGTTCTTTGGATACATGATTGGGTGACCAAGATTATTCTTGTATGCTTGAGCAGCAAGGGTAGGAAGCTTCGCAATCACGCGGTGAATGGTCATTTCAATATCCTTGTACGGTCTGTTCGGATTCTGCGATTCAGGGTAATACGTTGAAAGTGAAGCAATCATCGAAGACAAAATCCCCATTGGATGAGCTCCAGTCGGGTAAGCTTCGAAGAAACGGCGCATATCTTCATGAACAAGAGTATGCATTGTGATACTGTTTCTGAACCAATCCAGTTGACCTTGGTTCGGAAGTTCACCATAAATCAATAAGTACGAAACTTCTAAGAAAGTAGCTTTTTCAGCCAACTGCTCAATAGGATATCCTCTGTAACGAAGAATTCCTAATTCACCATCAAGAAAGGTAATGGCACTTTTTGTAGAGCCAGTATTTTTAAAACCAGAATCAAGAGTGATATATCCAGTCTCAGCTCTAAGCTTGGTAATATCGATCGCCTTTTCTCCTTCAGTACCTGTGAAAACAGGTAGTTCGTATTCCTTTCCGTCTAAAATCAGTTTCGCAGTTTCGCTCATGGATACTTTGTATTTGGGTTGTTTCTTCGCTTTCAGAATCGGCTGCAAATATAGCAAGAAAATCGCTTGATTCCATGCCTAATTTTATGCTATGTTTAAGCTAAGATGAACAAAAAAAAGAGGAGCCTAATTTAAGGCTCCTCTCACAAAAAAGTGAATATTTTTCTACTTAAAACTGGGCTTGAAATTAGCTTGATAAGCATCCCATTCCTCTTGAGTCTTTACTGTCTTGTAATCATTCTTTGCGAAGAATTTCAAGTACAATTCCAATTGAGGGGGAGTACGATATCCTGAAATTGGTGCAATTATGTTCAAGTCTTCGTCCATGTAAACTAGGGTAGGGTAAGCGTTCACCCCTAATGCCCGACTAAATTCGTTCACCCCATTTCTTCCTTTCTTATTCGGATCATAAGTTGGATTAGAATATTTCTGCCCTTTAAAAGTGACATCTTTTGGAGATTCCGCATCGAACTTAACTGCGTAGTAATTCTTATTGATGTAATCGATGACTTGCTGACTTGTAAAAGTGTTAGCCATCATCATTTTACATGGACCGCACCAATCGGTGTAGACATCTACCATGATCTTACGAGGTTCTTTTTTTTGTGCTGCAGCGGCTTCCTCTATACTCATCCATTTGATTGCTCCACCTTGAGCAAATATTCCTAGCGGTAGTAAAAGACTGAAAATCCAAAGTAATTTTTTCATGATATTCTATTGATTTGGCAATTGCATTTATACAAAGATGCAAAAAGCTATTCTGTTTCGAGGAATCTATTATCCAAAATAATGCCAAAAGAAAAGGCTACCAAAAATGATAGCCTTTTCATTGAAATAGTATTAGGGAGTTAAACTACTCCATGCATAAGTCTGTTTAATGGCTTCGCTAGTAGCACAATTAAGAGTGAAAACCCTATCAAAATATATCCAATGGTAGAGAAGATGCTCACGTATTTATTTAGTCCTTTTTCTGAAACTACGGCCTGGTATTCACCAAAAGCACCACTCAGTGAAGCGTCAACTGCAGCATGAGAACTGAAGCCATCTCTGAAATACAGCCAGCTTCCATAATCTAGTCCAGCGTTTTCGGCAGCAGCTTTATCCGCGGATTTAATAGCTGCATACTTCTCATTTAGTGTAGTCCATTCATTCTTGTTTAACCAATCTTTTGCTGATGAAATAGGAGTATTCATCGAACGGGTGTTTTTCCATTCTTCAAATGTTCCAGTGTTCGCCTGCTCTCTATATTCAACCCAGTCTTTTACATCCACATACTTCTTTAATGAGATGTTTAACGGCTCATCTTGGAGCATGACCCAATCTTCAAAGACGAGAGTGCCTTCCATTTCAATGGCTTCTTCAACAGTAGTGTCCATATTGAATGCGCTCTGCTTACTGTTATCTTCTTCACCGTGTCCTTCAGCTCCTGTTAAAGCAGCAATTTGCCCACCCAAGAAATTGGCAATCGCAAAACTCAAAAACCATCCACCCATTGCTGTTCCAGCAATATTCTTGGGTGCAAGTTTTGTAACCATTGAAAGTCCAATTGGAGAGATGAAAAGCTCGCCTGTAGTATGAAGTAGATACAAGAACACAAGTGTCAATAGAGGAACTTGGAACTGAGATTCCATTGAAAGTCCAATAAGCGTTACCAAGAAACCAAGTCCTAGTTGAAAAATACCTAGAGCGAACTTGATAGGAATACTTGGGTTTTTACCAATCTTAGTCAACTTGATCCACATCACAGAAAAGATTGAACCAAATACGATGATGAAGAATGGATTAAAGAATTGGGTCATTGATGCTGGCATTAACCATCCAAAAATCTCCCTGTCAACATTTCTGTCTGCAAACAAGGTCAATGAAGTTCCAGCCTGCTCGAAACATGCCCAGAATACAATATTGATAACCATGAAGATTACTAGTGCAATCATACGGTCTCGCCACTCCTTTCCAGCTTTCGATCCAGCAGTGATTAAGTTAAATGCAACAATCAGGAATAAGCCTAAAAGTCCCCACTTAAGAATTTCATTTTGGTTGATTAAGAAGTAACATGCTGGAATCACAAGAAGCGATAGAATTGTAATCACTTGCACCATATTAATAGGACCAAGCACTTTTTTCTTTCCTTCTTCTCGAATATCAAGTCCAGCAGCTGCTTCATAGTTTCTTTTTCCAAACCAGAAAATGAAGAATCCTAGTAACATACCAAGTCCAGCCAATGCAAATCCTTTGTCAAAGCCATAAACTTCTCCTACATAAGCTACAATCGTAGTTGCTCCTAAGGCTCCAACGTTAATTCCAATGTAGAAAATGGTGAATCCAGAATCTCTTCTGGCATCCCCATCTTCATATAGTTTTCCAACAATAGTTGAAATATTCGCTTTGAAATAGCCATTTCCGACAATGATAGCTCCCATACCCAGAAGCATCCAATGTTCAGTGCCTCCTAGAATCATGAATTCTCCGATAGACATTAAAATGGCGCCGAGTAAAATGGCATACCTATAGCCAAGGAATTTGTCGGCCATTTTCCCGCCTAAAACTGGAGCAGCATAAACAAGGGCTGTATATGCACCGTAGATCAAACTAGCTTCGGCATCTCCCTTCATTAATGATTTAACCAAATAAAGCGTAAGTAGTGTACGCATTCCATAGTAACAGAATCGCTCCCACATTTCGGAGAAAAAGAGAGTGCTCAGTCCTTTTGGTTGGCTCTTAAAAATAGCGTCATGTTGGCTCATAGTAACGGGTTCAGTGGTTTGATTTGGCGTAAATATAACAATATTTATATGCGCCTAACTTGCATCGACTTTGCTTATAATAGCTCGGACTATAAATTATCTTTCACAAAGTTGGTCATCTTGTTGAAGAGGTGCAGCCTTGTTGTTCCGCCATAAATTCCATGGTTTTTATTCGGGTAGATGAAGAGGTCGAACTGTTTATTAGCATTAACCAGAGCATCAATCATCTCCATAGTGTTTTGATAATGCACGTTATCATCTGCCGATCCATGTACCAATAAATATTTTCCTTTCAAGAGGTCAACATGGTTAATTGGTGAATTATCGTCATAACCCGATGGATTTTCCTGAGGGGTGCGCATGAATCGTTCAGTATAAATACTGTCGTAATACCTCCAATTGGTGACAGGAGCAACTGCTATTCCTGTTTTGTAGTAATCAGCTCCTTTTGTCATACACAAAGAAGTCATATAGCCGCCATAACTCCAGCCTTGTATTCCAATTCTATCGGCATCAACATAATTCTCTTTTTGCAGGTATTTCGCAAAATCAATGAAGTCTTCTGTTTCTAACTTGCCCATTTGCTGGTAAGTACTGTGCTTGAATTCTTTCCCTCTGTACATGGTTCCGCGCGGGTCACATGAAACTACTATATATCCCTGTTCTGCAAGCATTTGATGCCAAAGCAAGTTTCTTCCATCCCATGAATCAAGGACTGTGTTATGTCCAGGGCCCCCGTAAATTGTAACAAAAACCGGGTATTTCTTGGCAGGATCAAATCCATTTGGCTTGATCATCCAACAATTCAAATCATCACCATTGGTATTGGTAAAACTGAAGAATTCTTTCGGAGATAAATCATAAGAATTCATAGTTTCTACTAGAGCGGCATTGTCTTTCAACACACGAAGGACCTTTCCTTTATTGTCATTCATAGTGATATAAGGAGGTGTGTTCGCCGTTGAATTATAATTGACGAAATACTTATATGTATTGCTGAACACCGCGTCATTTGTTCCCGATCTATCACTCAATTTAATGAATGAACGGTTCTTGATTCCTTTAGCATAAACATGCTTCTCCAAGGTTGACTCTTGGCTTGAACTATAATAGAACATGCCTTTATCTTCATCAACACCATAAAACTCAATGACATCCCAATTGCCAGACGTTAGCTGTCTTTCAGCAGTTCCTTCCATAGAGAACCAATAAATATGGTTGTAACCATCTTTTTCGCTGTTCCAATAGAAGCCCTTACCGTCTTCTGAGAAAATTAAGTTGTCATTCACTTCAATATAAGTGCTCGATTTTTCTTTGTAGATGGAAGTAGTTGGAAGAATCGTGCTCTTGGCTCTGGTGTCTGAGATTAAAAATTCTAAAACGTTTTGATGGCGATTCAAGCGCATGATGCACAAGCGATTCGGATCTTCAGTCCATTTTATTCTTGGATAGTAAATATCGGTTTCATTGCCCGTGTCGATCACTCTCGACTTTTTGCTATTCAAATCATACACATGAATACTCACTGTCGAATTGACTTCTCCCGCTTTAGGATATTTGAATTTATATTGGTCTGGAT
>Ga0222689_1000346_pt1 | contig 14173 bp, 11 predicted proteins | sample AntAcemetage1231_FD_179838 | JGI IMG/M metagenome (GOLD analysis project Ga0222689, IMG submission 179838) | Saline water microbial communities from Ace Lake, Antarctica - #1231 | ecosystem: Environmental > Aquatic > Non-marine Saline and Alkaline > Saline | place: Antarctica: Ace Lake...
TGATGCTGACGTTGATCTATTCAATGCAGACCCTCCGCTTGGAAGCTTCTCTGTGGCGGGTATTGGCGGTCAGTTCGACTCTTCAATTCCATATACTGAAGGCTATCAGCTGCTTCCTCGATATGCAGCAGACATTACACCGGGCCCAAATGCAGAGTTTAGCTTAAATGACTTTGGTGAAGGTGCTTGCATTACGGTAAATGAGGGTGTTTTCTTGGTAGATGTTGAGGCTTTCTATGATGGAGCTGAAAGCTACAGTTGGGAAATGGATTTCAACGGAGAAATCTTCACAAGTACTGGACAAACAGCAACTTTGACAGGCACAACGACCTTCACTGAAGGAAGTATTGATGTCACTTTAACTGTAGTTGACGCAGGATGTACCAGCGTTCAACAAATCACCTTTTGTGGAGATTATATTGGTGTAGAAGAGCATGGGTTTAGCTTGGATATTTATCCAAACCCAACAACATCTAACTTGTTTGTTGAGAGTAGCTCCGGAATAGTTAGCTACAAGCTGATGAACCAAGTTGGTCAAATCGTAGCCAACGAACAGGTTAATAACTCAACTCGTCTGCAAGTAGATATTTCTGACCTGCGCTCAGGGGTATATATGTTGCAAGTTGAGACTGCTCTAGGAGTAAAGGTTTCACGCGTGTTGAAGCAATAAAAGAGAATTGAATTTAAAGTAAAAAGGGCTGCAATTTGCAGCCCTTTTTTCATTTCTTGAACCATATTCTATTGGCAAGAAGTCCCGAAATTTGCCAAGAAAAACCCGAGGTCTCCTGTATTTGTAACTCCATCATTGTTGAAGTCAGTAGGACAAGGATTCATTTGGCCCTCGCCACAAAGCCCAGAGAGTTCTTGTAAATCTGGACAATCATTCATGTTACTGTCAATTAAGTTTGGATCTGTTCCTGAATAGTTAACCTCACCGAAGTCAGAGATACCATCACCATCTGTATCGTAGAGGGCGTAATTAGTGCCAAGAAGAAGCTCTTCCGCATCACTTAAACCATCGCCATCAGAATCATCACAAACGTCTCCTATTGAGTCTAAATCTACATCAGCCTGAAGAGGGTTTGGAACATCTATACAGTTATCCAGCTGGTCTGGCACACCATCATTATCGGTGTCTGCACCTGAGGTATAGGAAATCACGAAATCTCCGACTACAGGATAATGATCTGAAACAGTTTCCGCATCTCCGGCCTGCATTCCATAAAGCCCTAACCTTACCGGACTCATAATGTCGGTTCGAAGAGAATATGATTTTGATACAGACATCACCGCATCTGAGTAAATCAAATAATCAAGCCTTCCAGGAGGAAAGGTCCCAAAATCGTTTTTCCAAGTGTAGGCCATCCTCTTGTCTGTTTGACGACAAATTAAATCGGCCATTGTTGAACCGTCCCAATCTGGAGCAGCATCTGGGCCATAACTTACATTATCTTGGATGTCACCGGTAAGCAAAGTTGTAAGCTGCTGTGCATATCCTACTAGGTTTAAATCTCCACCTAAAAGAAAAGGAGTGTTTTGAGGAAGATATACTTGACCCCCAGGAGACTTTGCGTCATTTAGAAAACTGATGAACTCATCAGCCTGATTCTGACGGTTTCCATCAGCTGTGCAGCAATTGTAATGGGCATTCACAAAAAGTAAATCTGAACTGTATTCCTCTGGAAGGTCGATCAAGCATGGAAATTGCCTATCCAAATAATCCCAAGTGCCGGTTATTGGAAATCGCGAAGCCGTAATATGATCGTAGTCATCTTTAGCCAAGTACCAACCAGTAGGGTTGCCAAGCGGAAGCCAGGTGTCAAGAAGGATTTTTACGGCAGCAGGATCTGCGTTGAAGGCCTCACTAAAACCGATGACATCAGGCTGCATCGCATCAAGCATTCGTTGAAACGCTGCATGTGTGCTTGAGTTCTCTAAATTATTTTGAGCGTTCCAAGCGCAAACTCTCACGTGCTCGGGCGAGCTTTTACTCAGGTCAATTAAATCGATAGGGTCGACAGGAGTTTCATCAAAAGTATAACTGAAAAACTCACCTAAATTTGGCATTCTATCTCCGTCATTTGTTTCTCTGAACATCAACTTGATTGTATTGGAAGGGAAGAGTGGATTAATGCCATCGGGAATTAAATCCCTACCAATAGCAATTTCAAATTCGGAAGCAGAAACCGTGGGCAGCACCCGAAATTGAATGTCAGGAAAAGTCAAATTTGAAGATGGGGTAACGTTATAAAAAACCTGTTTATTTCTGAAGTGTATTCCCACTTCTGAGCCAAACTCTGAATCGATATTGAAACCCGTTGAGCTGTTGTTATCCGCATCTATTTGCAGATACAGCGTATGAGGAAAAATATTGTCAACCAGGCGAATCTCATCTGCCAAAACGAAATGAACATAGAGAAAATCAGCGTCGTTACTCACTTGAAAAGACAATAAATCTACTCCAGAAATGCTTTCTACAGGATCTGTATAAGTAGCTAAACCGGGCCCCCAATCATCAAACAATCCGTCAATTGTTATTTCGGTCGACTGACTTATTCCAGGGGTTGAAATTAGCAGTAATAGTGCTGCTTGAAGCGGGTATAATAACTTATTCATGACTGATTAAATGTTTTGATAGTTCATCCTCATCTTCCTTCTTAATTTCAAGTTCTGTAAACCTGTAGTACAATCCACTTAAGGCTCCATAGGTCATAGCGTTGATTACACCTTGGAATAATATATTGATAAGGTAATACATGATTATGCCAATAATAGGAATTAATGCAAGCAACAGACTAAATAGTCCCAGCATTAAGGCAGCAATTACTAAGGCAATAAAGAAGACTATTCCGGCGAGAAAAAGAATGCCTGAACGTCGCCAATCCAAAAGCTTAAAACTGTTACTAAGTGCGTCACCAATGCTCATTTCAGCATGCACAATCAATGGAAAGACGAGAGTGAATCTCAACAGGAATAAAATCCCCCCGAAGAATAAAAAGAAGGTTATCCACCCGCTAACTGCAGCCGAGGCAATAATAATAAACCCGACGAAAGCCGAGATAATTGTTAGAACCAAAGAGCCCCCAAGAATTCGGAATAAAGTGGAATTGAATGATTGAGAAAGGATTTCACCCAAATCGCTATTTCCTGTAGTAATTTCTGCCTGATTGATAAGTAGGACACAATGCGATGCCCAAGCCTGAATAATTATCACGACTACAGCGAAGATCGACAAGCTCACGGCAAGCCCCATGAAGTCCGGATTATCACCCAAAAAGCTAAAGATCAATTCCGGATTCTGTTCTATCTGTTGCGACCAGCCTTCTGGATCTTCAAAGACACCTTTGAATGCAGACCAGTTGAATACTGAAACAAACAAAGGAATCATTGCGATGAACGTGATGAATGTTTGCGCTAAGGAGATAACTGCTACCTTCCACCATACTTTGCCTACTAGGCTGAAGATGGCGCTAATCATAGAGCTCTTAAATTGATCGTAAAGACTGTTCATATTAAAAGATTTCAGCCAAATTACAAAAAGGAGTATGCTTTCCTACCTTTGCGGGATTATTCAAAAAACAATGAAACAACCAATTTATCGCAAGGCACTTCAATATTTTTTCAATGGTATCTTGATACTTGTTCCGGTTTCTGTCACCCTTTATATCATCTATAAACTCTTCGTTTTTCTTGATGATTTAATTCCCGTCGAAAAGGACATTCCAGGATTGGGTTTATTGGCCTTAATTCTAACCCTTACCTTGATCGGGTACCTCGGTAGCACATTGATAGCTAGGCCTTTAGAGAATTGGTTCAACTCCATGTTAGAAAAGGCGCCCCTGCTCAAAACAATGTACATGGCTGTGAACGACCTTGTAGGCGCATTTGTTGGAAAGAAAAAGAGATTCACAAAGCCTGTATTGGTTAAAGTCGAGAAGTCTCTTGATATTGAGCGAATAGGATATGTTACCGATGAGGACTTATCCGAACTTGGAATGCGTGAAGGCAAAGTGGCTGTTTATATTCCGCATTCTTATGCTTTTTCAGGGAATCTATTTATCGTCCCAATTGAACACGTTACGGCCATTGATTCTTCCACAGCGGCCGATGTTATGAAATACGTTATTTCTGGCGGAATATCAGATTTGGAGGGCAAAGACAAAGAATGAGTCGGGGAAATTACTTGGGACTACTTCATTTGATAGTCCTGATTTTTGGATTTACAGGAATTCTTGGAAAAGAGATTACTCTCGGGGCGGTTCCATTGGTGTGGTTCAGAACCCTTATAGCTGCAATCACCTTGTTGGTGTTCATGGCCTACCGAAAGAAGGAGTTCAAGATTTCTAAGCTGAAAGTATTGAGGTACGCTGGAGTTGGAATACTAATTGCCGCTCACTGGATCACCTTTTTCGAATCTATAAAAGTCTCTACCGTGTCCGTTGCTTTGGCGACTATGGCTTCAGTTTCACTTTTCGTTGCTCTTTTCGAGCCTATTGTCACCAAAAAGAAGCTGGTTTTTTATGAAATTCTATTGGGCGCGGTTGTGGTTATTGGACTAATCATGATATTTTCTTTTGAGACGCAGTATACACTAGGAATTACCTTAGCCCTTATTTCTGCTGCTTTAGCAGCCATTTTTTCAACCTTAAATAGCGTTTTGATTAAGCAGGGTGACTCATTGCGGATTGGATTCTACGAGTTGCTGTTTGGATTTATTTCAGTAGGAATCTATCTGTTTTTTACTGGAGATATGGGACTTGAGCTTTTTGATGTTTCAATCAGAGACACGGTGCTTTTACTTTTGCTGGGCACTGTAGCTACGGCTTTTGCTTTTGTCATTGGTGTTGAGGTTATGAAAGAATTGTCTCCCTTCACTGTGGCACTCACCATTAATTTAGAACCCGTTTATAGCATAGTATTGGCCTTACTCATTTATGGAGATGATGAGAAAATGACTGGGGGCTTTTACCTCGGGGCCTTAATTATTCTATCAACGCTTTTCGTCAACGCCTTCCTCAAGAGGAAAGAGCGCAAGCATCAAAGGGCATTCAAATAATTACTCTACCGTTACAGACTTGGCAAGATTTCTGGGTTGATCTACGTCACAACCGCGCATTACAGCAATATGATAGCTTAACAGCTGAAACGGAATAACAGAAACAAGAGGAACCAAACAATCGTCGGTTTTAGGAATTTCGATGATGTGATCGGCAAGGTCGCGCACGCGATGATCTCCTGAGGTTACAATTGCAATTACCTTTCCTTTTCTTGCCTTCACTTCCTGAATATTACTCACCACCTTTTCATAGCTTTTATCCTGGGTTGCTATCACAAACACAGGCATATTTTCGTCAATTAAGGCGATGGGGCCGTGTTTCATTTCTGCCGCGGGATATCCTTCAGCATGGATGTAGGAGATTTCTTTGAGCTTCAAAGCGCCCTCTAGGGCTACTGGAAAATTATATCCGCGACCTAAATAAAGGGCGTTCGACACGTTTTGGTAGACATGTGCAATCTCTTTTACCAATTCATTCGACTGTAACGCAAGCTCTACTTTTTCAGGAATAGAGTTGATTTCTGCCATAAGGCGGTGCATGCGATCTGGCTGAATTTCTTTACGAAGTTGGGCGACAGCCAATGCGATTAAGGTAAGAACTGTAACCTGAGCAGTGAAGGCTTTTGTAGAAGCAACTCCAATTTCTGGACCAGCATGGGTATATGCCCCGCTGTGTGTTGCTCGAGAAATAGTTGATCCCACCACATTACAAACACCAAAAACAAAGGCCTTCTTTTCTTTGGCTAATTCAATAGCAGCTAAGGTGTCGGCCGTTTCTCCAGACTGGGAGATAGCAATGACAATGTCGTTTTCGTTAATGATTGGGTCGCGGTAGCGAAACTCTGAAGCGTATTCCACCTCAACAGGAATTCTCGCCAAGTCTTCAAAGAGATATTCAGCGACCAATCCAGCATGCCAAGAAGTGCCACAAGCCACGATAATAATTCTATTTGCGCTTTTCCACTTGTCTTCATTCTGGTCGATACCAGCCATTTTAATTACTCCTTTTTGAAGACTCATTCTACCCCTGTAGCAATCGCGGATAGATCTAGGTTGCTCATAAATTTCCTTGAGCATGAAGTAATCGTAACCCCCTTTTTCCAAAGTTTCAAGCTTCATTTCCAATGCCTGCACATAAGGCGTTTTCACTTGATTTTTAATGGTTATAATCTTCAATCCTGTATCTCTGTGAATAAGAGCAACTTCTTCATCTTCTAAATACACAACATTGTTGGTGTACTCGATAATTGGAGTTGCATCGGAAGCCACGTAGTAATCGCCTTCCTTACCAATCCCAATAACAAGAGGACTAGACTTTTTCGCAGCGATTAGGCGGTTTGGGTCTCTTTTATCAAGTATCACTATGGCATAGGCACCAACAACTTCATTTAAGGCTATTCTCACAGCCTCGAAAAGATCAACCTTGGTTTGTAGTTGTATATCTTCTATCAAGTGAGCGAGAACCTCAGTGTCTGTATCACTTTCAAAGGAGTGACCTCTATTCGTCAATTCTTCCTTAAGGGTAGCGTAGTTCTCAATAATTCCATTGTGGATTATTGCAAGGTTTCCGTCGCCAGAAGTGTGTGGATGAGCATTAATATCATTTGGCTGACCATGAGTTGCCCAGCGGGTGTGCCCGATGCCAATACCCCCTTCAATGTCTTTACCTTTCACGAAAGACTCCAAATCAGAAACCTTTCCCTTACATTTTATCACATTCAGACCACTATTATTCAAGAGCGCCACTCCGGCACTATCGTAACCGCGATATTCAAGGCGTTGAAGTCCTTTGATTAAAATGGGATAAGCTTCTTTTTCGCCGATGTATGCTACGATTCCGCACATAGTTGATAGGGTTGTAAGGGGTTATTGGGCTAAGGTACAAGGATTTTGGATTCTCTGAACTCAGTTCGAGAAAGTGAGCAACAATCGCATGTTTTTGTCATCACCTTCAGGGAAAGCGTTTGGTCCAGTGAGAATTACTCGTCGAACACTTACGCCTGATGAATTTGAAACCAAGTATAATTCATTGTTTTCTTGATCCCCGTTGAGTATTGCCTGCACATAACGAGTGATATTGAATCGGTACCACTGATTGTCTTCATCGTAAATACCATCTATGTGAGTGGGACCCAACAATTGATCAGGAATAGCTGAGCTTTCTCCATCGCTATTAACAGTCAACGCAAACAGCGAGGATTGGGGCTCGAAGCTTGAAATGTCTGCTGTTTCAATGGGCAATAGCAGAACAGCATTATTGATTGTTCTTTGCTCAAAGTTATTCAGCTCTAACAGTCCTGGAAACACCAACTTGGTCTTTACTCCTCCACCCGCTTGAATGTAGTTCAATAAATCACCGTTCAAGGGATTGTTTTCTATTCCGGCCAACTGCCCAGATGAATAGTCCATGTTAAAGCGTGTGAATCTTGCACAATCGGCATTGATGTTCAATGCAAATTGAAGGGTGTCCTCTAATACCGTATTTCGATAGTACAAAGTAACCTTTGAAGCTGTACTTAGCACATCAAAACGAATAACACCAGCATCTGTAGTTGAAGAACTGATGTTGAGTCCCTTAATGAATTGAATGAAGGCATCGTTGTTGGCCAAATCACCAGTTCCAGAGGCAGCCAAAATACGCTCTCCAAAGCTATTTTGAAGCTTTAACCTCAATTGTGGCACTAAAGAATCAGGCTCTTGTTGAATCCAATCTTCAAGATTTATCTCTTGTGTTGCGCTTGCCATGTCAATAAGTTCACCGCCTAAAATCACATCTCGATTCGAATAGTAGGATGAGTCTACATAAATGATTTCACCAAGCTCTTTAACAGACCAGGTTTGATCGTTCAAATTGCCATAAATCGTTCCTTCATAAGCAAGAGATAAAACGACCGAATCAAGCGCGATATCTGCGAGGTTTCCAAAATCAACATTGTTAGTTGGAAGCCGCAGGTGGGTTGAAAAGGAGGTCTGAACCGTGCCTAGTGCAGGATCTATATAGTTTCCAGCCAGACTCAATGAAAGCTCGTCGGTCTTTATTGAATCTTCTTTAACGGTGAGGGCCGCAATTGTAAAGGTGTCGGTATACATCAAGTTCAGAATATCGTCTTCCGGTTGAACGTCAAGACCAATTCTTTGCTCGGGTTTTTCGCATGCTGCAAAAGCAAGTGTCAGGGCGAAAAAGAGAGCGGCCAATAAAGGCCGCTTTCGTAATATATGCATCAGTAGTATATTGTTTCTGTGTTAATTCTCAAGTAGAACGGACTTCTCATCCAAAACATTGTCAAAGAATTGATCTATTTCAGAAACAAAATTATCTTGACCGGAATAGTTAAGCACAGGCTTATCTAGAACTTTCAGAGCGTCTTCTAAATCTTTATGGAGACTTTCTGAACCTTGAATAATAGCATCAGAATATTTATAGGCCAATTTATTCAAGTTGGTATGTGTCGGATCAACGATATCAGATAAGCTTGACTTGTCAATACCATCTAAACTTACTTTATCAATAAGCTTTTTGTCTAAGCTACCATCAAACCCTTTGTCGTAAGTAGAGTATACGATTTTCGCCTCGTTGAAGTGAGGATCGTTTGCATACATGCTTTTAACATAGACAGGGAGTAATGCGGTCATCCAGCCGTGGCAATGGATGATGTCTGGGGTCCAACCCAATTTTTTAACCGTTTCAAGTACACCTCTTACAAAGAACATAGAGCGCTCATCGTTGTCTGGGAAAAACTTTCCAGCATCCGTTTTGAGAACTGCTTTTCTCTTGAAGTATTCCTCATTGTCAATAAAATAAACCTGCATTCTAGCAGTAGGAATAGAAGCAACCTTAATGATAAGTGGATGATCAGCATCATTGATGATTAGATTCATTCCAGAAAGACGAATAACTTCGTGAAGTTGGTGGCGTCTTTCGTTTATCTTTCCAAATCGGGGCATAAACACCCTAATTTCTTTTCCTTTTTCATGTATTCCTTGCGGAAGATTCCTGCTAATAGAGGATATTGTTGATTCTGGGAGGAACGGTTGGATTTCTTGCGATACAAATAACACTTTTTTCTGACTCATAATCCATCGAACGTTTTGTGTGAAAAAATCTTTGCAAAGTTAGTGAAAAAAGGTGGATAATTCATTCAATTCATTAGCTTTGGCAACTTTTGCCTATTTGTAACGCCTCCTGATTAAATGCTTGAGACAAAGGAAATCAGTGTTTTACGATCAGTAATAGACGCTTGGAAAAATGAAGGCTTGAGGGTCTCTTTTGTACCTACAATGGGTGCATTGCACCAAGGCCACCTTTCTCTCATTCAAAATGCGGCCCTTCAATCAGACCGCGTTGTTTGTAGCATTTTCGTGAATCCAACTCAGTTTAATGACCCACAAGATTACCTCAAGTACCCTAGAACGCTAGAGTCAGATATAAAATTGCTGCAGACCACTCCTTGTGACCTAGTCTTTACTCCCAACACTGAAATTATTTATCCTTCAGGGGCAAGCACAGATAAAGTAGATTTTGGTGCTCTAACGAGTGTATTGGAAGCAAATCATAGACCAGGACATTTTGATGGAGTAGTAGAAGTAGTCGGCAGGTTATTCGATTGTGTGGACCCGGATGTGGCGCTCTTTGGAGAGAAAGACTTTCAACAGCTTGCGATAATTCAAGAAATGTGCGCACAACAAGAGCGGAAAGTGGAAATTATTCCCGTTGAAATTGTGCGGGAAGATTCTGGACTTGCAATGAGCTCAAGGAACAAACGCTTGTCAGCACAAGGAATGCAAATTGCGGCGAGCATTTACGCAACCATTCAGGTTTGTAAAATCCTTTGCAGCTACTACTCACCGAAGGAAGTGCTAGAAATTGGAAGGAAATTGATCAAAGCCGAAGAATCGTTGGAATTGGAGTATTTGGCGATAATTAATGAGGATGATTGGAGCTTTCCAGAGGCGCTCGAGATAGGTAAGAACTACCGAATTGTCATCGCGGTTTGGTGCGAAGGAATTCGATTGATCGACAATATTGCAGTCTAGCAAGTCATCCGTTCTTATTTAGTTATCTTTGTCGTTCATAAAATTCTATGAAATGAGTATTGGTCCATGGCAAGTTGTTCTTATCGTTTTGGTTCTTCTCCTAATGTTTGGAGGTAAAAAGATTCCTGAATTGATGAAAGGTCTCGGTAAAGGCATGAAGGAGTTTAAAGATGCTACCAAAGGCGAAGATGAAAATGAAGGAGGAAAATCCAAGAGTAATCTTGAAGATTAATTCTTAATACCCGCTCTCGTGCAAGAATTTCATTCACTGACCGAAGTAAAAAAGGCGATCAGTCAGGGAGAGATTACACTTCCCGCTCTCGTAAATCACTACTTAAAAAACATTGAAGAACGTAAATCTTTAAATGCTTTTTTGGAGGTGTTTGGAGATGAAGCACTTCAACAAGCAGCTGATATCCAAGAGAAACTGGATCAAGGCAAAGCCGGTCGTCTGGCTGGAATGGTCATTGGACTGAAGGACAATATTTGTTACAAATCACATAAGGTATCGGCATCCTCCAAAATTTTAGAAGGCTTTGAATCATTGTACTCTGCCACGGTTGTAGAGAGGCTCTTGGCTGAAGACGCGATCATTATTGGACGATTGAACTGCGATGAATTCGCAATGGGCAGCTCAAATGAGAACTCCGCCTATGGTCCGGTGAAGAACCCGATAGACGAATCTAAAGTTCCGGGTGGATCTTCAGGTGGTTCTGCCGCTGCGGTGGCTGCCGACCTATGTTTGGTAGCGCTTGGCTCAGATACAGGAGGCTCAATTCGTCAGCCGGCATCTCTTACTGGAACAGTTGGTTTGAAGCCTAGTTATGGCCGCGTTTCACGCTGGGGATTGATTGCCTATGCATCATCATTTGACCAAATTGGTCCAATAGCACGAAGTGTAGAAGACGCGGCTTTGGTTTTGGAAGTTATTGCTGGTTCTGACGAACACGACAGCACCTCATTGACAGCAGCCGTTGATAAATACAGTGACCTCAGTCAAGGCTCTGGCAAAATGAAAATTGCGGTTTTCAGGGAAGCCATTGAGAATAAAGCAATCAATCCAGAAGTACAGGCCACTCTGAAAAACTTCATTGCTGAACTAGAATCCAAAGGTCATGAAGTTACTACCATTGATTTTCCTGAGCTAGAATACCTGGTTCCAACGTATTACGTTTTAACTACAGCCGAAGCATCTTCTAACCTCGCTCGTTTTGATGGTATACACTACGGATACCGTAGTCCAGCATCTGCTGGTGTAGATGGAACGTATAAGATGTCTAGGTCTGAAGGGTTTGGTAAGGAGGTTAAGCGAAGAATCATGCTCGGAACCTTTGTTTTGAGCGCGGGCTATTATGATGCTTATTTTGGCAAAGCTCAAAGCGTTAGAAAAATGGTTTTAGACAAGACCGATGCTCTTTTAAATGAGTTCGATTTTATATTGAGCCCGACTACGACAGATGCGGCTTTTGCGTTTGGAGATAATGCTGATGACCCTATCGCCATGTATCTTCAAGATATATTTACTGTACTGGCAAACCTGGTTGGGATGCCTGCTATTTCTCTACCACTCGGCAAGAAAGCTGATGGAATGCCGTTTGGAATTCAACTTATGGCTAAGCATCTAGAAGAAAAGAAATTACTCAACTTCTCCTCTGAACTTATGGAAGAGAGCGCGTGACACAAATACCAAAACAGCCATTTTTACGTATTTCATTAGCAAAGAACTGTGGACAAGATTGTTGCCATTCTTGAGCCTATGCCTTTGCAATTGTATAATTTCGTTTTAAGAAAGAGGTAAGATATTATGAGGGAATTTTTTGCGCTATTAACCGCGGTATTTCTCCTGGCTGTAAACTCAACAGTTGCCCAGGTTGACAGCACTGAAGTTCTGTTGGAGTCAGACACGTTGGTTATCATTGATGATGATCCAATCTTAGCAATGATGGATAGCCTAATGACATCAAACCTTTTCAATCATTATTGCTATTCAAGCGATGTTGACTTGTTGAACGTGTTCGACTTTGCTAAAGACTCAATTCCTGTTTATACCGATAGTATTTATGCGAGAAGGCTTTATTTGTTAGATAGGGAAACCCCGATGGATTTGGGATACAACTCGACAGTAAAAGGTTTTATTGATTTATATGCAAGGCGGAGGAAAGAATTGAGCTCGAAGGTATTGGGACTATCAAACCTGTATTTTCCATTGATAGAAGAGACATTCGATCGATATGGAATTCCGCTAGAATTGAAGTATTTGGCCATTGTTGAATCCGCCTTAAATCCCACAGCAAGATCTAGGGTAGGGGCAACAGGACTTTGGCAGTTTATGTACGCAACTGGTAAAATGTACGGGCTACAATCGACGTCTTATGTTGATGACAGAATGGATCCCTATAAATCGACCGAGGCAGCAGCTAAATACCTGAAATACCTACACGGATTATATGACGATTGGAATTTAGCTCTTGCCGCATACAATAGCGGCCCCGGCAACGTCAATAAGGCCATCCGAAGGTCAGGAGGGAAGAAAGATTTTTGGTCTATCAGTCCATACTTACCCCGAGAAACACGCGGGTATGTGCCGGCATTTATTGCGGTCAACTACATCATGAATTATGCGACTGAACACAATGTTTACCCTGAAGTTTGCCAGCTTTCATTCTTTGATTGTGATACAATACAAATCAGCAAAGGCTTAAGATTTGATCAACTTTCGGCATTTACTGGAATTAGTGTTGAGGAGCTTTCTCGACTGAACCCAAGGTATAAAACAGGTGTAATTCCCGAGAATGGAAAAAAGCACACCCTCCTTTTGCCTGTTGACAAAGTGGGTGTTTTTCTGGCAAATGAAGACAGCATCTACGCCTATAAAAAAGATGAGGCTCCTAAGGAAATTATTGAGCAGGAAGAAGAAAAAATCACCTATCGTGTGCGCAGTGGAGATGTCTTGGGCACTATAGCTCGCAAACATGGGGTTTCTGTAAATAGTATAAAATCGTGGAACAACATTAGAGGAACAACGATTTATCCGGGTCAAAAACTCATCATTCACGTGAATCGAAAGAATGGCTAGTTCCTTCCGTTGAACTGAAAGAAATCAGTAAATTTTATCCGCGTTGTGTCAAATCTCAAATAATAAGCAATTTCCACAAACGTTAACTGAATATGATTAAAAAGCTGCTTTTCATTGCGTTTGCTGTGTTTCTGTTTTCATGTGGAGGGTCGGGAACCAAAGATCGCCGTGCCTATCTACCGGCATTCATTGGCGGGGCAGGAGAGGTTTTGGTGATCATGGAAAGGAAATACTGGGACTCAGCAGCAGGGGAGGCATTGAGGGATGCGTTCTACAAACAGGCTGGAGTTTTACCTCAGTACGAACCCATGTTCGAACTTACTCAATACAATCCTGAGGCTTTTGATCGCTTACTTATGCCTCATAGAAATGTTGTTTTTATAGAAATAAAAGACAATATTCATTACAAGGAGCCGAGGGTGCAGGTCTTGAGGGAGAAGTATGCTAAAGACCAAATCTTAGTGAATTGTTTTGCAAAAAACGAAGCAGATTTCATCTCAAAATTCAACGCTGTTTCTGAGTCTGTAATCGATAAAATAAATCAGGCAGAATGTGTCCGCCAAATCAAGTATAACAAGGCTTTTGGCGTAAAGGATTACGCGAAGATACTTGCGGAGAAGTATAAACTAAAGTTGGATTTATATCCCCAAACTCAATTGCAGACTGAGCGAAATCATTTCTTGTGGTTTCATAAAATTACCGCGAGACCCAAGGAGGGAAGAATGCATGATGTTCAGCAGGGTATTTTAATCTACGACTATCCCTACACCGAAGACAGCACCTTTACCAAGAGCTTTCTTCTGGCAAAGAGAGATAGCCTGCTCAAGAAGTATATGCCAGGCCCGACGGAAGGAAGCTTTATGACTACCGAGCATTACTACGAGCCAGAGCTGAAAGAGACCAATCAAAATGGACAATATGCTGTTGAAATGCGTGGATTGTTTAAAATGGAAAATGCTTTTATGGGCGGTCCATTCATGAGCTTGACAACCTATGATGAGGAAAGA
>Ga0222689_1000351_pt1 | contig 13907 bp, 12 predicted proteins | sample AntAcemetage1231_FD_179838 | JGI IMG/M metagenome (GOLD analysis project Ga0222689, IMG submission 179838) | Saline water microbial communities from Ace Lake, Antarctica - #1231 | ecosystem: Environmental > Aquatic > Non-marine Saline and Alkaline > Saline | place: Antarctica: Ace Lake...
TCTGCTCGGTTCTGTCTTGTTGAAGGGATTGTATTCTGGATTCACATTCACCTGTGGAGGTAAAACTTCCTTTCCAGGAGGCAGCGGATCTACAGAAATACTCAATTCTTGTTCGAAATCGATAGTAGGCGCGATATGATACTTCCCCAAAGCCTGTTTCACTCCACTGTTCAAGATGGCGTAAATGCTCCTTTCGTCTTGAAACTTTATTTCAGTCTTCGTTGGGTGGATGTTCACATCAATATGCGCCGGATTGATATCGAAATACAAAAAGTACAAGGGGTAGCTATCTGAACTCAATAATCGTTCATAGGCGCCCATCACGGCATGATGGAAAAACGAACTTTTAATGAATCTATCATTGACAAAGAAGAATTGCTCCCCCCTTGTCTTTCGAGAAAATTCGGGCTTGCCAACAAATCCGGTGATTTGAACGATGTCCGTATCTACATCTACTGGAACCAATCGCTGATTGTACTTTGTGCCCAACACTGCAACTATTCGGTGGCGCAATGAGCCGGCCGGCAGGTTAAACACTTCATTACCGTTGTTGTGCATTTTGAAGTTCACCCCAGGATGAGCTAGGGCTACACGCTGAAATTCATCAATGATATGCCTTGACTCGACAGTATCTGATTTTAAAAAATTTCGGCGGGCTGGAGTATTGAAAAATATGTTCTTTACGGTAAACGAGGTTCCTTCTGCGCAAGAACAGGGCTCTTGCAATTTAAAATCTGATCCTTCAACGACTACTCGGCTTCCAAACTCTTCGCCTTTTCTTCGGGTTTTTAACTCCACCTGGGCGATCGCGGCAATTGAAGCAAGAGCTTCTCCTCTGAAACCTTTCGTACGAATTTTGAATAGATCTTCTGAGAGGGTGATTTTTGAAGTTGCATGTCGCTCAAAACTCATTCGGGCGTCAATTTCAGACATACCGCTGCCGTCATCAACCACTTGGATCAATGACTTACCCGCATCCTTCACTATTAAATGAATATGACTGCTGCCAGCATCAATGGAGTTCTCCATCAACTCCTTAACTACTGATCCCGGACGTTGAACAACTTCTCCTGCTGCTATTTGATTGGCAATGGCATCTGGAAGTAGTCGTATGAATTCTGTCATAATTGACTCAGTCTATTTTTTCCAACCATTGTACCACCATATAGGTCACGAACAACAGTATTACTACAATAATCACAAGACGAAGATTCGCGGCAGATGCTCCAGCTCTGTATCGCTCTCCAGACCATGAAGGCTTAAAATCTCGCAATGAGCCTTTGGCATTTCCACCGTCCTGCTCTCGTTTCACTTGCTCTTCTATGGCTTTCTTTCGCTCAGCTAGCTGCTCAGCACGTGGACTGTAGTGCTTTGGCTTATACCTGAACTGTCGAGGTGCCTTCTTTACATTGCGAAATATGCTTGGGAATTTTGGAGCTTCCATAATTGTGATGGCCAAATTTACATAACAATCTACAGAAATAACGCCCTTTTTACGAGGTATTGCACAAGTTGACTAGCCAAATTTTGTTAGTCCGTCTTCTAAAGATGAATGGTCTGGGAAAAATTCAAGGATTCGATGCATTACGGTTTCAACCAGAGCATCGGGGCAGGAAGCTCCGCTCGTAATTATTATTTTTAAATTCTGCTTTTGTGGAATGTAATTTTGACTCTTTATCCGTTTAGATTCATGAATATCAAAATGCTGAATTTCCAATTGACTTATAATTTCAGCTGCTGAATTGATGAAGTAAGTTGGAAATTTCTCTTCACACAATTCAACCAAATGCGTGGTGTTAGAGCTATTGTAACCTCCAACAACAAAGGCTAAATCAGCCTCCACATCCATCAATCCATAGGTAGCTTGCTGATTGTCATTCGTCGCATAACACAAGGTATCACGGGTATCAGCAAAATGTGAATTTCCCTCAATAAGTTTGAACTTAAAGCCTACCGCCTTTTTTAAGTGATCCGCTATGGCTTGAGTTTCCGTTGCAAGCATGGTTGTTTGATTCACCACACCAATATTGTCCAAATCTGCATCTGGATTAAACCCTGCCGAAGTCCGTCCTTCGAAAAACTTCCAGAAATCACTTTTACTTCTTTTTCCTTCAATAATTTCTGCAAGAATCTCGGCTTCGTTTAAATCTCGAATTACCAGGCTTGCGCCAGCTGCAGCGCTGTGAGAAAAGGTCGCTCTTGTTTCCTCGTGGTTTTCTTTTCCGTGGATTACTATGGTGTAGCCCTCCTCGCCCAACTTCGAAGATCGATTCCAGACCTTCTCGACGAATGGACAGGTAGTATTGTATGATTCAGTTGCTATTCCAAAACTCTTCAGCTTATCTTCCATTTCTAGGGTCGTGCCGAAAGCAGGAATAATAACAATGTCATCTTTAGTCAATAGCTCAAGCGGATAGAACATTTTCCCCTCAGGACTCATCAAAAATTTGATCCCTCTCTCTTCCAAATCCTTATTCACTTCTTGGTTATGAATCATTTGACTCAGCAAGAAAATGCGTTTGCCTGGATTTTCTTCCAAGGCACGATACGATATCTCAATGGCGTTTTCTACTCCGTAGCAAAATCCAAAGTGACGGGCAAAGATGAATTGAACGCTTCCCAAATCGAGAACGCTTGGGCTAAAATCTTTTTTCCGGGGATCTTGAGCTTTACGAGCAGTCTTAATTCTGCTAATTATTGGTGAGCGGTAGAATGTGGGAATACTGAATTGTTTCATCTTTTACTGTAACTGCCCAAAGTTAAGAATTGTTCTCTTGACTAAACCCAAATTATGCTTTGTAACCTTTTCAAATGAGAAGGCGTAAAAAACCCTGTATCTAATTAAATGATCATGAAAACAAAACTTAGTTTATTACTTACCATCCTACTTGTAACTGGATTGTTCCAAAAAGAGAGTATGGCCCAAGCAGAGCTTCCAGTGATGGGATTCGTTACTGCTGAAGGTAAAAAATCTAAAGACGCTACAGTGAGAATCTACGAGGGCAACAACCTGTGGAAAGATCTAGACACTGATAAAAAAGGCTATTTCGAAATTGGACTTGAACTCAACAAGCATTACACCTTCGAATTTATGACAGAAGGAATGCTTACGAAAAGACTAGCTATCAATACAATGGTAGAAAAGAAGACCGCTAAGCCTATTCCTTTCGAGTGTTATATAGATTTAGTTCCGCTTGAGAAATTCAATGGATCAGACATTTCAACGCTTGATTTTCCAATTGCAATTGTGAAATACAATGCGAAGAAAAGAGCTTTCGAGCCTTCATTGGCATACACAATGAACATGCTGAAAGAATACGATAAACTTACTGTAAGTGCTGAATAAATTTAGTCTTGAATTCTGCTTGTAACCCACCCTTCAAGTAGATTATCATCACATAATTTTACAATATCCGTGAGGGCTTTGCTATCAGCAAGGCCCTTACTCATTTTCACTGATTTGCATACAGCCTTCAATCCATGAACATTGTATTCAATCTTGCTGGATTCTGGATGCTGAAATAAGTATTTCGCCGATGCGAGTGCATGAATGAAAAGTAAGTCTGGATATTCAGCGGCAAAGGGCATAATTTCAGATTCCAATTCAACTTTTAAGCTTGGATGCCCACTCAGCCATTCCATTCCGAAAGCATTGAATTCACTTCTAAGGTATTCAGAACTGTCAAGTGGATTTTCAGTCAGCCAATCGATTATTTCTAGCGCCAAGTTTTCATGGCTGAAATAATCCGCTTTATCAATCAACTTTACCTCATCACCAATGACAGGCTGGGCGCTTAGAGCGAATCCCAAGTTCATCATTAATAGTATGAGTCCAATTCTCTGCATCACCAAGAAACGGGAACTTCAGCCTCTTCTAAAACTATTCCGTACTGCTTCAATTCTTCAAGAATTGGATTGTAGATTTCTGGAACTATAGGAAGCTGAACTCCTTTTAATTTGATTTGATTGTTAAGCACCATTTTGGCTGCTATTCCAAGCGGTAAGCCTACGGTTTTCGCCATAGCCGTTTGGGTTTGATCCTCTCCAATATACACCATTGAAGCGTGAAGTTCAGATTCTTTACCGTTCAATGTGTAGTTGAATCGATGCCACATCACGATCATGTCTTTGTCATCCTCTTCAAGGTGCCACTTTTCTTCTAGGATGTGCTGCAAGACCTTCGCAGGAGAGCCCGATTTTATTCCAATCTCTGTGGTATCAAACAACCCAAGCCATTTCATCTTATGCATAACATCCTCAGACAAATTGAAGAATTTCTGCATCTTTTCTTCAACGGGACTGTGTGGATCGTAGCTCAAGAAGCTATTTGTGAATTGTCTCTTGGTCATTCCCTCCAACTGATCAATTTCAAAATCGTCTTGGGTCATTCCCATTTGCACAAACACATTCCAAGCTTTGCTAAATCCTGACTTTCTTAGTGTACCGCGATAAATGGTTGGAATATTCTCAATACCATATACCTTTCTGTACTTCAAGGAATCTCTGTTGGCATATCCCTCGAACATACCATGACCTTTAATTTCTATCGGTTTAACGCGCTCGAATACTTTAAAATATGGAATGTACTTGTATAATCCACCTTGCAAGAATCTAGCACTTCCGCCTTGACCGGCTAAAACCACATTCCTTGGATTCCATGTGAATTTGTATCCCCACGGATTGTTATCACTTTCAGGAGCGACCAATCCCCCGGTAAAAGATTCAAAACGGATCAATTCTCCACCTTGTGCCTTGATTCTATCGATCAATTGCATGGCACTCATGTGATCGAGTCCAGGATCGACTCCCAATTCATTGATGATAATTACATCATTCGCTTTTGCATCGCTGTCTAAAGCAGCCATTTCTGGGGTGATGTAAGAAGGAGTAATCAGGTTAATACCAGCTTTTACACAATCTTGAGCAATGGCATAATGCAGGTTGGCAGGCAACATTGAAATCACCAAATCTGTATTCTCCAGTTCCTTCAGTCGGATTGAATAATCAAGTGCATCAAATGCAAATGCTTCTGCCCTGCTATGCTTCCCAACTTTGCTTGCCGCCAAGTCACCATTCATGTCACCGACTCTCACAAACCAATCTTCCGATTCAGCATTTAACAATAAATACTTAATCAATGCATTTGCAGATCTCCCCGCCCCTATCAACAAAATTCTTTTCATTTCACTAGTTCAAAGTTCCCCGCAAATATATACAAGGCAATTGCCAAAATTCCAATTCAAAGCGCCAATACAATCAACAAACTTATCATTTTGGCACAAGGATTGGTATATACTGGATCGAAACCAATATTTTTACATTAAATATCCCGATATGAACAAATTCATTGCCTTATCCACTTTGATGTTTTGCTTGATATTAAGTTCAAGCGCTCAAACTGCCGAAGCCATTCTATTCACAGAAAATGGTGAAAAGTTTACTGCTTTCCTCAATGGGGTTCAAGCAAATCAAGCTCCGAGTGTAAATGTGAGCATCTCAGATTTAAACGCAGAGTTCTATCAACTCAGAGTTGACTTCGAAGACGCTACCCTATCTGATATGACTGCAAATATTTCTGCTCCACTGGGGATGCAAACCACGTATAAAATAAAGCTCAACAACAAAGGGAAGTATGTGGCGAGATTGCAATCTCAAAATGCGCTATCAAGTCAGACAGCTGCGCAAGAAGCTCCAGTTACAAAGCCTGATTTTGCAGTAACAGAAAGCACAAAAGAAGTTGTCATTGAAAGAGAAGAAGCTCCTAGCTCTGAAACAACTACAATCACCACCACATCTACCCAAACTAAACCCAACGGTGAAAAAGTTGAAATGAATGTGAGCATTGATGGAATTCAAATGGGTGTAAGCATGAATATGAGTGGGATGGAAATGGAAGAGTCAGAGACTATCACAACTACAAGTAGCTCTACAATTAGTACAAATACAGGCTCCAACGGATTTGATGTTGAAGAAGAAGAGATCATAGTAGAGAATATAAGTTACAACGGATATCGCGGAAACACCGGATGTGATTTCCCGAGCCAAGACCCTGGATTCGATCGCTTGTTGTCTAATATAAAGGCCAAAGATTTCGCAGACAGTAAAATGACTTTGGCGAAGCAATACGCAAACTCAAAATGCTTGTTGGCTGAAGAAGTAACTGAAATAATGAGAACTTTCGACTTCGAAGACGATAGATTGGAATTCGCACAATTTGCTTATTCTCATACCTACGACCAAGACAATTACTACCTGGTTAATGAAGCGTTTGAATTCGAAATGACCATAGATGAATTAAACGAATACCTTGAATCGAAGAGGTAATGATAAGACGACTACATACCATTGGATTAATGCTTTTGACTTTATCAGCTTTTACATTTTATGGATGTAATGGCTCCAAAGCGCTTACAAAAAAAGGCAACAAACTGAATGAGGCCGGGCTTTATTCAGAGGCTGCCAATATGTATTATACTGCTTTGCGGAAAAATAATTCAAACGTTGATGCCAAAATTGGAATGAAGTCAACGGGGCAATTTGTGCTCAATAATTTCCTCGATAAGTTTGCTTCTGCCCGCAACATGGGACAAAAGAAAGATGCAGTTTATCGTTTCTTAGAGGCTGAAGAATACTACAAGAAAGTTAAAAGTGCTGGTGTTGAACTGAATCTTGCAGCTTTCTATTTTTCGGATTTTGAGAGCATCAAAAGTGACTATCTCGATGATTTATACGAAGAAGGATCTCAACTTTTAGAAGAAGAAAAGTACCAGAATGCCCACAGTATTTTTGAAGAAATTTCTAGGCTTGACCCTGAATTCAAAGATGCAGGAGAACTGAAAGACATTGCTTACCTCGAGCCTTTGTACGACAAGGGAATAAATGCTAAATCGGCTGAAAGATACCGCGAGGCATTGGGCTATTTCAATAAGGTTTCACAGAGAAACTCCAACTACAAAGAAGTTGCTAAACTCATCCCACAGGTTATTGAAGCCGGTAGATTTTCCGTTGCTGTATTGCCTTTTGTGAATAGCACCAATCAGAATGGTCTGGACGCTAAGCTGTCGGCGTATGCCCTTGAAGCTCTTGCCTCTGTTGATGATCCATTTATTAAAGTAGTTGATCGGGAGAACTTGCAGCAAATTTTAGACGAGCAAATTTTTGGACTTTCAGGAGCGGTAGATGAAAACACAGCAGTTGCAGTTGGTGAACTAATGGGCGCCAATGCTATTGTTACAGGAACTGTATTGAACTACAATTTAGATCGTGGCAAATTGAAAAGTGCCAATCGCGAAGCTTTTGAATCTTATCAAGTGAAAAAATTCAATGAAGTAGAACAGAAATACTTCTATGAAACTAAGTATAAGAAAAGCTCTTATCAGGAGTTTTACAACGAGAACAAAGCGAATATCTCCTTTCAGTTTAAGGTGATTTCACTTCAAACTGGCGAAGTCTTGCTCACTAAAATTATTGATCAGGAAGAAAAAGATGCAGTCAACTTCATTAATTATGAAGGCGATGCTAGTAAACTTTATCCAGCTGAAGATGGTGGAATAAGTATGAGTAAATCGCTACGAAGTGAATTGGCAAGTAAAGTGAGTGCGAGAAAAGAGCTGATATCTGTTGATGATTTGTCGAACACCCTGTATCGAAATGTGGGTGCTTCTATGACAAATGAAATTGAATCTGTGCTGCAAAAAGCCATTAAATGAGCCTACTCTCAAGAAATATTTTCCTTGCCGTACTAATGTTTCTAGCATATTCTTGCAAGGGACCCAAGGAGATTGAAGAAACTGCAAATGAAAATGCGCAATCGACTCTCGCCAAGCCAAACTGGTTGAGTCAAAGACCTATAAACAGTTCTTTTTATACCGGAATTGGCTCTTCATCTAAGGTTAATGAGCCCTTAGACTATATGCAGGTGGCTAAAAAGAATGCCTTGAACGACTTGAGTTCTGAAATTCGAGTGATTGTGGAAGCCGAATCTTTCTTAAACACCATAGATAGAAACTATCAATTCGAAGAAGAATTTCAATCGACTATTTCAACCAAAGTACTCGAAGACATTGAGGATTTTGAAGTCGTAGACAGCTATGAAACAGCCACCGATTACTGGGTGTATTATCGCTTGTCAAAAGCTGATCACGCCAGAATTAAAAAGGAAAAAAAAGACAGAGCATTGAGTGCTGCTTTTGACTATTACACCAAAGGAAAAGAGGCTATTGCTCAAAACAATTTCGCTATTGGCTTCGACCTTCAGCTTCGCGCATTGCTCGAAATGAAGGAATACTGGCCAGAAGTAAATAGCTTCCCAACTGAAAATGGCCCAATCTACCTAGACAATGAAATTTATAGTTCATTGAGAACTTTGGGCTCAGAGCTAAAACTAGAAATTGCTAGCAACCCTATTTTACTGGAGTCTAAGAACAATTTTCAGAATGATGTTCGCGTAGTCGCCACAAGAAATGGAGCTCCAGTAAAGGGTTTGAATATCAATTTCCAATACGACAAAGGAAAATATTCTCCTCCATCGAGTCTCATCACGAATGAAGATGGGTCTATAACTATTCCGGTAAAAGATGTCAATACAAAATCCAGCAGTCTTTATTTGGCTTTATGGATAGATTTGAAAGAGCAGATTAGCCCTGATTTGGATCAAAAGCTCAGCACTCCGCTAGTTTCAGGAATCAAAACCGAAGAACTGAATGTTCAAATAAAGCTTGTTTATCCCCGACTATTCTTTGCTTCAGATGAAAAAGTATTTGGTGAATCTTCAGCTTCACATCGTTTACGCGATGCTTTTTCATCGAAACTTTCATCGGAAGGATTTAGCTCAACCACTCGTCTAACGGATGGAGATTATGAAATCCTCATTCTGTCCAACACCGCAGAAGGTGGAACTTCACAAGGATTTCATGTCGCTTTTTTAGATATGACGATAAGTATAAAATCAAAAATCAGCCAAGACGAAATATTTAAACGCTCGTTCACAAAGATTAAAGGCTTGCAATTGAACTTCGAGTCGGCATCCTCAGAAGCCTATAAAAAGGGAATTAAACTCATTGAGGATGAGGTCAGCATAGAATTTATAGAGCAATTATTTTAGCTTTGGCACGGTTTATGAAAATATCCAAACACAATTACAAACGCGCACAATATCAACTATCATGAAAAGAATATCAAACATCGGAAAAATTGGTTTTTCAGTTATCATTCTTGCAGCAGCTATGTCAGTAACTGGATGCAAAAAGAAAAAAAATGTTCAAGAAACGCCTAAGCCTGTTGGCGAAGTAGTCATCAACGAATACTGCACGGGTCCTGAATACTTTACAGACAACAAGAACTTTAGAGCATCGGCAACGGGTGAATCTATGGATCGTGAAACAGCGAAGAAAAAAGCGCGTAGCAATGCTGAGCAAGAGTTAGCAAGATCATTGAACGCAACCATTCAAGTTGTAGCAGACAATTATGTTAATTCAACTGAGTTCAACAACAAAGAAGAAGCAACTGAAACCTTCCAGCAATTGGGAAGAACAGTGGTTGACCAAAGAATTTCAGGTGCTGTGAAGATTTGTGATGAATTGACTCAGAAAACTGACGGAAGGTATGTTTCTTACGTAGCGATTGAGCTTTCAGGCGAGGAATTGGTGAGCAAATACAACGAAACTCTCAGTAAAGACGAGAGAATTAAAGCAGAATACAACTACCAAGAATTCAAAGATGTCTTCGAACAGGAGATGGAGAAATTAGGTAGCGGAAAATAATTTCGGTTGAAGAACTATTTAAAAGGGGGCATAATTGCCCCCTTTTCGTTTTTATCCTTATCGATTCTATTCGTATCTTCGTCCATATCAAGCATTACTGAAAATGGGGAGAGTACAGTTTTGCGCCTTGATACTTGTGTGGTTATTTTCGAATAACCTACAGGCACAAGTGTATGGCGAACCTATCGTTTCTTGGGATTTTGAAAATGGAATTCCAGCAAATTGGATCAATGAAAGTGATGACGGAATAAGTCATTGGGAATATCGCGGTCCAAGCACTGACCCGGACAACACTGTTTGTTCACGGGGAACTTGTGGTACTTTATCCGTTCCGCCGGCGTCAAATTCACTGGAGAACGGATTCGTTATTTTTGATTCCAATTATTGGGATGCCGCAGGTGTGTCATGCGGAGGCAGCGTGGGTTTAGGCCCTGCACCCGGACCACATAACGCCTACCTCATCACCGAATCTATCGATTTAAGTGAAGAAGATAATGTTACCCTAACATTTCAGCATCAATTCAAACTTTGGCCTCAAAACGGAGGTCCATTCTATGTTTCCGTTTCTGTTGATCAAGGAGAATGGATTGATGTTTACACGAGTCAAAATAATGCACAGAATACAGTGGCATGGGTTTCTACAAATCTAAATGCTATCGCTGCGAATCAATCGGATGTTAGAATTCGATTTCGCTTCACAGGAACTTGGTATTACTGGGCTTTGGATGACATCTACTTGTTTAAGCCAAGTCAAAATGATTTAATTGCTTCGAATCCGACATATACAAATTACGATAATGTCGAGATTCAAAATTTAGCATACAACTCCATTCCAGAAGCATTTATTAGACCATTTGATTTTGGTGTAAATGCTTTAAATGTAGGAGGAATGACTCAAACTGGAGTTCATTTGGAAGTGAATATATTGAACGAATTGGAAGAGGTGCTTCATACTCAAAACGGGGGTTCAACAATTATAGAACCAAGTCTTACGGCAACTTTTGGTGGTGGACCACAATACCTCCCAGAACTCCCAATAGGTCTGTACAACATTGAATATACCGTAAGCCAAGACCAGGAAGATGAAATGCCTGAAAACAATACGGTGTACGAAGATTTTGAAATTACCGAATATACGTATGCACGAGACGAAGGGGTTTCTGATGGCAACTCTTACCCCCCCCTTCAATACCAGAACGCGGCATTTGAAATTGGAAATATTTTTGAATGCCATACTGAAGGATACCAACTGAACTCTATCGCTGTGGCGCTTTCTGACGAATCTGAGCCTGGCGACTTGGTGTATGGCATAGTTTATAATTTCTTCCGGGACACTGTCTTGGCACAGACTTTAGAATACCCAATAAACTCAGCAAATCTCAATGAAACTGGAGATGGAAAATGGATGATTATTCCATTGGAAACTCCTTTAATCCTAACTGCAGAAGATTCATACAATGTGCAAGTTGGATCGAGCGGCGGCGAAAACAAAGTTCGAGTTTGCGCCAGTGGATTTGCTCCCAATGAATCCTCATTCCTAATTTACCCTGTTATTAATTTCTTGCAATATGCGCAACGAACACCTATGGTTCGCATGCAGGTTTTTCCCGTTGGCACTTCAACAGGATGTACAGATGAATTGGCTGTAAACTATGACCCGAGTGCTGAAGCAGATGATGGCTCATGCCAGTATCCAGGATGTACCGATGAATTGGCGGCTAATTTTGACCCGATGGCCAATTTCGATGATGGCTCATGTGTGATTTCAGGTTGTACTGACGAAAATGCTTCTAACTATAATCCTGAAGCTATTGAAGATGATGGTTCATGCTTGTATCCTGGATGTACAAATCCGATGGCAACAAACTATGACCCTGCAGCCAACATTGATGATGGCTCATGCATCATTCCAGGTTGTACTGATGTAAATGCTAGCAATTACGATTCAGAAGCTACCGAAGATGATGGAAGCTGTGTATTCCTCGGATGCACAGATGAATTCGCAAACAACTTCAATCCTATTGCAATAGATGATGATGGCTCTTGTGAATACAATCTGGCTGATTTCACTATTGATTCAATAGTAGGATGCGCACCGGTCGAAATAACGATTGTCAACAATACAGAAACTGTAGTTTCAGGCACTTGTAGCTTCACATTAAATGAGGAAGTGATACACGAAGGTTGTGAAGCAAGTTTCAGTTATGAAATTTCAGAACCCGGAGTTTATAGTATCGAATACACTTATACTGTTGGAGATTTCAATTCGAGCATGATTAGTGATGAATTCGAAATCTTTGCCTTCCCTGAAATTCCAACGCTGAGCTTCGCAGACCCAACATTGAGTTGCAGCGGTTGTGATGGCTTCAGTATTTCATGGTTCCAAGATGGAGAAGCTATTCCAGCTGAAGACAGCAGTGAGATTGAAATTGTCGAGAATGGACTTTATGCCGTACAGATAACGAATGAGGCAGATTGCTCAGCTGTTTCTGAAGAATTGCAAGTCATTGTGATAAATCTCGAAAATGAATTCGATCTGAGTGATGGCATTCGAGTTTATCCAAATCCAACCCTTGGAATCTGTTCTATTGATTTTTCTACTCAAGGAATCTATCAATTGGAGCTTTACAATAGCCTTGGAGAAATGGTCTTTTCGAAAGAGAATGTTAGCTCCTCTATCTGCAAGCTCGACATCCAGCATTTGAACGATGGAATGTACACGCTTAGAATTAGTCAAGGAAAGAAAACTTCAACGCGGAGGTTGATAAAAGTGAATTGATTCTTATGCGCTGAAATACCTGTAAGCCATAATAATCAAACACACCAGAAACAAAAGGAAGGATATTCGATTGATGCCATGCATCATCCGGAGATTGATATTTTTCTCCTTCTTGCCCCTGAAGAGGTTTAATGGGTTCAGATAATCGAGTACTTTTTTGAGTAACATATGTTCAAGTTAGTAAGAAAATTGATCATTTGGCTCAACTGCTTAAGTGCTAGCAATAGCTACCATTGAAATCTCAACATTCACTCCTTTTGGCAAGCCAGCAACTTCAACAGTTTCTCGTGCAGGAAAGTTCTGATTGAAATAGGTGGCATAAATGGTATTTACTTCTGGGAAATCTGACATGTTCTTCAAGAAGATTCCAGTTTTCACCACGTGCTCAAAGCTCATTCCCGCCGCCTTCAGCACTGCAGACAAGTTCTTCATTACTTGATGAGTCTCCACATCTAAACTCGCAGTAAGAAGTTCACCGCTTGCTGGATCAAGTGCAATCTGACCGCTCATGTACAGCGTATCTCCCACTTGAACCGCCTGACTGTAGGGCCCGATTGGTTGAGGAGCCGCTGAAGTATTTATTATTCTTTTCATTCCTTACTTTTGAGCGAATTTAACAATAAGAAATTGAGGATACTCATTCTCGACAACTACGATTCGTTCACTTTTAATCTCTACCACTATTGCAAACAGTTTTGTGATTTGGTGGAGGTGAGGAGAAATGATGACATTTCAATTCAAGAATTGCATCAATTCGATAAATTCCTCTTGTCACCTGGCCCCGGATTGCCGAGGGATGCTGGAATCATGAATGAACTTATTGCTGAATTTCACGACAGCAGGCCAATTCTAGGGGTTTGTTTAGGGTTGCAGGCCATTGCTGAATTTTATGGTGCCTCATTGACTAACCTCCCCCATGTTCTTCATGGAGCTCAATCCCACTGTCAATTGAGTGAAAACCCTGGATTGCTCTTCCAAGACATTCCGAATAATTTCAAAATTGGGCATTACCACAGTTGGGTGGTCGACCCTAAAAGTATTTCTTCTGAACTAGCAGTGACAGCGAGAAATGAAAACGGGCATGTAATGGCTTTTGAACACAAAGAAAATGCGGTGTGCGGAGTGCAGTTTCACCCAGAATCTTTGCTCACAGAGCACGGATTAAAAATGATCGAAAATTGGGTAAAATCCTGATTTAACCCAGATTATGCATTAGAACTTCGTTTCGAGACCGGAAATGGCAATGATATCATGGGTTTTGGTGAGAAGTCGTAGCGTAAGCTACGGTGACGAAACAAAATCCAGGGAACCAATTGATATCGCAGACATTTCAGGTCGTAGTAGATTTTCTAATGCATATTCTGGGT
>Ga0222689_1000356_pt1 | contig 13774 bp, 10 predicted proteins | sample AntAcemetage1231_FD_179838 | JGI IMG/M metagenome (GOLD analysis project Ga0222689, IMG submission 179838) | Saline water microbial communities from Ace Lake, Antarctica - #1231 | ecosystem: Environmental > Aquatic > Non-marine Saline and Alkaline > Saline | place: Antarctica: Ace Lake...
GGTAAAGTAGAATCTCAGCAAGGTCACCAGTAGGATCCATTAAAAGAGCCTCAACAGTACCTGCAGGAAGCAAATCGAAAGCTGCATCTGTAGGAGCGAAAACTGTAAATGGTCCTGCACCAGAAAGGTCGTCAGCTAATTCAGCTGCAATAACTGCTGCTTCAAGTGTTTCGTGCACATCACTGTTCACAATAATCTCTACAACAGTTTCAGGAAGGATACTCTGTGGAAGAAGTACCCCATCAATAACGTGTACTACGCCATTTGATTCTTGCTGATTTGGCAACGTAACCTGAGCATCATTGATAAAAAAGTTGCCCATATCAATTGTCACAGTCACGTCTTCGCCTTGAAGTGTGTTTGCCATTTGTCCGTCAAAAAGAGCTCCTGATAAAACCTCTGTTCCTAAGACGTGATATAGTAATACTTCCGTTAAATCTCCAGAAGGATCCATCAATAGTGCATCGACAGTTCCAGGAGGAAGTGCTAGAAAAGCATTGTCATCTGGCGCAAATACTGTAAAAGTACCAGGGCCTGATAGTGTTCCATCAAGTCCTGCAGCATCTATTGCAGCCGTTAAGGTAGTGTGGTTGGGACTACTCGAGATAAAATCATAGACAGATTGAGAAAACCCGCTCAAACTGCTAAGGAGTAAAAAAAGTAAAATTGATTTCTTCATGATTAATTCAGTTAATGTTTCGTGTGAATATTTAGGGTTAAACCATTGAAAGACAAGGCTTGTTCACCAATTTACAAAAAAGATTAAACAAAACTAAAATAAAAGACGTAATCACCTGTAAGTCAAGTGATTGAACGCCGTGAAAAGCATTGTCTAATCGAGGGGTATTTCACGTTGAGTTTTAAACTTCCTAGAAATTGCAGTCTTTTAACTCAATCGTATGATTTGGACTATCTTCTTCTTCTGCTGTCAGACGAACGAGGCTTGAACTTTTTCTTTTCTCCACCACCTTGGCTAGAAGGACGCGAACCCGGCTTACCCCTTCTTGGTTGATTGGGTCTTGCATTCGGCTTTGCTTCTGGTTCTGTCTGAGTTGGCTCAAAGCCAGGTATCGTTCCGGGCTTAAATCTCAGTCCGAGTAATCGCTCAATACCCTTCATGTAGTCTACCTCATCGATACTGACCAATGAAACGGCCTCTCCAGAAGCGCCGGCCCTGCCGGTTCTCCCTATGCGGTGAACATAGTCTTCCGAAACATTAGGCAGCTCGAAGTTAACCACATGTGGAAGTAAAGGTATATCCAATCCACGTGCGGCTATATCTGTAGCAACAAGAACTCTTACCGCTCCTTTTTTGAAATCGCCAAGGGCCTTGGTTCTTGCGTTTTGAGTTTTGTTTCCGTGAATCGCAGCTGAACTTATATCAGCCTTATTCAACTTTTCACTCAATTTATTCGCCCCATGTTTCGTGCGCGTAAAAACTAAGACCTGACTCCAGTTTCCTTCGGATATCAGTTTTATAAGCAGTTGAGGTTTTCTTCCTTTATCTACCCGATACATCGTTTGATCAATCCTATCTGCCGTTGTGTTTTCAGGAGCTGCCTCAACCATTTCTGGATCAGTCAAAATTCCCTGTGCGAGGTGTTTAATCTCAAAGGAGAAAGTTGCTGAAAACAGGAGGTTTTGTCGCTTTTTTGGAATGATGTCCAGAATCCTCTTAATATCACGAGCAAATCCCATATCAAGCATTCTGTCTGCTTCATCAAGTACTAAAATCTCAACCTTCGATAAAGAGAGTAGTCGTTGATTGTACAAATCAAGCAATCGTCCTGGAGTTGCTACTAAAATATCAACGCCGTTTCTAAGTGTTCTTACCTGCGGATTTTGATTTACACCTCCAAAAATCACAGTCGATCTGATATCAAGAAAAGCGCCGTAAGTGCGAATATCATCTTGAATTTGCGCCGCAAGTTCGCGGGTAGGAGATAGGATTAATGCCCGAATCGGACGACCACTTAACTGTGGACTCTCAGAGAGAATTTGCAATAAAGGGAGGGCGAAGCCGGCAGTTTTTCCGGTTCCAGTTTGAGCTGAAGCTAAAATATCTTTTCGCTCTAAAATAAAAGGAATTGCTTTTTCTTGAATTGGAGTTGGGCTAGTGTATCCTTTTTTATTGATAGCCTTTAGTAAAGGATCAATAAGCCCTAATGAATCAAATGACATATAAATTGCTTGGGAAACGACAATTTAAAGTCAAGTGTCATTTCTGAATGAGCGGCAAAGGTACAGCTTATTATTGAAGACCTCTATTATTCTACGATTAGTCGCGCAATAAGCTGATTCGCCGAAATAAAATACAAGCCACTTCTCAAGCTCGAAACATCAATATAATTTGTGCCGGGTTGAATATTTTCTGAAAGCACCGTCTTGCCAGAAATATCGTTAACCGTAAGTCTTGTTTGCTCATTGTTATTCAGCACAATTCGAAAGGAAGAACTTGCGGGGTTTGGATATACCTTAAATTCTGCTTGCACGCTATTTTGCGTGCTATTAACCCCAGAGAACTCATCTGCACCTAAATCAATCGTTCCCACAAGTCTATTATCTCCATCTATATCAGTTTCTCCATCTGCTGGTATGAAAGCTGAGTCACCAGCATCAATCGCGGGAGAATTTTCTTGCAGATGGAGGTCTGCATTATTAATCTCAGAGTTAATATACAAAGGATTGGCAAAAATGGAATTTTCTTCTTGAGATGTGCCTGCCTGATAAGCAGTGAAGTTACTGTATGAAATGCCATAATAGGAGACCGACACGTCTTCAGGCCCAGAAACTGAATACCACAGGTTGTTGTTTAGTGTCAAGCCGATAGGAAGCGGAACAGCCTCATCAAGATAATAAAGGGTGTTTCCAACATTTGAGACATGAAAAATATTAGCAGTGATACTTGTATTTTCAACATAGCTAATAGCCATTTCCCCGGTATAATCTCCATCACCATCATTACTAAAGAAGCTGTTGTTCCTTATAGTACAATTCACGACTGAGCCGCTGCCATTTGGGTAATCGTAGCCGCCAATCGCCAGTCCTGCTAGATTATTACCGTAAATGAAATTGTTTCTAATTTGAATTCCAGAGCTGGTTTTCCCGACATTTTCGCAGCCGATTTCAATTCCCCACTGATTGTTATAAACCTGATTTCTTTCAATGATAAGACCCTTGCCCCCATCCACATATATGCCTGCAGCACTCGCATATGGAGAAAGACAGTTATTCGCGATATTACTCTGAATTAATCCATTCCTAGCCTGATCTAAAATGGGGTCGCTGCATGTTCCTTCGTGACCAATTATGTCGATGCCAATGTTGCTGACATCATGAATGTGGTTGTTGATCAATTCGAAACCGTCTACATTACCATTAATAGCAAATGCCTCGCTATAGCCTGTTCTGCAATTGAAAATTTCATTTCCACGAAACAACAAATTACTTATGGATTGATCTTCATTACCGTAAACAATGATGGGCTGGCTATTTGTTTGCGCCGAAACAGGAGTGAATTCATTTTCTGAAAAGTGAATATTGCTGAATTTACAATCAATTATTTCGATGTTGGAAGAATACCCTTCTATGAGTAAACCAATAGCATCTAATTGTATGTTGTTTCTAAATTGGAGACCTCTTACTCGAATGAAATTGGCATCGTATAATTCCAAGAGGGCAATATCAGCTAAACCGCTTCCGTCAATGATCACATCTGCCCCATCGTAATTTCGAAATTCGATAAATTGTCCAGGCACCCCATCCACATTCATATAACACTTCTCGTTGTAAACCCCCTCCAAAACGTGAACAACACTGCCAGGAACAGCCACATCCATAGCGTGTTGAAGGCTTTCCCAAGCGCTTTCAATGCTCGTCCCATTTTCAGCATCGCTTCCGGAAGTGCTCACGTAATACTCTTGCGCATTCAAATGAATTGCTCCTATAAATGAGATAATGAGTAAACTTCGGAACATAATTTAATTTTAGAGCAATCTAACAAATCCTATGCGATCTAATAGACGTTGTAGATTTGACATAGTAGGCACACTTGATAATAGAAGCCATGAAAAATTGTATTGAAGAGTTTTACTCAGCCTTCGCAGTGCAAGACGGTGAACGCATGGCTAATTGTTACCACAACGATGTTGTATTCGAAGACCCCGCTTTCGGAAAACTGAAAGGACAACGAGCTTCTGCAATGTGGAAGATGCTTTGTGAAAGTCAGAAAGGGAAGGGGTTTGAACTGGTTTATTCTGATGTTAAAATAAGCAATGAGAAAGGCAGCGCCAACTGGGAAGCAAAGTATGTTTTCAGTAAAACGGGCAGAAAAGTCCACAATAAGATTTCCGCAAAATTCGAATTGAAAGAAGGAAAAATAATTAAACATATAGACTCTTTTGATTTGTATCAATGGAGTATTCGGGCTTTTGGATTGAAAGGCAGACTGATGGGTTGGACTGGGTTTTTCAAGAATAAACTTCAAGCTCAAACCAATGTGATGCTCGATAAATACATGAAAAGACAACAGGAAGCGATAGAATAAATCCCGTTGAACAGAGTAATTCCTTATGCCTATCTTTGCCGGCTTTTCAGACAAGCCACACCATGCAAAGAATATTCAAAAACTTCAGCTCTAATCCCAAGAACGATATTTTATCAGGGCTTACTGTCGCTTTGGCTCTGGTGCCTGAGGCAGTTGCTTTTGCCTTCGTAGCCGGCATTCCTCCGCTGGTTGGGCTTTACGGTGCCTTTATGATGGGTATTGTGACCTCGCTTTTTGGTGGACGCCCTGCCATGATTTCTGGCGCTACTGGAGCAATGGCGGTTGTGATGGTGTATCTCATTCAACAGGGAAATGAGTTTGGAGATGCTTTGGCAGAGCCGATTTCCAATTTAGGACTGCAGTGGTTATTTATTACACTTTTGTTTGTTGGATTGATTCAAATCCTTGCCGGTGTTCTTAAGCTCGGAAAATTTGTTCGCTTGATTCCCCACCCAGTTATGATGGGATTTGTGAATGGATTAGCGATTGTAATTTTTCTCTCTCAATTGGGCATGTTTAAAGTGCATGTTGACGGAAGCAGCCAATGGCTTGAAGGCAAGGCCTTGCTGATAATGCTCGCTTTAGTTGGGCTGACAATGCTAATCATGTTTGCTCTCCCCAAACTCACTAAAAAGCTACCCGCAGCGCTTGTTGCTATCGTTGTTGTAGCAATAATCACAATTGCAGGGGGAATGGATGTCAGTACTGTTGGTTCCTTTATTCGAGACGGCGGGGGAACAGGACTTGAGGGATCCTTGCCAACTTTTCAATCTCAAATTTTCGGCTTGATTTCGACACTTGATGGCAATTGGGGTCTGATTATTTCTACTGCCGTTATTCTCGCAGCAGTTGGATTGATAGAATCATTAATGACTTTAAATCTCATTGATGATATGACGGAAACCAGAGGAAGCGGAAACAGGGAGTGTATTGCCCAGGGAGGTGCTAATATTCTGAATGGTTTGTTTGGAGGGATGGGCGGATGCGCAATGATTGGACAATCAATTATCAATGTTAATTCCGGAGGGCGAGGAAGACTATCGGGTGCTTTTGCGGCATTTGCTCTTTTGTGTTTTATTTTATTCGGTGCGCCATTGATCGAGCAAATTCCAATTGCTGCTTTAGTAGGTGTCATGTTCATGGTAGTTATTGGAACCTTCGCTTGGAGTAGTTTTAGAATTCTAAGGAAAATTCCTCTCTCGGATGCAATTGTGTTGATCACCGTGTCTGCAATTACTGTTTGGCAAGACCTTGCCGTTGCGGTCATTGCCGGTGTAATTATGTCCGCTCTTGTCTTTGCATGGAAAAATGCAACTATGATTAGAGCTCGTAAAAAAATTAAAGAAGATGGCACTAAAGTGTATGAAATATGGGGTCCTCTATTTTTTGGGTCTGTTCAAAATTTCAACGCCAAATTTGACCCAAACAATGACCCTCAAAATATTGAGATAGACTTCATTGAATCTAAAGTGAGCGATCATTCAGGAATTGAAGCCATCATCAATTTGGCTAAGAAATACCTTGAATTGAAAAAAGAACTGAGACTTGTGCACCTTAGTTCAGAGTGTAAAGTCCTTCTTTTGAAGGTTGACTCTAGCCTTGAAAGTATTATCGAGAGCTCGATTGATGATCCGAGGTACCACGTAATGTCTGACTTAATCGATGATGAGGTCTAGATAGAATTATGTGCGGATGCAGTATTCTTAGCTTATAATTAAGTATGTTCGAACTGTGCTAATAGATCAGCAAGACATACAAGGATTAAGCGACGAAGAGGCTGATGCTTCAAGAGCTCAACACGGGAAAAATCAATTCGATTTTAAAAAACAAAATCCCTTCTTAGAAGCCCTATTGTCAATGGCTAAAGAGCCAATGATTCTGTTACTTCTCGTTACCTCACTCATCTACTTCATTAGTGGAAATCCCGGAGATGGAATTTTTTTAGCCACAGCGATAGTTTTGGTGGGAGCAATTTCAATTTTCCAGGATAAAAGAAGTAAAAATGCACTCGACAATCTAAAAAAGTATTCCTTGCCAATAAGCAGGGTCATTAGAAACGGGGAGCTGTGTGATATTAAAAGTGAGGAGATTGTTGTAGGCGACTATTTAGTTGTTGAAGAGGGAGGAAGTGTCTCCGCGGATGCGCGTATTATCCATTCAAATGATTTTTCTGTAAACGAATCAATTTTAACTGGAGAGTCTTTTGCTGTTTTAAAAAACAAGCCTGGAGAACACATTTTTTCTGGTACCCAAGTTGCTGGAGGGCTCGCCGTGGCTGTCGTTTTTGCAATTGGAAATGAAACGCAAATCGGAAAAATTGGAAAGAGCATTGAAGAAATTGAGCCTGAGCAAACACCCCTTGAACGGCAGATAAGCAGCTTCGTGAAGAAAATGATCCTAGTTGGATTAGTCGTTTTCATTGTTGTTTGGGCTATCAATTTTTACCGATCTCATGACCTTTTCGATAGCTTGATTAAAGCTTTGACTTTGGCCATGAGTATTCTACCGGAAGAAATCCCTGTGGCCTTCACGACATTTATGGCCATGGGTGCCTATCGGCTGATGAAATCTGGAGTGATTGTTAAGCAGATGAAAACAGTCGAAACACTGGGCATTGCCACTGTTGTTTGTGCAGATAAAACCGGGACAATCACCGAAAATAGAATGAGCCTGTCTAAGCTCTATAACTTTTCCGAAAACCAAATATTTTCAACTCAACAGGACTTGAGTTCCTCCTCACTGGAAATTGTAAGAATAGCCATGTGGGCGAGTGAACCGATTCCCTTCGACCCGATGGAACTTGCCCTGCACAGCAGCTATCAAGGCCTTGCGACTAAAGACGAAAGAGCGGAGTTCAGGTTGGTTCATGAATACCCTTTGGGAGGAACTCCCCCAATGATGACTCATGTTTTTGAAGACGCTACTGGAAAGAGAATAATAGCGGCTAAAGGAGCTCCTGAGGCGATAATTAAAGTCTGTGATTTGTCATCTGCCCAATCCGATCAAATTAGTTCAGCCGTAAACACCTTAGCTCAAGAAGGATACCGAGTCTTGGGTGTTTGTGAATCAAAACAAACATCAGCAAAGTACCCAAAGAGTCAGCAAGAAATCGAGTTTAATTTTCTGGGGTTGGTTGCTTTTTATGACCCACCTAAAGCAAATATAAAGCAGGTTTTAGAAGACTTTCATGCGGCAGGTATCAAGGTGAAAATTATCACTGGCGACAATGAAACGACTACTAAAGCAATTGCTCGGGAAATTGGGTTTCTGGGAGTTGAGAAAAGTATTTCTGGAGCGGAGTTGATGGCATTGAACGACGATCAATTCTCTAAAAAAGTAACAGAACTAAACGTCTTTACACGGATGTTCCCCGAAGCAAAATTGAGAATTATCAATGCGCTTAAATCCAACGGTGAAATAGTAGCAATGACAGGCGATGGCGTTAATGATGGACCAGCATTGAAAGCAGCTCATATCGGCATTGCTATGGGTGTAAAAGGGACTGAAATAGCAAAGCAGTCTGCGGCTTTGATTTTGTTGGAGGATGACATTTCTAAAATTGTCACAGCCGTAGCAAATGGCCGTAAGATTTACACGAATTTAAAAAAGGCAATTCAATATATTATATCTATTCATATTCCGATTATTTTAACGGTTTTCATCCCCCTTGCCTTTGGCTGGGTTTATCCTGCGATTTTCTTGCCAATTCACGTAATTATACTTGAATTAATCATGGGTCCCACTTGCTCGATTATTTATGAGAACGAACCCGCCGAGAAAGATGCAATGCTCAGAAAGCCAAGAAAATTACTGGACACTTTTTTCAGCTGGAAGGAACTTACAATTAGCATTGTGCAAGGACTCATGATCACAGCTGGAACACTATTTGCTTACCAATGGTCAATATCTAATGGCTTAGCTGAAGAGGAAACACGAGCAATTGTTTTCAGCACACTAATTTTTTCAAACATATTACTCACCCTGGTGAACCGCTCCTTTACATTTTCAATTATTACTACCCTGAAATACAAAAACACACTTGTTCCGTTAATTATTATTAGCACTACTTTATTGCTAGCCATCCTTCATATAGTACCCGCAATTAGAGTGTTCTTTGGCTTTGGCCAAATTGATGGCATACAGTTGTTGTATTCCTTTAGTATTGCATTTGTTTCCGTAATGTGGTTTGAGGGATATAAATACCTAAAACGAAAAATAGGAACGTGAAATGGACTATCTTGAAATAAATCGAGAATCGTGGAATAAAAGAACACTTGTTCATGTTGACTCTGAGTTTTATGACAACAAGAGTTTCATTGCTGGGAGGTCTTCCCTCAATCCTTTTGAGTTAGAATTACTGGGAGATGTAAAGGGAAAATCAATTCTACATTTACAGTGTCATTTTGGGCAAGACAGTATTTCTTTGGCGAGAACGGGGGCAGATGTGACAGCAGTAGATTTATCCGATGAGGCGATATCTAAGGCAAAAGAACTTGCTCTAGAAACCAAAACTGAAGTTGATTTTGTTTGTTGCGATGTTTACTCAGCTAAAGATCATGTCAAGAAGCAATTCGACATCGTCTTTTGTAGCTATGGTACAATTGGGTGGTTGCCAGATTTAGAAAAGTGGGCAGGAGTAGTTGAACACATGCTGAAACCTGGGGGAAAGGTAATTCTAGTCGAGTTTCATCCGGTAGTTTGGATGTTCGATGATGACTTTAAAGAGCTCGGGTATAGTTATTTTAATGTTGGACCTATTATCGAAACGAGCTCTGGAACTTACACAGACAATGATGCTCCAATTAAACAAGAGTATGTCACTTGGAATCATCCTTTGGAGGAGGTTATAGGCAGTCTACTCAGATCAGGATTGTCTCTCCAAAATTTCAAAGAATACGATTATTCACCTTATAATTGCTTTAAGCATACCATTGAATTCGAGCCTGGAAAGTTCAGGATAGAGCATTGCAAAAATCATCTCCCGATGGTTTATTCTGTTGTATTTGAGAAGGGAACTAGGAATAAATAGCAATTTCTCTTTTGTCGTTTTTCGCCCAAGCTCTATACATTCCTTCAGAGTTGAAGGGTAAGCAGATATTTCCACTTGCATCAACGGCGATTAACCCACCGCTGTCTTTAGCGAGTTTTTCGTGAACTACAATTTCGCAAGCTTTATCTAGACTTAAACCTTTGTACTTCATTAGACAGGCTATGTCGTGGGCTACAACAGCTTTGATGAACAACTCGCCGTGGCCTGTGCACGATATGGCACAGCTGTCGTTCGATGCATAAGTACCGCTACCGATTAATGGACTATCACCGACTCTTCCGTATTTCTTGTTGGTCATTCCTCCCGTTGATGTTGCCGCCGCCAGATTGCCAGAGAAGTCCATAGCGACAGCTCCCACAGTTCCAAATTTTGTTTTACCACTCACCGTGTGATCCAGCTGAACAACATCGTGTTTTAATGCCTCTAAGTATTGTTTGTGCCTGAACTCAGAATGAAACCATTTATTCTCTTCGAACTTTAAATTGTGTTCTTTAGCGAATGAAGCAGCTCCTTGACCCGAAAGAAAAATATGGTCTGAATGTTGGAGTATTTTTCTCGTCAATGCAATTGGGTTTCGCACCCCGAAAATACCAGAAACAGCACCAGCTTCTTTTGATTTACCACACATAATGGCCGCATCCATTTCATGACTACCAGCGTGCGTGAAAACAGCCCCTCTTCCAGCATTGAAAAGGATGCAGTCTTCCATTATTACCACGGCAGCCTCAACAGCATCTAAAGCAGTCCCGCCAGCTTTTAAAATGCGCTCTCCAGCAGCCAAAGAATCCGCTAAAGCAAGCTTGTATTCTTGCTCTAAATCAGAAGACATTTCCGAACGGAGAATCGTTCCTGCTCCTCCGTGAATGGCGATACTGTAATTTGACATAGTCTAGATTTCGAACTGATTGGCAATGAAAATTCAATGAACAAAGATAGTAGGATTCATTGAGTGTATGCCGATTGATATTTTACTTCCTGTGAATATTACGCCATAAAAAAAGGGTGCCAAAACAGTGACACCCTTTATATTTCATGGTGTGAAATTAAATCTCACCAACAACAGATTCTGTAACATTAATAATGTGGTCTCCTACTTTTTCCATGGAAGAGAAGATGTTGTTATAAATCATTGCAGACTCCATAGAATATCCATCAGTTCCAAGAAGATTCAAGTTTGCTTCTCGAAGTTTATCTCGGAATTTATTGATTTCTTTTTCCTTTGCTTTCGCGGAATCTATAGAGACATCCTCGTAGTTAGGAGCTTGTAGGTTTGCAAGCATGATCTCGAATGCTTGATCCACAAGGTCAAGCATAGCGTTCAGACCATCGCGTTGTTCTGGGGTGAAGTAAATTTTCTCCTCGTTCTTGCGCTCAATGGTTTTGCTAATCTGATAATAGATGTCTCCAATTCGCTCTAAATCATTGCAAATGTTCAACATGCCACGAAGGTGAATACTCGTTTTAGAAGTGATTTCTTCGTTGGAAAGCTGAGTGATATACTCAGTGATTTCCTTTTCCATGTTATCGGTAATCTCCTCGTATTTAGCGAGCTTCTTGTACATTTTCTCTCGCTTCTTTGTTTCAGTGGTATTGATAAGAGTACGAGCATACTTTGACATTCTACTCGTTACTTCACCGTAATGAGCAGTTTCTTTTTGTACTTCAACTGTTGCAAGTTCAGGTGTTCTTTGTGTATTTACAATGAACTTGAGGCGCATTTCTTCGTCTTCCTCTCCTTTCGATTTCACCGACCAAATTGCAGCCTTGACTAACCATGGAACGAATCCTATTAGCAGAATCACGTTCAATAGATTAAATGCGGTATGAAATCCAGATAGTGCAATTGGCATATCTACCGCGCTGGCGAACGGATCAGAAATACCGAAAACACCTTCCATAAGCCCACTTAATAGCGGTAAGAAGTATGGAAGTAGTATTACCATCCATGTAACACCGATAAGGTTGAACATGGAGTGAATCCTTGCCGACCTTTTCGCATGAACATTTCCAACCAAGGAGGCCAATTCAGCAGTAATTGTTGTTCCAATATTTTCACCAAGAATCATGGCTGCAGCTACTTCAAATGGCAACCAACCTTGAGCACACATCGTTAAGGTAATTGCCATCGCGGCGCTTGACGACTGAACGATTATTGTAATTAACGTTCCAACAGCAACAAACAATAGTCTGGACCAAATTCCCCAATGGGTAAACTCTCTTAACCAAGCAAGAATTTCAGGATTGCTTTTTATATCTGGAACAGCTTCTTTCAAATAGCTTAAGCCTAAGAAAAGGATAGCAAAACCGATAATGAATTCTCCCCAATATTTTATCTTTCCTTTTCTTGAAAACAACATTGGCAAGCCTAGAGCAAACAGGGGAATTGAATATAAGCTTAGCTTAATCTTGAACCCAAGAATTGAAACAATCCAACCCGTAATAGTTGTCCCAATATTAGCCCCCATCATAACCCCTGCTGATTCTACAAGAGTTAATAGTCCAGCATTTACAAACGACACTGTCATTACAGTAGTGGCCGAAGAGGACTGAACAAGAGCAGTGGTTAAAAAGCCTGTAAAAACACCAAGAAACCTGTTTTTGGTCATTGTTCTCAAGATGGTTCTCATCTGTGAGCCAGCGGCTCGTTGGATACCATCACTCATCATCTTCATTCCGTAAATGAAGAAGGCAAGAGCGCCTAAAATTTGGATGATGTCAGAAAATCCGAAGTCCATTTGGTTTAATTTAGTTGTGTTTCAATAGCTTAAAAATGAAAATCTACCTGTGCTCTTATTTCAAATTGGTCGGGCGAATCAAGCCTGTCAACATATGTGTAGTCTGTCTGTATTTTCAATTTATGACCGACAACAAATTTTGACAATGCGATTGTGTATTGCTCTTCCGAAGTTGCGATATTTTCATCTGGATTCAAATCAGTAAATCGTGCTGCAATTTCGAAATTGTTTTTAAACATATAGCCTACTTGTGCATTATATGCGTTTCCTGTGTAAAAACTTCCAATAGAGTTCCCTTCATCATCTAGAATAAATGAATCTGAGCCCTACGCCTTTCGCTCTGCATATTCTGCCATAACTGAAACACCACCGTATTTAAACATCATATCTGCAAAGCCAGTATAAAGCGTTCGACCAAAGTACGAACCATCTGCGTCATTGATAAAACTCCCAAGTTGACCCCGCTCTCGCACGGCGTTTTCATTAATATCATAACTCACACCGAATGCAAGTTTTGGTGTTTCTTCTCGTTTAACAGCAGAACCAACGTAATCGCCTTTGCTCGCAAATTCACCAAAAGGCAGCAACTCTAAGCGAAAAGTGTAGTCGAAACCATCGAAATGGCCCGCAGTAACATTTCTTCCCTCACCCTGACTAAGTGCAAAAACTTCTTTCACCACAAAGCCTTCGAAAATTTGGAAGTGGTGTTTTAGTTGAATGCCTTGATCTCTATCAATGTTGAATCTCGAGTTTAGAACAGAACGATCTACGAATTGAAGGTTTCCCGATGATATTACCCGTTCACGATTTCCCGGCAGCTTAGCTTGGCCCATTTGAATACTGAAATTTTTATAGAAATTCCAAGCTATCGAGGCGTCAAGCACATAATTAGGTGCATTGCTGAATTCTTTTGTGTTTCCACCGCTCTGATCGCGATTTGACAAAGCTAATTCTAGCTTATAAGTGAATTTGGGAGAATATGCCCACCCGTCTAATTTTATTCTAGATCTTCTGGTTACAAATGCAGCATCGAAATCTTCGTAAGTATTTCCATCAATACCAGACCAAGTGGCGGAAAATTGATTTTGGAATCGAATTCCAAGCCTTAAATAAAATGTAGAATCCTTGCCTTCAAATTGAATGCCTTTACCAAATTTTTCGGTAAGAATTTGAGCAGTTGACATAGTACTTGCTACTGATACGAATATCAGCAATAGAATAAGCTTTTGCATCGGGACAGATTTGCATTACTTCTGCAAATCTAAATTTCCAATGTTAAGCCTGTGTTAAGTATATAACAAAGGACCGATGGTGTCAATTAACTATCCGTCCCGATGGCCAAAAAAAACACCACGACCCTTTGCTTCACAAAAATAATCTCTCAAAACGTGTCTTTGGTAAACCCTATGTTAAGCTTGTATTATTTAAGTTCGAAGTAAGGAG